>Ga0066903_100002380_pt1 | contig 14662 bp, 23 predicted proteins | sample PanSoiMetaGPlot1_FD_67491 | JGI IMG/M metagenome (GOLD analysis project Ga0066903, IMG submission 67491) | Tropical forest soil microbial communities from Panama analyzed to predict greenhouse gas emissions - Panama Soil - Plot 1 (version 2) | ecosystem: Environmental > Terrestrial > Soil >...
GTGCGCTTTACCGAGTCACCCGCCATGACAGCGAACCAACTCGCGATTGCGAACCTGCTCAAGACCGCCGGGCTCGACACGGCCAACTTGACGCCCGAAGGGGTCGACCAAATTCTCGCCGGCTGTCTCGGGGCCGGCAGCGCCGCCGCGGCCGAAGCGCCGAAGTCCGCGGGCGCGGCGGCCGTCCCGGTCGCAGCGGTACCCGCGGGTGCCAGTGAAGCGCAGCCCATTTCGACCGACGCCAAGCCGATCGCCACCGCACAAGAGCCACCCAAGGGGGCCGCCGTCATGCAAGAGGACAAAGACAAGAGCCTCGCCACATTCCGCGAAGCGCTCACGATCGTCGTGACGCCGTTGCAAACCCAATTGAAGGGCATGGAGAACCAACTCGCCAGCGTGACGGCAAAGCTCTCCGCATCGGACGCCGCCAACGCTCGGGCGACGCTGGCGACGTTTTGCGAGCAACACAAGGACCGAATCTTCCCCTACGAGCTCGACGCCAACGTCGGGCCGACCCTGATCGACCAAGCCTTGAACCTGCCCGACGTCGTCGTCGCCACGTTCAGCGAAGGGAAAGTGTCGCCGCGGCAAGCGTTCTTGAACTCGATCGCCCGGCGGCCGCCAATCGCCAAGTTCGCCGAGCACGTCAAAGCGCCCGCCAGCAATCCGGCCGACGCCCAGCGCGATCGCCGCAACTCGCTCTTGGCGGCGACCGACATTGGCCGGGCGGCGCTCAAGATGGAACAAGCCGCGGCCGTGCCCGCGGGTCGCAAGTAAAAGTCGCCCACCTCGCCCCTCGCCTCTCGCCCGAGTCGTCCACCTGACACCGTTTCGGAGTACTCGACGTGATCAACCCCATTAACACTTATTCGGGCGGCGGGCTCCGCGAAGTGTACGACAGCGCGGGCGCGCTCACCGACGACGTCAGCCTCGCCGCCGGCAAGTTCTACCCGCAAGGGACCGTCCTGGGGCAAATTCTCGGGACCGGAACGGCGGTCAACGAAGTGCAGACGATCACGCCGACCGCGGTGACGGCGGGCACCTATCAACTCGTGTTGGACGGGTACAGCACGACGCCGCTCGCGTTCAACGCGAACAATGCGGCCGTGCAAGCGGCGCTTGAGGCGCTCCCCAACGTCGGCGTTGGCGGCATCGTCGTCGGCGGCGGCCCGCAAAACTCGGCCGCGACGACGTACACATTCTCGAACCAACTCGGGGGCCTGCACACGGCGCTCTTGCAAGTCAACGCGAGCGCGCTCACGGGCTCAATGGCCGTCGCGCTCACGACGCTCGGCAAGTCGGCGACGGGCTATTGGGACAGTTACAACGACACGCAAAGCGGCCAGTTCGCCGGGCTCGCGACCGCCAAGCGCCTCTTGCAATACGACTCGCGGGTCAGCGCCGACGGGAAGATTTACGGCGGGGCCGACCTGGGCGCGGACAACAACGCCTTTCTGCGAGCCGCGCCGGCGTACTTCGCCGGCACGTTCAAGACCTCCGACCTCGTCGGGCTCGACGCGAACGGCGTCGCCGACCTGGGGAAACTCATCGCCGGCGACACGTCGAGCTTGGGAGCGACCACGACGATTTTGCGAATGGGGTAAGCGCCTGGCGGTTCCCGCAATTCGGGGAACCTAACGAACCATTGACCCGCGTGAAAGGGCTTGACGATGCAACTCGACCTCCCAACTTCCGCGACCTTGAAAGAGGTCGAACAAGCGAAGCTCCCGGTCTTGACCAAAGACGATCCGACGTTCAAGCTCTTCCCCATGACGGCGGAACCGACCGATACGCTCGAATGGGAACAGCGCGACAACTTTACCGGGGTGCAAGCCGCGCGCGGCTTGAACGGCCAGCCGGCCCGCGTGCGGAAAATCGGCGCGAAGCGCTGGCAAGCCGAAGTCGGGTACTACGGCGATTTTGAAGAGATTGACGAGAAAGAGCTCACGCGCTCGCGCGAGCTCGGGACGTTCGGCGAAGCGGCCAGTCTCGACTACCTCATTTCGTGGAAGCAAGACTACCTCTTGAACCGCGAAATCGACCGCATGCGCTTGATGGTCTGGACTCTTTTAGGCTCGGGCATCTATTCGGCCGTGAGCCCGTCGGGCGCGCTCATTCACACCGACTCTTACCCGATTCGGCAAAGCGCCGTTACCGTCCCCTGGTCGACCTACGCGACGGCGACGCCGCTCGCGGATATGCGCGCCGCGAAGATTCTCGCCCGTGGGTTTAGCACTCGGTTCGATCAGACGGCGACGCTCTACGTCAACTTGAAAGTCGGGAACGACATTCTCAACAATGCGAACCCGAACGATTTGTACGGCAAGCGCATGGACGTCGGCGCGACCTTCAACAGCATTGTTGACGTGAACAAGGTCCTGGCCGCGCAGGACCTGCCGCAAATCGAAATCTATGACGAGACGTACTTCCCCGATTCGGCACCGACGACGCCGACGCTCTTCATCCCCAACGGCATCGGCATCTTGATCGGCCAGCGCAAGAACGGCGCACCCGTCGGCGACATTTGCCAGACGAAGAACGCGAATAACCCGAACTTCCAGGCGGGCTCGTACACGCTCATCACCGACTCGCTCATGTCGAACATGAACCCGGTACCGCGGGTCGTCCGGCTCGATCGTGGCTGGAACGGCGGCATGAGAATCTACTACCCGTCGAGCGTGGTGACGTTCACGAACCTGGGGCCGTGATTCAGCGGTCAGCGGTCAGCAGTCAGAGGCGAACCGGGAGTACTCAGCATGACAGCCACGACAACCAAACCGCCGGCGGCCGACGAGCACGAGCACACGGGCGAAGGCGAGCCCGAGCCGCGGCCCGCGTTCAAGGTCAAGAAATTCCTCTTGGGGCCGGGGTGGGACGTCGGCGAAGTGCACGGCGCGGACGAATTCCCGCCCGGCACCGACTTCGCCGGGCTCTTGGAGTGTGGGGCGATCCGCGAAATGCCGGGCGTCGCCGTGCACGGCGGCGACCCCAAGGTGATCGACTTGCTCGACCAAGTTGAGGACCTCACCCGCGACCTGCACTTGTCCCACGAAGCCGCCAGCGCCGCCGCCAATCAAGCCGCGGCGACGATCGCCGCCCGCGACAAGGAAATCGCCGACTTGCGGCAAGAGCTCGCCCGGGCACGGGCTCGGGCGCTCACGCCGCACGCCGTCGGGGCCGAACAACCGGGGCACCTCCCCGCGCGGCCCGCCGGCGCTCCCGAGCATCCGACGGCCCCGGGCGAATCGCCCGAGCATCCGACGGCCCCGCCGCCGGCCGGGGCTCCCGAGCATCCGACGGCCCCGCCAGCGCCCGAGCCGCAAGAGCACAAGGGCAGACGGGGGCGGTAGTGTTTCTCACCGACGACGAGTTTCGGGAGTCGCTCGCGATCACGCTCAAGATCGACGTCGGCCGGCTCGGCAAACATTGGGACCTCCTCTGTCAAGAGGCGCACAAGAGCGCCTATTTCGACGTCCGCGGGGCGCTGCTCGCCCGCGGCTATGCCGCAAGTGAAGTCGACAATTGGGACCGGGGGCCGGAATTCGAGCGCGATATCGGGCTCTTTTGGGCGCTCCTGCGGGGCTCCCGCTTCCACAACTACGGCACCGACGTCGTCGACAAGCTCGACCGGCGCGAAGAGCTCAAAAGCGTTATGGTCGAAAACCTGGGCACGGTGCAGATTCCGTCGGGCACCCCGCCGCGCATCGACGGCGGGCTCTTGGACACGACGAACGACGAGTGGACGGTCGATACGCCGCTTTAGGGGACTGAATGCCGGCAGTCAACTCGAACCTGACGCAAGCGCTTGTCCGCGACAAGCTCGATGCGCAATTGCCCGACGAGTACAACGTGTACGCGCGCCGCGACTTCACCGTGTTGCCCGCCGATCAGTTCCCCGCGGGCTACGTGGTGATGCTCCCCGAAATCGTTCTCGAAGAAGAGAGCGACAATCAAACCTTAATTGGGTACCCCGCCGGCGTCGTGCTCATGTTCAAGTCCGCCGGCGACGAGCGCGACGACACAAACCCACTCACCGCCGCGCGGCGCATCGCCGAGCAAGCCGTTTACACGACCGATTACGGCGACACGCAACTCGAACAAGTCTTGCTCGACGAGACGGTCGAAGCCGACTTGCCCGGCGACCTGGAAGGCATCACCGCGACGGGCTTCACCGTGATCCTGGGATTTCTCGAAACTAGGGAGTCAACGCCATGACCGGCATCAATATCAAAGTGCGCTTTGGCGCGACCGGCGCGAGTATCATCCGCGTGCGCCGCGTCACGACCAAGGACGGCATGAACGAAATCGACGAGACCGACTCGGAATCGGGCGGGTACGGGGATTGCGACGACAACGGCGTCGCGCAGTGCGACGTCACCTTTGAGGGATGGGTGCGGCGGGCCGACTCGGGGCCGCCGGTCGTCGGCGATTTGTACTCCAGCGTTCTGATTGCCTGGGACGGCAATATTGCCGCGCCCAATCCCGATTTCTCGCACTTCATTCCCAAGCTCAAGATTTTCGACGTCGAGCGCACGGGCGAAATCCGCGGCGGGTCGATCAGCTATAACTTGACGTGCAAGAGCTCGGGGATTTACTACCCGATGGGCGTGCCGGGCGGCCGGTCGGCCCGGGCGTTCCGAAACGGCCAGCCGCGGAAACGGCCGACGGTCGTGCCGAACCAGTTCGCCGAGCCGCCCGCGCCCGAAGAGCCCAACGGGGCCGACGCCAAAGTCGAAGCGGCCGCGGCCGTCTAAATCCAAGGTGAGTTATGTCCGTTGCCGCTGCCGCGCTCGCGCTCTCCCGGCCCTTCCCCTTCGACGGCGAAGAGCTCGAATTGCACCCGCTCACCTTTGAGGACCTCGCGCGTTTTTCCCTGTGGATGGAAGAGCGGGCGCGCCGCGCGGCGATTCGGTCAGTCAACGCCGGCGAAGATGCCAAGGCGATTTATTCCGCCTTCCTCGCGAACGTCGCGGCGTGCGTGTACGAGCCGGGCAGCGAACACTTCGACGCCGCGGCCCGATCGCCGGCCGGCTCCCGCAAAATCCTGGCGCTCATGCTCCGCGAAGGGGGCACCGAAGATATGTCCTGGCGGGTGTACGCCGACGAAGAGAAATTCGCCGAAGTGACGGCGCTCATGCAACAGGTGAACAGCGACCCAAAAGCGCGGGCGCTGCGCCGGACCCCGACGCCGGCGAAGCCCAAGACGCCCACGCAAGCCCCGCCGGGGTCGGACCTGAACCCCTGACCAACTTGCTCCGGCTCCTGTGCTCCGAACCCCTCAAGTTTCGCCCGTGGGACGTCGCCAAGCTGACTCCCTTTCAAGCCCGCGTTTTGCTCACGACCGAGCGCGACAAGCAAGGCAACATTATCTTGGACCCGCCGGCGGGCGAGCCGGTCGACGCGGAGCTCTCCCTCGCCGACGAGTGGGAAGCCGAATTCACCCGCCGCGGCGTCACCGATCCCGATGCGCTGCGCCTCATGGTCGACGACGCGGTCGCGTCCGATGTGTGGGATGATCCCTTAGAGGGCGACGACGATGCCTGATCCCATGATGAACCCGATGGGCCTGGGAATGCCGTTCGCCGATCCCTTGGGGCTCGGGTCGATCCTGGGCGGCCGGCTCATGTCGAACATCATTCCGGTGCGCGTCGTGGCAACGAGCCCGTTGCCGGTGACGATCGTAGGCGGGCCGCACGGGGAAGCGCAGGCGAAGAGTGAGACGGCCGCCGGCGGCGACAAGGGGCCGGCGGCCTACAAGTCGATTTTCGACAAGATGCCGACGCGGCTGGAGAACCTCTTCGGCCGCGGCGGGCAGGCGGGGCGCTGGGCGGAAGGGATGGTCAACAAGCTCGGCAGCGTCCTGGGCGGCGGCGAAGCGGGGGCGGCCGCCGGCGAAGCGGGCGGGGCAATGGCCGGCGGGGCGGCCGCGGGGGCGATCGCCGGGCCGATCGGCATTGCCGTGGGCGCAACCGTCGCCGTGCTCGACAAGGTCAAGAGCGTGTTTATCGACCCGCTCATTTCGGCGGCGCAAGGTGGGTTTCAGGCGGGCGTTTCGCAAGGCTCGGGGGTCGAAGTACTCGCGAAATCGGCAATGGTATTGGGCGTGTCGCTCGGGGTGTACCTCTTGCCCTACGTGCTCAAAGTGGGCGGGGCCTTCGTGACGCTCGCCAAGACGACCGACGAAGTCGTCGACAACTTCACCGAGCTCGTCAAGATCGCGAGCCCGCTCACCGCGGCCGCCGGCAAGGGCGCGGGCGGCATGGATTTGGTTTCATTGCTCTCGCCCTTGGGGGCGCTGGCGTCGGGCGTCGACAAGCAAGACACCACGCTTTCGGCGCTGTCGAAAGGGTTGAACACGTTCAGCCCGCTCGCCGGGGCCTTCAAGGGATTGACGGGCAAAAGCCTCTTCGGCGACGCCGACAAGATTCGCAAGGTGAACGAAGAGAGCAACGCCGAAGTGCGCAAAAGCCTGGAGCTCTCCCTCGGGCCGCGGGCGAGCTACCACGGCATCGCCGACGTCCGAGAGCAAGCGCAGCTCGCCGCGTTTGAGGACCCCCTGGAGAAAATGATGCGGCAAAAAATGCTCAACATGCTCGACAAAATGGATCAGACTCCCGACGCCATTGCAAAGATCGCACAGAACACCGACCCCAATAACGCGCCGGAGTGAGCTACGGCGCGGGGCGCACCACGTACACGTCGACGAGTTTTATCAGTACCATTGTCGACTCACCGCGCCGGTAAACGTCGGTGACGCCGTCGACCCGGCCGCGGAACACGAAGCGATCGCGTTCGGGCTTGAACCGTTTCAACACGTCGTTGCGCGAATCGGCGAGCGGGCAGCGCAGGTCGAACGTCAGAAAGTGCGGCCGGCGGTCGGCCTCGGCCGGCGCGTCGGGCGCGAATTCGACCGTCCGGCTCCCGGCCGGCCCGGCGTGCAAGTCGAGAACTTCGCGGCCGTCGCGCGTAATGAACACCGGACCCGACTCGAATTCAATCACGCGGCCGTCGTACTCGTGCGCCGTGGCGTGGGCGTTGTCCCGGTAGGCGGCCAGAAAGCGGGCGGCGTCGAGCCGCTCGACCCCGTCGCCGCCGGCGGCCGCGTCGGCGTCGCGCTTCGGGGCCTGGGCGAAGCGGATCACCGCGAACACCATGCACCCGACGAGCACGGGCACTGACACGGCGAAGAGAATGAAAAAGGGATTGGCGAACGGGGAGCGCTGTTTCGTTTTCATTGGCTGAGAATCCAGGGTGAGAGTGAATGCGGGCCGCCAGTCCTAACACCCTGGAAGGCTTCGGACTGACACTTGCCGAGCGACCCGTCGGCCGCTCACCCGCGGGGGTGATTATTCGCAATTGTGCGAACCAAGTCAAGCCCCAGCGGTGGGCGACGTAAGAACCCTGGACCCCGGCCGGCGGGTAGACTCGGGGGGCAATGACGCTCCGCGTGAACTACGCCGAAGATGGACCGAAAGACGGGTCAAGCCCGCGGCTCACCGCCAACGGTTACGCGCCGGGCGGTTCGGTCAGTCGCCGCATTCGCGTCACCGACTGGAATGACACCGCCCAGCGCTCCGACGCCGAGCTCGCCATGCGGCAAGCCGTCGGCTGGAGCGTCGTCGCTTCGCTCTCGGGCTCGACGGTGCTCTCGCGCGAACTCCCCGAAGTCTACCCGCAAGCGATTGACACGTCGCTCACCAACGCGCTCTATTCCTGCGCCTACCTCTGCCGAACAGCGTCGATCGTCAAGCGCGAAACGTGGAACGGCCGCACGGTGTACTTGGAACCGGGTGCGCCCGACACGACGGCCGGCCGGCCCGTGTTCACGATCGACACGTCGGCGTCGGGCCGCCAGCGCACGAAGGGCGGCCCGGATGAGCTCGATCCCGTCGACGCGCTGCCCAAAGTCAACCGCTACAAGCATTCCGTGCTCGAACTCACTTACGAGCCGTCCGACATGTTTCTCTTGGCGGATGCGACGATTTGGGGGACCTACGGCGGGAGTGAGCTCTATCGCATGTGCACCTTCCGATACGATCGGACGGTGAAGTACTTCGCACTTGCGGGAAAAAGCATGTACTACGTCGGCTCCGACGCGACGGGCCACACGGCGGCCGAACGGCTCGTCAATTTCGGCGTCGGCATCTTGGAAGCGCAGAAAACGATTTACGTCAAGCAATTCGCCGTCGACGTCACCGCCGTCCCCTGGATCACGATTGAGAACACCGAAGGGCATGTGTCGAGCGACACGTTCAACACGCCCTCGAACACGTACCCGCCGGGGACCTTGCTCTATATGCCGCCGCGCACTGAGTACTACATGATGGCGAACGGCCGGCTCGGCTGTAACGTCGAGCACGTCATGCTCTATTTCAAGCGCCTGCACAACAAGATTCTGCGCGTCCAGGGTGACAACCGGAATTATCAGTACATCACGGCCGACTCGACGATCGCCACCGATCCGACGCCGGGGAGCTTGCCCGCGGGCAAGTTTCTCTATGACGAAGCGGCCTTCGCGAAAGTGTTCAAGCCGTCGTCTGATGATGGGCTCTTCACCCGAGAAGTCGGCCCGCCGCGCGACGGCGAGCCCTTGCGCTTGGGCGTTACCGGCGGCGGTTGGTCGAATCGCCTGGAACTTCCCCGCGGAGTGATGGACCGATGAACCCCGGCGACGTCCCCCACTTCGGCGGCGGTATGTTCAACGAGCCCGGCAAGCAAAACGAGCTCGCCGATCAGTCGGGCCGCGCCCTGGGCATGAAAGTCGCGCCGCCGCTCGTTCTGGAAAATGGACCCATCGGGTTGCTCTTGCGCATCATGGACGAGCCGGCGGACGCGGCGGCGCTCATGTTCGCCCAGCTTAACGAGCAAGCGTCCGACGGCTCGAACCGCTACGCCTGGACCGAATGGCAAGCGAACGGCGACGGCACCGTCGGCTCGAAACCCGGGGGCGCATCGGGCGCGATGCCGGACACCTTTTGCGTTCCCGTGTTCCGCGTCGACGTCGGCGCGCTCGGCGTCATCCACAGCGCCAACGACGAAAATGAATTCTGGCCGCTCTCGTTTCACAAGTTTTTTGGCGGCGCGGTCCCGACCACGACCGTCGGCACTGGCCCCGTCGTCGAGACCGATTACCTGGGGACCTTGTGCGGCGTCGGCGGCGACGGCAAGCTGCCGCCGGGAACGTATCAAATTACCTTGATGTTAAACGGCAATGCGTCGCCGAGCTCGGGCGGCGCGGTCCTGACGACTCAGCCGAGCGGTCTGGTCGGAAGCGGAACGTGGTACGGGCCGGGCTGGATGAACGTCGTTTCCGTCCCGGGGAGCGGAACCGGCTATGGTTCGCCGACGCTCGTGTACTACTTCGTGGCGACAACGCGCTGGAATGTGAAATTTTCGTTCCTCTACACGGCGACGGGCGGCTCGGGGAGCGTCAGCGGCTACGTTCTGGCGGCGATGATTTGAGCCCGCGCGCCCTGGACCCCCCGACTCTGCTAGAGTGGCAGCGCATGAAAAGAGCCGGCAGCGTTCACGCTGGCCGGCCCTTTGACCCCTTCCCGCGGCGGTCATGTTTGCAAGTGTACTCGAATTTCGAGCCCCTTGGACATGGCCGCCACAAAAACCCGCGACCGGGACGATACCTTTGAACACTTCGCCCGGGCGGCGAAGCGCCGCCGGCGGAAGGGGGCCGACCGGCCGCCGCCGATCCCCGAGTCGCACCGGGCGGCGTTTCTCGATCGACTCGAAGCCGCATTCGTCCGGCAATTGCTCGGGGTCGACTTCACGGCATATACTCGACTCCTGGCGTTCCTGTTGCCCGAAGAGTTTCGCACTTCACCGCCGGGCGCACTCTCCCCGGCGAGCCAACACCCCTCCGGCACTCCCGCCCGGATTGCCGCGTATCAAGCCCGAGCCCAAGCCGGCGAACCGATCAAGCGCGCGAGCGACTTCGACCCCGTGCGCGACGATCGCCTCGCCGTCGAGTTGCGCTTGCAATCGAACGGGCACGGGTTCCGCGCGATCGGCTGGACCCGGCCGCCCGCGCCCAAGCCGTTGCCCGGCGGTCTCTACCGAGATAGCCGCGGCAAGTATTTCGAGTTGGAATGAGGGGACAGCCGTGCGCGTGTTTTTGCTCTTCGTTGCCGGGGGCCTGGGCGTCGCGGGCGTGTTCATGGGTCAGACGGAAGCCGTCGCGAGCGCGCCCGTGTTGGAGCGCCTCAAGATCGTGTTGGGATGGATTATCGCCCTTCTCTTGGCCGCGCTCGTGTTCGGCCAAATCGAGCGCGATCGCGCGGGGGGCGAGTGAATGAGCTTTCTCGAACTCGTCGCCCTGGCGATCTTCCTGGGCGTGGCGCTTGTCGTGATTGAGACGGGCGTGCGGATCGCGCTCAACCTCAAACCCCCGGCGCAGCCAATGGAGTTGCACATGTCATTCGCCGACCCGTACCTCGCCCTGCGCCGCGTGAGCGATCGCATTGCCGAGCTCGGGGGCTCCGTGCAAGGCAACGTCGAAGCGGGCAGCTTCGTCGTCGGGCACGGCCGGGCGACGATCGAAGGGACCTACGAACTCGCCCGCCTGGACACTTACCGCGTGTCGATCGACCAACGGCCGGTACGGATCACCGCGGCGATGATCGAAAAAGCGATTCGTTCCTATGCGGAGCAACCGCCATGCATGCCAAGCGTTTCGGGCGCTGGCCCCAGCGCCCTCCCTCGAAAGGAGTGACCCATGCGAAAGTCCTTGCCGCTCGTCAGCGTGTTCGCGCTTCTGATTCCCAGCGCCGCAAATGCCGACCCGCCCGCTCCTGACGTCGTCGTGATCGCGCACGTGATCGTCGATGCCGACGCGGGCACCGACAAGAAAGAGCCCCCGAAGAGCGCCCCCAAGTTGGACCCGACGCCGCCCGTGCAACCCGCGCCGCAAGTCGTGTACGTCTACGTCGAGCAACCCCGCCGCGGCTGTTGCCTCTTGGGGTGTCTGTTCGGATGCGGTCGCGATCGCGGTTTCGATCGCGGCGGCGGCGGGTGTTTCGGCGGGTTCTGTCGGTGACGTGTTGCGACTACGTCGCGCTGGCGATTCACTTGGCGGCGCTCGCCCTCGTCGCCCGCTTGCTGGTGTACCTCGTGTCGAAGCTCCGAAACTTGAACGGGAGAAAATAATGCGAAGTCTTTTAGGGGTTCTCGTCGCCGCCGGCGTCGCCAGTGTCGCCCACGCTCACCCGCCGAGCTATGGGCCGGCCCCCATGCAACGCGGCGCGACGACGTTTCGGGATTTCTACATTCCGCAGCCCGACGCCGTCGTCACCGAATGGGTGCCCGTGCAGCGCAGCGTCCCGCAGCCGCCGCGGCGGATTCGCGAGTTTACGACGACGTGGACCGAAGAGATTCGCGAAGCGCAATTCAGCGCCCCGAGCTTCCCGGTTCAGAGCTATCCCGTGCAGTCGTTCGCCCGCGAGCCGATCTACAGCGCGCCGGCGTTCTATCCCGAGCGGCGCGGGAGCTTCGGCCTGGGGTTGCAATTGGGCGGCCGCCGCGGCTTGCGGGCCGGACTGTTCTTCGACTGACCGAATCAAGATTCGTCGACGGATTTTGTTCCACTCGCCCGCTTTCTTCGGGGTGTGCCATGTGGCTGTTGTTTGTGCTCATGTTCGGCCCGTGGGTCGAGCGCGAAGAGCGTGCGACGCTCATGCCGGGCGTCGGGCTCCGCGAAGAAACCGACCGCTCGCCGGCCTTGCGTGGCGGCGATCGGCCGCGGGGCGTTCCCGACGATCGCCGGCTCGCCCGCAACCTGGTCGACCTGGTTATTCTCTTGCAAGACCCCGGCGTGCGCAAGTCGACGGATCACGCGCCCGAGCGGGCACCGGCCCCGGGCACGCGAGCGCCCGACGACTCGCCGGGGGTGCGGAAAGATCGCACGGAGTACCGCCCGCCGCGCGACATTGCCAGCGATCGCATTAACGAGACGAGCCGCACGCGGCCGATCTTCGTGACGAAGAATCAAGAGCTCGTCGCCAAGCAAGCCGCCGAGCTCGGCAAGCCCGTCTTGTGGTGGTCATTCTGGCCCGACACCTACGACACGACGGCCGCCTACTTCAACGAGCTCACCGAAGCGCAACACATTCTTATGACTGGCGACCAGATCGCCCGGCACAAGGTCGACGGGCAAGAGTGGATCGTCTACCAACACCGCGACGGCTCGCCGCGCTGGATCAAGGCGAGCGAAATCTTTGGCGCGGGGTGCGCCGAGAAATTGCGCCGGGCGTGGCTCGAACCCAAGGTGCAACCCGGCCTGACGCCGACCGACAAGCAAGCGGTGCTCGACGCCACGGTGCGGATCGTGCTCCAAGACGGCGGCCCGCTCGAAGTGTTGAGCATCCGCGACATTCTCAACTCGGGCTATCGGTTCACCTACTCGGATTACAAGGCGCTCGAACGCAAGGGGCTCTCCGAGCTCGAACTCGCCTACGTGTCGAGCCTCTCGGGTCGCGTCGCCGGCGGGAGCACTGCCCCGTCGATCGGCACGAGCTACACGCCGCGGTCGAGCGCGGCGAACTACACGGGCTACCCCGCGGGCTACGGCGCTCGCGCGATCGCGCCGACCAACTTCGCTTCGCCGGCGAGCTACAGCGCCCCAAGCTCCGCGCCGCCGGCGTTCCGCGGCGGCGGCGGGGGGGCCGTCGCCCGCGCCCCACTCCGCGGGGGGTGATAACGGGAACCCTTCGGCCCGGTGCGGGCCGCGTGTCATGGCGGGACTCTTTGACGATTTCGACGAGCCCGAAAGGGACGAGCCGGCGCGGATCCCGGGGCCGGACGATCCCGACCGGCCCCTCGCGCGGAAATCGCATCCCGAGACGAGCCACGAAGCCGCCAGCCAAATTCGCGCCTCGCTCGCGGCGCTGCACCGCTGGACCGCCGATTGCATTCGCCAGACGCCCGGCCTGACCGCCCGCGAGCTCGCCCAGCGCTATTGCCCCACCGACCCACGCAAAATCGGCCGGCGGCTCAATGAGTGTGAGGACCTGGGTATGATCGTTCGCGGCGTCGTCCGCGTCTGCCGGGTGAGTGGCCGCCGGGCGACGACTTGGATGCCGCCCGCCGGCGGGACGGCTTGACGACTGAGGGGGCCGGCCGTCGCCACGGTGGGGATTCTGGCGGCCGGCCCCCTGCCAATTTGGCGGTTGCGTAGAACGCTTTTAGCGGGCCGATCGGCTCTTGCGGGGTGGGGATGGTTGCCCGGGCCGGGAACGGCCGCCCGGGGTCAATGGGAACCCGGGGATCGGCGTTTTCGCGTGTTACTTCACCTGCCGATTGCCGACTTGCGACCCCTGCCGGGGGTTCCCCTGCCCAGCGCGAAAGAGCTCCGATCGCTGGCCGACTCCGTTCGCCGGCACGGCATCCTCGAACCGCTCACCGTGCGGCCCGCCAAGGTCAGCTTGATCGTGCAAGAGGGTTGGCAGGGGGGCCGGCACGGCTACTACGTGGTGAAGCCGTCGGCCGCGAAGGGGAAGCGCTACGAAGGGGTGCCGCGGTTTTTCACTCACCGCGACGACGCGCTCGCGGCCTTGCCCGCTGACGTTCCCTATGAAGTGTGCCACGGGGTCAAGCGCTTGTACGCGGCGTCCCTCGCCAAGCGCAAGACCGTCCCGTGTGTCGTGTGCGAACTCACCGACGAGCAAGTCGCCGAGCTTCGGGGGGCGGCCGTCGGTTAAAGCCCCGTCGGCTTGTCGAAGTGTTTGACTTCGGGCTCATGGTACGGGCGCGGGCTCGGTTTCTCGGGGCGCTGCCGCGCCTCTTCGATCGCCGCGGCGATCTTCGCCATGTCGCCGTTCGATTCTTTGATTCGTTCGGACAGCCAAACCACGTCGGGCGTCCAGAACACCGCGACCTCTTTGTCGACGCTCCGAATCGGCTGGCCTGCCTTCAAGCGCTCCAGGTTCGCGGATTCGAGAATGAGCAAATGCACTTCCTTCTCGCCGCTGTGGCCTTTCAAGTAAATCATCGCGGTTGCCTCACTCGTCGCGGGCGTGGGGGGTCGATCGGGCGAACGTCGGCAAGGGCGAGCACGTACTCGACTTCCTTGCGATACACACGGTAGCGCACCTTCACCGCGCCGGGCACGACGGCGGCGACGCGGGCACGGATCGACAGCTTGAACGGAGTGCGCGGCGGGAGATAGACTTCGTCGCCGGCGTCGGGCGTCCAGCCGGCGGGGACGGCCGTCTCGAACGCGCGGATGCGTGCGGAGTGCTGACTCATGCGGCCCTTCGCTTCGGCCGGCGATCGCGGGCCGGGTCGTTCGCCGGCGGCCGCTTGATCTTGAGCGTGCGCGGGCTCGACGGTTGACTCGGGCGCTGGACACACGCGCTACAAAGATCGTCGGACACCCACCAACACGGTTCGCCGGTCTTTTCGATGCACTGCCGGCAATCGTCGTCGGTGCACCCGCACACCTTGCAACGGCGGACAATGCCGCCGTGCGATTTGAGCCCGGTCATGGTCTTTGCGCCTCCTGTTCCGCTTCGATGATGCAGGCGAGCTCTAGGGCGTCTTGAATCTGTTGATCGGTCGCGACGTTTTTGCCGATGCGAAGGCGCTCACGGACCCACGCGCGAATCGTCGCGGGCGCGGCCAAGTCGCGGCCCAAGAGCACGAAGAGCCACTCGTC
>Ga0066903_100002381_pt1 | contig 14661 bp, 25 predicted proteins | sample PanSoiMetaGPlot1_FD_67491 | JGI IMG/M metagenome (GOLD analysis project Ga0066903, IMG submission 67491) | Tropical forest soil microbial communities from Panama analyzed to predict greenhouse gas emissions - Panama Soil - Plot 1 (version 2) | ecosystem: Environmental > Terrestrial > Soil >...
AACTCATGACTCATGTCTCTTTCCTCTCTCTCTCTCGGGTTTCGAAGGGCGGGAATCCGTCCCGCGCGGGTCATGTACTACGAGTGTCATACATGTGTAGGACGAAATCTGCAACCGGAATGGGACACGTGCTCAGGCTTTATTTTTCAGCGCTTCCGAGAGTGAGTGCGGAATCCGCAGTCCCGGTGCATATCCAGTTATGCAGCGTCCAGGTCGCAGGCTTCCGACCGATTCCCCCGGCAGGCCCGCGAAGCGGGCTATCAGTCCAGAGTCTCCGGATTCCCGCCCCTGCATCCCCAGCATGGAAACCAGCGTAGGGCTGAGCCTCCATAGGATGCCCGGCCAGACACGCATCATGCCTGGATGGCCGGATGCCTATACCGACACTCAGGATTCGTCTATGACCCGCTCCCGAGCTATTCCGAGTGTCAGGATTCGAAAGCGCTCAGGGTGGGGCGCTCTAAGGCAGAATCCAGGGCAGATGCGCTATTCACATCTGCCTTGTACTCTGCAGTACGGGAAAGGCACCTTTCCGGGCCTGGCGTCCCCAGGCCCCTACCTGCTCAGGCATATGCGCTAGGAAAGGCTAGGGATTCTCGCAAGTGCTCAGGCGAATGCTCGAGCACAGCGCAAGGTGCCGGCATCCCCCGATTAGCCCAGGCCATGGCCTTAGCCCCAGCCCGTTCCTATCCAGACAATGGGGACACGAAAAGGGACGGTAGAAAGCCAGGGGGGAGAAGGGAGAGTGGCGAGGGGGGATGATCCGCCCCCGCTCGTTTTCCATGGTGGGGATGGAGATACGGGAGTGGGGAGAGGGCAGCTCTAGACTGATAGCGCCCTCCGGGCGCCTAAGAGCCCGGAATTGTTGCTTGTGCCCTGTAACGTTACCGGATATTCTCGGGCTGAGACCGTTACAGGGGGTATCGGGAGGGACGAATGGGCAAGGAAGGGTTCCAGGAGCGGACGCGGCGGCTGACGCGGGAGCGGGTGGCGCGGCACCGGGAGCGGCGGCGGCAGGAGGGGGAGCCTGTAATCATTAGTGAGCCGGTGCATGTGGTGGCGAGTGTGAAGCCGGCGCATGTGCTGGCGCTGGCGGCGCATGCGGCGACCTGTAAGTGCTCGATGTGCGAGCGGGCGCGGCGATGAACTGGCGTGTGCCGGTGGGACAGGTGGTGCGTATTCCGGCGACGGTGGTGGTGGGTGAGCGGGGTGCCGGGTGGCCGGACCGGGAAGCAGTGGTGCTGGGCTATGGGCGGGATGGTGACGGGGCCTGTGTGTTGCTGGAGGTCCGGGAGGAGATACTGCTGACGATAGATGAGCAGGCGCTACCGGAGTGGCTTGTGGAACGGGAAACCCCCCGCTGAGCGCTTCCGGGAGGGTGCCCGAGCATTCAGGGGGGGTTTCGGGGGGATGCCGGAGACCCCGGAATGGCACCGTCGGGTCTCCTAGTGCTGGGACTGGTCCGGGAGAGGACAGTCCTGCACGGGGACCGTACAGAAATGTTCCCCAGGAAACAATCTCAGGCGTCGGGACTAGCGAGGAACTTCTCGAAGTCTTTGAGCCAGGCGGAGAGGGTAGTGGGCTCGGGATGGTCCTTATCGGCCCGGCCCTGGTCCCAGTGCTCGGCGTACTGATCGAGGGTGTGGTGGAGATGCTGCATGAATTCGGCGCGGGTCATGTGGGGGTCGGTTGGGGCGGCAGCGGGGGCGTCGGCGGTTTCGGCGTGCTCGTGCTTATCCTTCTTTTCGAACATCGCGGCGGTCCTCCGTTTGGGTGTGGGTGCCGGCCGGGGCGTCGGTTTCTTTCGGGGGGGCGGGTGGCGCGTGGGCATCGGCAGGCGCTCCTTTGAGAGCCGCGAGCGCGGCGTCTACGGCATCCCAGACCTGCCGAGCTGCCGTGAGATGGGGACTGGTCCACTCCGCCACACGTGCCATCTGCCCCTTATCTGCGGGTAGCAGGCTGGGCGCGGCGGAAGGGACGTCCCCCGCGCGCCCCCGATGATCGGTCGGTGCCTGCAGCTCATCCCCGAGAGAGAGAAAAGCCGTCCGAGCTATACCGGAGTCGTGGGCGGATGGCGAGAGGGGGGTCTAGGAAGCTATGGGGGGGACGGGGATTGGGGCAGCCACTGGCAGCCCGGAGCGACATGGAGGGGCGGACCGAACCCGGAAAACGTGGCATAGCGAGCCTCGTATGCGAAACGATGGGGGGGTGCCACGGCCGCGACGGCGGCGACGTCTCAGTGTGCCGGTGACGGCGGATGACTTGAGCTACTTGCGGCGTTTGCAGCAGGCGACCCGGCTATCGTTGGCGTCGCTCGCGCGGCTGCTCTTGCGGCGCGGGATTCGGGACCACCAGCGAGATGGCAAGTTGAGTGACTAGCTATGGCGTGATGCTCACGCGGATGGACTCGATGGCATCCTCCAGCGCATCGGCCGCGTCGTGCAAGGCAGACGTGTGGTCCAGGTCCAGCTCTTCGTCGCAGACCCGGAGAAAGGCTGCGCACGCATCCACACAGCGGACGACGCCGCGCTGGTAGAGGATGAGGCGTTCCCGCAGGGCGGCGTTCTCGGACCCCGCCTCTAGCTGCGCGATGCGCAACGCCTGATTGTGCAGGACCACATCGCGCGCATCAATTTCACGGCGCAGGGCGGCGATCTCGTCTGCATAGTCTTCCGTCATCTTGCGAAAGCCCTGAAGTTCTTCGCGCAGGGCGGCGTTCTCGGCTTCTAGCTCGTGGGCGCGTTCCCATCCCGAGCCGTCCATTACCATTCCTCCGGCTCGGTCACGACGGTGCCGCAATCGAGGCAGCGATAAAGGATGGTGCGGTCCGGCTGGACGACGGGGGCTATCCGATGCGAGCGGCATTTTTGACAGCGCTGGACGGTCTGACTCGCGAGCAGTCGGGGCGTCATAGGCCGCGCTCCATGAGCCCTTCGAGGTAGCCCCGGACGTAGTCGAGCGCGTCTCTGTATTTCTCCGCTTCGAGGAGTCCGGAGACCATCACGAGCGCGTCTCGCATGCTCTGGATCAGCTCCCGCTGTCGGTTTGCCGCTGCGTATTCGTCCACGTACTTGCGGCGCATCTCCTTGAGCTGCTCGTCCAGCTCCCGTGCCTTCGACCAGCCGTTCCCTTCCATCTAGTGCCCCTCCCGGAGTCTGAATCTACGGACAATCTCGTGATGCGCCGCGAGCGCTTCCTCTTCCGTTGCGTAGCGCAGCCCGGTCGTCCATTCGCCGTCCGACGGGTCGGGGAAGTCGAGCGTTTCCAGCCCTTCAATGAGGCGCTCTTCGCCCGCGACCATCACGACCTGGACGTGGTGCCGCTCGCCTTTAAACCGCATGGTTTCGAAGAGCTGCGGCGGACCGATAAAAAACGAGTGGTCCAGTCCGAGCCAGACGGTGGAGAGATGCGAGCCATCGGGCAGCTCGTCCCAGGCAACGCGATTGTTGCCGGCTTCGAAGCGCCGTGCCCACATGATGCAGGGCTCGATGCCGGCCGCTTCGTCGCCCGGAATGGGGAAGCCCTGGCGGTCGTAATAGCGTGGCATGTCGTGCATGAGAATTTGGTCTAGCTTGTCCAGCGGTGGACGGAGCATCCAGCGCGAGGCATGCAGGTCGCACCATGCGAAGAGCTGGGCGAAATCGAGTGTCACGACCAAGGTATCTCCGCCGGCCCGCCACACGCGCAACACGTGCTCTCTCGCTCGTTGTCTCCCGCAACAAGGGTGTGCGGCACGCGGCCGGGCCGGCGGAGTGCGTAGCAATTCGCACAGAGCAGGTGCGTCCATCGGCTCATTTCTTGTCGAGTATCTCTTTTGCTTGCTTGCTCAGTTCATGCTTATCGGGGGCGACGTCGGGGAGCTGCACTGGGACGCGCTGCTCGACGATCCACTTCCCAAACCAGTCGTGGTCTTCCACCGGGTATGCGCAGACGGGTTCCGTCGAGAGCAGCGCTCCCATCGCGTTCACCAGGAACACCGACCGCCAGCCCATCTTGGGCTTCTCCTCCAGCGCGAAGCGTGGTTGCACCATGATGCTTTTGGCTGCCATTGGCCCCCTTTCGTCCCCGCGTAACCCTTCAGACACAGAATCCTGGTTCTGACAATCCGTGACCCCGGCCATATTCGGTTCTGGTCCGACTGATGGGGAGAATATCTGTTGCCGGGTTATACCGTACCCCACCTCAAGCGCTTTTAGATAGTCCCGGCGCCACGCCGCCTGTCGGCGGAGACCGGGGGGGCGTCGCCACGTCATGGTCCTATGCCCAGCCTCAGCCCATGTCCGTGGCGACGTCCCCGTGGTGGGGTGCGGAGCGCGGGGGGGTTCCCGCTCCTGGCACAGGCTCTTACACGAATCGCGTCGGTCGCGCGAGCCAGCGAGAAATTACGGTCGATACTTCGCAAACGTCTTGGCGAGATTCGCCTGGCGCTTCGTCTGGGTGCTCGCACCAGACCCCGGCTTCGTCACCTGCGCCGCATAGGCCGGGACGCTCTTCCCCGCTGCCTGCGCCTTCGCGGTGAATGCGCCCGGCCGCTTGACCGCTCCCGCCATCCAGTTCCCGCCGTCCGTACTGCCGCCGCCGCTGCTCCCGCCGCGACTCCCACGTGCCCGTCCCATATCGTCCTCCCTAGGGAAAGAGATGCCCCAACGTGAAGAACACGAGCCCGAGCGCCGTCAGGTTCACTGGGGGCGTGAACTGTGGGATCGTCGAGATGGCGAAACAGACAATCGCCACGACGTCGAAGATGTGTCCTGGACTCATAGCCCTCTCTCCCTGTCCGCAATCACTGCGCGGAGTCCCCACCCCAGCACGAACCCGAAGGACACCGCGATGAAGTATCCGATGAGGATTCCGAGCATCGCCTATTCCGTCGGCTCGGTCGGGGGTGGTGCATCGCCGTGGCCGCACTCGTCCTCATCTTCCTCTTCGTTCACTTCCTCTTCCCGCTCGTCCTCAGGGCGCTTCATGCTTTGGTCTCCCCCTGTGGGTGCCAGCCCCACGGTTTGTCATCGTCCCGGAACCGCGCATCGTGGCGCACCGAGACGTGGACATGGTGCGCGTGCTTGTTCTTCCCGGTGTAGGGACGCCACTTGCCTGCCGGGTGCGCTTGCCCGGCACCGGAGTAAATCCGGCCGTTCGAGATGACGTACTTGACGCGCGGCTCCCGTCCCATCGCCACGCGCAGCCGGAGCCACTCCGCAAACTCGTAGCTGTCGAATCCCCCTTTGGGGTCGTGGGTAAAATCGCGGGCTGTGACGACGCGGCAGCACCGGCACGGATTGTGGTCGCTGGTCGACGCCGCGTGCCGCGCATCCCCGATGCCGCCATCGGAGACTTTCGAGCGGCCGGGCGCGGATGCATTCACTTCGCCCAGGAGCCCGAGCGTCCCCGTCGCGCCCAGTGCCTTCGCCATCCGCCAGCTCATCGTCTCAGCTCCTTGTCGGGCTCTGGCGCAGGTACAAGTCCCATTGTCCGACGAATGCCGTGCCCGCGCTGACGGTGACGCTAATCCCAATGGAGATGATTTGCTCCGCTGGCACGCCGAGCGCGGCGGCGAACTTCCCGCGCACCGGAAACGGCCCGAGCTGTACCTTGGTCGCGGCGGAAGGATTCGCGGCAAAGGTCTGTGTCGCGAGCTGATGTAAGGCGGTCGAATTCTCCTGGTAGTAGATGCGAATGGTTGTCGACCCGCCGCTGTTCTGGACCCAGCCCGATGCCCAGCCGTCCCAGCGATCATCCGGCCATTGGAGCAGGCGGCGCAGCGCACCCCACGGGATCGTGGCGCCGCCGACAATGTTTGGCGCGGCCGTCGCGGAGACGGTCATAAATTGCGTGAGCAATGGCAGTGCGGTGTAGTTCTGTAGATAGTTGATCCAGTTCTCGAGCCGGGTGACGCGGGTCTCCAGGTCGCCGGCATGCTCGACGCCGGGACCGCTGGAGACCTGACCAGTGGCGGGACTGGGCATCAGTCCTCCCGCCCCTTTTTGCGGGCGAGAAATTCCTTCATGAGCTGCGTCTGCTCGCGTAGCTCCTTCGTGTGCTCCTTCATCTCCGCGAGCTGGTTATTCTGCATGTCGGTGAATATCTCTATCGCCTTCGCGTTTCCTGCCATGCGTTCCGCGATGGAATTGACGTCCTGCGTGAAACGGGTGAGCAGAAACCAGAGCAGCACGGCAGCGACCACGACGGGAAAGCCGACCTGCACGATGACGCGGCTGGCGACGTCTACCCAGCCGGTTCCGGGGGGCACTCCGTTCGCCATGCCAGGGCACAGCCCTGGCATGGGAACCGGAACGACTCAAGGTTTTTCTCGGGGGTAGACCTCGCTCATCGGGACGCTGACGAAGCGCTCCCGCTTTCCGCGTCGCTTGTCCCGGTGGCGCAGGTCGGAGACGCGGACGACTTTGCCGCGCCGGCCGATCAACCGGATAATCAGCGTGCCGGCTCTGGTGCGGACGAGTAGCTGTAGCTGGTCGCCGTCGCCGGCCACGTGCCGAATCGTCAGCCCCTCCACGTCGCTTATATATTGATGCAGCTCCATTCGATGGTCCTTTCTGCCCTCTCGGGGCACTGTGTAGTATACCTGAACCACCGAAAATCTCAACCGAGCTGAATTCGTTAGGGTTTTAACACTCGTCTACTGACTGAATTCGGCTGAGAAGTTTGTTTCTTGCTTCACGTTTCCGTGCTACGCGCGCCATGTGGCGGATGGGGACGAGCCGAAAAAGCCCCTGCCAATCGCGGACATGCAGGGGCTCTCCGCGCGAGAGCTAACGCTGCGGCGCGCGGCGCGTGAGGGAATGCGGAAGGCGCAGAAGCTCGCCCATATTAATGATACGCCCCCCGAAGTCGCCGGCAGCAAACCCAAATCGCTGGAAGATGCCCGCGACCTGAATGCTCGCGCGCTCGGGGAGATTCTCTTGAAACCGAAGAGTCTCCGGCGCTTCGAGCGGCTGCTCTGGTCCAAAGAGGACCGTACCGCCAAGGAAATGTTCGCGCTCGCGTTCAACCATATCCTTTCGACCGCGAAGGGGACGGCGGGCGACCAGAAACCGACTCAGGTCATCGTCAACAACTTGGTTGCCCGTCCCGACAAGCCGGCGAAGGATCAGACGACGGTGGAGGTTCGCTAGTGGCGACCGCTATCGAACCCGAATGGGAGCAGTGGACCCGTGACCCGATTCTGCCGCTGAAGCTCCTGACCGTCGGAGACTGGTGGGCGCTCCTTGCCCATCGGCCCTATACCGTCCCGAAAATCAGCACTATCGCGCAGGTCCCGCCCGTCTGGGGCAGCGTCGCCAACAGCGCGAACATCGTGGACTGGATGGCGATGAAGCTCAGCGATGACGAAGGGATCGCCATTGCGGAATATGCCGACGGGACGAATGGCTTTTATCTCCTGACTCTCGCAGCGACCGTCACGGCAGCAACCCTCATGGGCACGGCCGGGGCGAGCTGGCAGCTCATTACGTCCGGGACGACGGCAGCCGTTGCCGACGGCTCCATCACGACTGCGAAGCTCGCGGATAACTCCGTCACGTCCGCCAAGATCGTAGACGGCACCATCCAGACCATCGATATCGCGCCGCTGAGTATCACCACGCCGCTGCTCGCGGATGGTGCCGTCACCACACAGAAACTCGCGCCGGGTGCGGTGACGTCCGCCATCATCGCACCGGGTGCCGTCACGAGTGCCGCCATTCTCGACGGCTCGATTCAGACTGCCGACCTGGCACCGGGCTGTGTCACGACGCGGGAGATTCTCGACGGCACCATTCAAGCCATCGATATCGCTCCTGGCGTCATCGGGACCGCGCAGCTCGCGCCGGGCTCTGTCACAACGCCGATTCTCGCGGACCAGAGTGTGACGACGGCGAAGCTCGCAGACGGTGCCGTGACTAACGCGCAGCTCGGACCGTCCTGTGTGTCGAGCGGCAACATTGCGGACGGGACGATTCAGGGCGTGGATATCGCGGATCGCACCATTACCGAACAGGAGCTAGCTGCGAATTCGGTCGGGACCAACGAGCTGATTACCGCCGCTGTCACCACGGCGAAGATTGCCAATGGCAATATCACCAATCCGCTGCTTGGTGCCGGTGCAGTCTCCCGATCGAAAACGGCGCCTGACTTGTGGCTCTCCCCGATTCCGAGCACGGCCGATGTGGGTAAGTCGCTCGTGGTGGGCAGCGGGCCGGCACTCATGTGGGAGACGCCTGCGTCATCGACGGCGGTTGGGCCGAATCCGCCCCCGAATGCGCTTCCGGGACAGCTCTGGTGGCGGAACGACCCGGACGGAAATCTCTTCATCTGTTACGACGACGGGAATTCCGTCCAATTCGTCCCGGCCACGCCGAGCGTCCCGGGACCGCCCGGACCGGCGGGACCGCCTGGCGATGGGGGCGCGATGGCGTTCCGCTATACGCAGCCCACGGCGGCAACGGAATGGGATATCACACACAATCTCTCCTTCCGGCCGAATGTGACAGCGGTTGATTCGACAGGCCGCGAAATACTCCCTGGAACGATTGACTACCTCAGTGGGACGAGTGTCCGTCTCACGTTCTCCGCCGCCGTCGGCGGGGAAGCGTACCTCAGTTAGGCCACCGCGATGCCTACCGTTTATGGTCCGCTCGATATCGTCAAGAACGAGCTGCGCAATGCGGTGATTCAAAACTTGGGCTCGGCGCCGGCCGCGCCGGTCAAGGGTCTGATCTATTACGACAGCACCGCGAATATTCTCTACTGGTACAACGGCTCCCAGTGGATCGCGGCGCAGGCAGCGGCAGGTGCGGTCCCGTCCGATACCGTCACGACGCTGGCGGTTGGGGGCGCAGCGGCGCCCGGCTCCTCGACGCTCTACTCACGCGGCGACCACGCGCACGGCATGCCGGCCTTTGGCACCGTCACCGCGCAGACCACTTTCGGCCAGGCGGCGAATAGCGGCGCTGCCGTCACCATTGCGCGGTCCGACCACGTCCATGGCACGCCGACCCATCTCGCGTCCGACCACACGACGATTCCGCTCTCAACATTCGCCCCGCCGACCGCCGACGTCCCGTGGGGTGGGTTCAAGATCACGAACATGGCATCGCCGCTCACCGGCACGGACGCGGCGAACAAGGCATATGTTGACGCGGGCATTAACGGGCTCGCGTGGAAAGATACCTGCCGGCTCGGCACGACGGCGAACATCACGCTGTCAGGGCTGAGTGCGATCGACGGCGTCACGCCGTCCGGTGGCGACCGCATCCTCGTGAAGAACCAGACTGCCGGTCAGGATAACGGCATCTATGTCGCGGCGGTCGGTGCCTGGCCGCGGGCGGTCGACGCGATGGACGGCCCGAGCATCCTGAATGCGGCTGTCTTCGTGTCGGAAGGGACCACGAACGCCGACACGGCATGGGTGATGACCACCAACATGCCGATCAGCGTCGGCTCGACGCCGCTTACCTGGGCGCAGTTTGGCGCGGGCGCGGTCTATACCGCTGGCAACGGGCTGACGCTGACCGCAAACCAGTTCGCCGTCGGCGCCGGGACGGGCATCGTCGTTAGTCCTGGCGTGACGGCGGTTGATACGACCGTCATTGCAACACAAGCGTTCGTCAATACCGCCGTCACCGGCATGGCGAAGAAATACGCCACGACGCTTGCCGGCACGGCGAGCCCGGAGACCATAACGCACAATTTGAATACGCGGGATATTCAGGTCGCGGTCTACAATGGCGCGACACCATATACTGCTGTGCAGGTCGATTGGGACGCGGCCACCGTCAACACCGTGACGATTCGGTATAACCCGAATCTCGGCGCCGGCTACCGCGTGGTGGTGGTCGGGTAATGCCCCGGAGTTTCGGCATTACGAATGCGGCGCCCTACGCGAGCGCGCCCACCGCAGGCGCAGCGGGAGACGTCTACTGGAACACCGGAGAAAAAGCGCTCTACGGCTCGGACGGGACGGCGTGGAATAAGGTTGGTCCGGTGCCGGCCATCGCGACTATCGGGACGACGGCGCCGACGACCCCGGCGGTCGGGCAGCTCTGGTGGCGCAGCGACATGGGGCGTCTCATGATTTGGTACGATGACGGGAATTCGCAGCAGTGGGTTCCCGTGGTGCCGGTCTAATGGCGGCACTCGATTTCCCCGCGAGTCCGACCACCGGCCAGCAATACGTCGCGCCCAATGCCGTGACGTATCAATGGGATGGGGTGGCATGGATTGCCGTTGGTGGAGCTGGGGGTGGATGGGCGTGGATGGGAGCGACGCCGCCCCCATCGCCAATGGTCGGACAAGAGTGGTGGCGGAGCGATCCGGACCAAACGCTGTACGTCTACTATGACGACGGGAACTCGAAGCAGTGGGTGAACGCGGTGCCGTCGACCTTCTTCGGCGCCGCCGCCTCGGGTGACCTCCAGGGCACCTACCCGGGGCCGACTGTCAAGGCGGCGGCGATCACCGCCGCGAAGCTCGCGGCCGATGCGAAGTCGATCAACGCGAAAGTGACCCGTGCTGCGAATCAGAGCATCCCCGCTAGCACGCAGACGCTCCTCACCTGGGACACGGTCACGCAGGACAGCGGACCCTTCTGGGCGGCGGGAGCGCCCACCCGGCTCACCGTGCCGACTGCCGGCATGTACTTCTTCGGCGTGTCGGCGGATTTCAACACGGGGGCAACGGCTGGTCGCCTCTTGCTCGAACTGCTCGTGAACGGCGCGGGGAGTGGGAGTCGCAGCGAGTTGATCCGCTACGCCAGCGATTTCGCCTGCGGGAACGTCACGTGCGCGATGCGCTTGAACGCTGCGGACTACGTGACGGCGAATGTCTACAGTACCTACGCCATCACGTCAGATAGCCCCAACACCTTCTGGATCGTGCGGGTGCCCTAGATGGCTGCCCCTGACTTCCCTGCGAATCCCACCGTGGGCCAGGTCTACACGGCCCCCTCCGGCAACGTCTACACCTGGGACGGCGCGGTGTGGACGACGACCTCGTCCCCCCAGAACGCCTACTGGACCGATACCGGGACGGCGCTGACGCCGACCGTGGCGACGCGGCGGCTCATCGTGCCCGGCCCGACCGCCAACCCCGCCACGGGGGGCCAGACACAGGTCGTCGTCGGTGCCCGCGCGGGTGGCTCAAGAATGCGCCTCCAATCACTTCCTGGGATCAACTGGGATGGCATCACGTCAAACGGTGCTTACGACGGCACGAACTGGGCGAGCGATGATTCGACCAGAGCCTCGTGGAGCCTTGTGATGGCACCGGCGACGGACACGACTGGCAACTTTACCGTCCAATACCGGGCACCGAACGCGGCGGCGAGTGCCTACTCGATTCCGCTCAGCATCGACAACGCCGGCAACTGCACCATCGCGGGCAAGTATTTCCCTGCCGGCCTCGCCATCCGCAACGCGGCAACGGCGGCCGTCCCAAACAATTTCAACAGCAACAACGTCCTCAATACGTGGCTCTCGGTCGCGTCGGTGAACATCACGACCGCGGGCGGGACCGTCTGCATCTTTGCCATGCCCGCGTGGTACTACGCCGGCAGCGGTGGGGTTATCTGCTATGTCGGGATCTTTCGGGGTGGCACGCAGCTCTTGAGCGTCAAGGTCAACATCAGCACGGGGGCCAGCGCCATTCAAACGATGGGTCTCCCTACGCTCGCCTATGTTGATAGCCCGGGCCCGGCGGCGGGCGCCCAGAGCTACAGTTGTCGATGCTACGTGACGAGCACCTCTGCCAACATTCTGGTGGGCGCAGATAACAACGGCTTTATACAAGCATTGGAGCTGTCCTAGTGGATGGGAGTTCAGTTGAATGATAACCTATCACTGCGACCAGTGCGGCAAGACGGCAACGGACATGGGTGGCTGGTACGTGGTTGGTGTCATGCTGTCCTACGCGGACCCGAACGCCCAGCCACCGGGGGCTCGGGTCATGGAGGACCAGCAACCTGACCGCATCTTCGACAGCAAAGGCTGCCGCACGCAATGGCTCGCGGCGCATGAGCTTACGTGAAAGGGAGGGGCATTCATTATGCCAAGTGTTAGCCGTGCTCAGCAGCATTACATGGGAATGAAGTACGCGCAGGCGAAGCAATCGAAGAGCGGAAAGGCCAGCATGGACGGGTCGACGATGACCCGCAGCCAGCTCCGGGACTTCGCCGGCACCAAAACGAAAGGACTCCCCGGACACGTCCGGAAAAAGCGCTAGTGCCAGCCGCAACCTCAGTCGATACCTACCAGCCGTCCGACGTCCAAAACGCCTTTCACGGCGACGGGGCGAAATTCCGTCTCCTGCTTGGGGCCTGGCGCGCGGGGAAGTCGGTCGCGATGATTTGGGAGTGTATCCTGCTCGCCCTAGAGCATCCCGGCGCGCGGTTCGTCATCTTCCGGAAGACGTACCCGGCACTGCGCGATACGACCTGGCGGGACTTTCTCCTCGAATGTCCCCCGCAGTTGATTGACGGCGAGCCCCGGCGCACGGAGGGCCGCGAAGAGGTGACGCTGCAGGGTGGGACGCTGGTGATGGCGCGCTGCCTGGACGACTGGCGAAAGCTCGGCTCCTCCAGCTTCGATGCTGTCTTTGGAGACGAAGCCTACGAGTTTACGCTGGAAGATCATACGATGCTCAGTAAGGGGCGGCTCTCGGGGAAGCTCGGGCCGCGCCGGCTCGTCTACGCGACGAACCCGCCGAATCGGGATCACTGGCTCTACAAGACATTCGTCCTGGAAAAGCAGCCGAATATGTCCGTCCACCACTTCGCCACGCTGGACAACTGGTCCCGCTGCTACAAGCGCCATCCCGGCATCGGAGAGGAAGCGGCGGACGATGAGGCAACGGACGTCCCCATTTGCCAGCGTCCCCCGGACAAGATTCTGCATGATGGCGCGGTCGGGCATAACAATATCTCTGCCGACTACATCGCGGAGCTGCAGAAGATGCCCGAGAACCGGCGCCGTCGGTTCCTCGATGGGCAATGGGGATTCACGGCTACCGGGACGCCGGTCTTTCCCGAATTCTCAGAGACGCGGCACGTCACGGTGCTTATTCCCGAGCGCGGCGTGCATGTTATTCGCGGCTGGGACTTTGGCTACCGGCACCCGTGCTGCATCTGGGTGCAGGTCCTGCCGACGGGCCACGTCCACGTCCTGGATGAGCTGCTCGGGACCAATGAGGACATCGAGATGTTCTCCCGGCGGGTGAAACAGCGGACCCTGGAACGGTTCGCAGACCTGCCGGTCATGGACTACTGCGATGCGGCCGGCGTCCAGAAGAACGACCTCGGGTTTTCCTGTGTCCAGATTCTGCGCCGCAATAACATCGTCCCCCGGTTCCGGAAGCTCAAGATATGGCCCACCGTCGAAGCGCTCCGCGACCTGATCGCCCGGACGCATCTCGGTGTCCCGCTGCTCCGGGTCCATGCGGAATGCACCTGGGTCCGAGAGGCACTGACAGGTGGCTACCGGCTGCATATCGGGACCGACGGCACGGAGACCCCGAAAAAGGATGGGCTCTATGACCACGCGGTGGACGCGCTCCGCTATGCGCTAGCGGACATTCTGCGTCCCATCGTGTCAGCCTATGAGACGGACCGTGCGCTGGCGCGGTCGGTACCGGGACAGCGGGTGGACGTATGATGGACCCACGGGTAGCGGACGAGCTGTCCCAGGAGTCGAGCCCCCTTTCGGACCGCATCAGCTCCGCGATCCGGAATCGCGTCCGGGCGTCTGAGCAGCGCTGGGGCGGCAGGCATCAGCGGTGGAGAGAGTCCGAGCGGCTCTATCGGTCGTTCCGGTACGCCGACACTGAGGACAAGAATATACGCTCGCGGTCGCTCACCGAAGGCGTGCAGAAGATCGTCGTGCCGTACACCTACGCGCAGATTCAGTCCATTCTCGCGTTCCTGGTGACGGTCTTTACCGACCGGAAGCCCATTTTCCCCGTCGAGCCGGTGGGAGACTACGTCAAGGCCGCGATGCTCCACGAGCATCTCCTGGAATACCAGATGGACCGGATGCGTCCGCGTGGCCTGCTTATCTTGATACAATGGATGTTTGATGCGCTCCGCTACGACTGGGGCGTCATCAAGAACGTCTGGACGATCCGCGAGTGGCCGCAGCTCGTCCGCACCTTCGCCCCGGACCTATTCGGACAGCCGGGCGCCATGCCGGAAGATTACCTCTCAGAGCAAGACGTGGTCTCCTACGAAGGGAATGAGGCAATGAACGTCTCCCCCTTCGATTTCTTCCCCGACCCGCACCGCTCGCTCGCAGACTTCCAGCGCGGGGAATTCGTGGCGCACCGCATGCGCCGCTCCCCGACGGAGCTGGAAATCAAAGAGGCGGAAGGCATGTATGCGGGCATCGAGTGGATACCGTACCGCCCCGGTGGCTACGGCTATCCAGACGTGACGTCCTATGCCGGGGGACGCTCGGCGCTCGGGGAGACGGTCAATCTGGCGCAGGAATGGACACGCGGCCGGATCGACCAGTACGACAAGGGCTATGTGAATATTCACGAAATGTGGTGGTTCTGTAAGCCGAAGGACTTAGGGCTGCCCACCACGCGGACGAATAATCTCCCGTCCTTGTGGGTATTCACGATGGCGAATGCTGCGCGCATCATCCGTGCGGAAGCGGCCAATCTGCCGGGACG
>Ga0066903_100002382_pt1 | contig 14655 bp, 13 predicted proteins | sample PanSoiMetaGPlot1_FD_67491 | JGI IMG/M metagenome (GOLD analysis project Ga0066903, IMG submission 67491) | Tropical forest soil microbial communities from Panama analyzed to predict greenhouse gas emissions - Panama Soil - Plot 1 (version 2) | ecosystem: Environmental > Terrestrial > Soil >...
ATGTTGGGGGGCGGATCGGCGGCCGAAACTGAACCGGCGACGAGAATCACGAGTATCGGGAATGCATTCTTCATGGTTGTTCGACGGGGCCCGACGGGATGGGCCAGACGTTGAGAACAGTTACGAGCCGGTCCGCCTCGTTCACCTCGAACTCAACGCCAAGTGGCGGGTAGTGGAATTCACGAACGGTATCAAACCGAAATGTGCCGACGAGATCCGGATCGTCGCGAAGGATGTTGTCAATCGCGTAAGATGCAGCCGTCACAGAGTTGCGATCGCCAGCGTGCAGCCACACGTCGGCGAGCCGGGCGAGTGCTCGGGCCGACCATGTGACTATGTAGATCATTGAACGCCCATCTTCTTCCAGAACTCGGACAATGGCATGCCGCCGCCCTTATTCCGCTGCATCTCGCGAATTTCGTCGTCGGTGAACGGAGACTTGATCGCGCCCGCGCTGGGCTTCGCGGGTTCGAACACCCCGAGGATCCGACCATCCTTTGCCCGGATCACCACCGGGTCCGTGGCGTTCTCGAGAATCGACAAAAGCGATTCATCCAATCTCGCGACACTCATGTTCTTTCTCCAACACCTCAGGCGAGCAGCCCCTTTACCACATTACCATGCACATCCGTCAGCCGGTAGTCGCGGCCCTGGAACTTGAACGTCAGCTTGGTGTGGTCGATGCCCAGGAGATGCAGGATCGTGGCGTTCCAGTCATGGATGTGGACCGGGTCCTTGACGATGTTGTAACAGTAGTCGTCGGTTTCACCGTAGGTGATGCCCGGCTTCACGCCGCCGCCGGCCATCCACATGGTGAAGCAGCGGCCGTGGTGGTCGCGGCCATAGTTGTCCTTGGTCAACGCACCCTGGCTGTAGACTGTACGGCCGAACTCGCCACCCCAGATCACCAGCGTGTCGTCGAGCATCCCGAGTCGCTTGAGGTCCTTGACCAGGGCCGCGGAGGGCTTGTCCACGTCCTTGCACTGCCCGCGAATCTGCTGTGGCAACGCGCCGTGCTGGTCCCAGCCGCGATGCATGAGCTGAACGAACCGTACCCCGCGCTCGACCATCCGCCGGGCAAGCAGGCAGTTGCGAGCAAAGCCGCCGTCCTCCATCTTGTCGTCGATGCCATACATGTCGAGAACCTTCTGAGGCTCCTTCGACAGGTCGGTCAGATCCGGGACGCTGGCCTGCATGCGGTAGGCCATTTCGTACTGCTCGATCCGCGTATTGATCTCAGGGTCGCCGAATGCCTCGGCCGCCATCTTGTTCAGCTCGCCGACCGCGTCAAGCATGGTGCGGCGGCTTTCCTTGTCCACGCCGTCCGGGTTCGACAAATACAAGACTGGGTCACTGCCGCTGCGGAAGCGCACCCCCTGGTGCTCACTCGGAAGAAACCCACTGCCCCAAAGGCGCGAGAAAATCGGCTGGTCGGTCTTGTTCCCGCTGCCCTGCGAGATCTGGACGACGAACGCAGGCAGGTTCTTGCTCAGGCTGCCGATGCCGTACGACAGCCACGCGCCCAGACTCGGCCGGCCCGGCTGCTGGCTGCCGGTCTGGATATAAGTGATGGCCGGGTCGTGGTTGATCGCCTCGGTGTTGAGCGATTTGACCACGGCGATGTCGTCGACGATGGTTGCAATGTTCGGCAAGAGGTCACTGACCCAGGTGCCGGCTTTGCCGTACTGATCAAACTTGAAGATCGTCGGCGCGACCGGCAGCGTTTTCTGCCCGCTGGTCATGCCGGTGATTCGTTGACCCATGCGGATGGACGCGGGCAGGTCCTGGCCGAAATACTCCTTGAGCTTCGGCTTGTAGTCAAACGTGTCAATGTGCGACGGCCCACCGGACATGAACAGGTAGATGACCCGCTTGGCTTTCGGGGCGAAGTGAAGCTTCGGCAGGACGCCGGAGGTCTTGAGCGGATCGTCCGCAGCGCGCAGGTCTTCGCCGAGGAGCGAGGCGAGCGCCGCAGCGCCGATGCCGGTCGCAGTCCGGCCGAAGAACTGACGTCGGGTCTGAAGGAGATGGAAGGAAGACATATTGGACTGGATTAACAGGATGAACAGGATTTCAAAACCAGAACACCCACCGACTCAAAAGTCATCTGACAGAGAACGCGGCAACTCGCGAACTTTGCGTTTCACTTCGACCTTCGACTCACCAAAGTTGATCACCAAACCGACGTCTTTGCCCGTCGCCTTCAAGTAGTTCACCAGTTGAGTCTCGTGAGCGGAGGCAATGGCCCGTACTGACTTCAGTTCGACGATGACCGCCTCTTGTACCCAGAGGTCCGCAAAGAACTCCCCAACGACTTGGCTCTCGTAGTAGACAGTGATCGGGTGCTGTGCCTTGATCTCCAGACCGAGTTTTGCCATCTCGATTACCATGCACTTCTCGTACACCGACTCCAAGAATCCGAAACCCATCGTGTTGTAGACCTTGTAGGCACAGCCAATGATCTTGCCAGTCAGGTCTTCGTGCTGCTTGAGCAACATGGCGGACTCCAAAGGATGGGTGTCTATGCCTTTGAAATCCTGTCAATCCTGTTAATCCTGTCCAATTAATTCCGGGTCACGACCTCATCTAGATTCATGATCGCATTCGCCGCCATCGCCCACGCAGCCAGTTCGACCACATCCAGCTTCTCATCCCGCGGCGACTCGCCGACCTTGAGCAGTTTCTCGGCCGCGGCCTTGTCCTTGTCGAATCGTTCGCGTTGCGCCTCGAAGACGCGCTTCAATACCGCAACTTCTTTCTCGCGCGGCGTCCGAGCCGTCGCCAACTTGAACGCGAACGCGATCCGCTGCTCGTCCGTCGCCCCGCCCTCCTTCATCATCCGTTCCGCCAGCTTGCGCGACGCCTCAACGTAAGTGGGATCATTCATCAGAACAAGCGCCTGCAGGGGGGTGTTCGTTCGCGAACGGCGGACGACACACACTTCGCGGTCCGGGGCGTCGAGCGTCGCCAGGGACGGCGGTGGGCAGGTCCGCTTCCAGAACGTGTACATCGTGCGGCGATACAGGTCCTTGCCGTGGCTCTGCGTATAGGTTTGGGCGGTCCAGTTCGCACCGTCGGCGCGAGACATCAACTCTTCCCACAGTCCCGGCGGCTGGTATGGCGACACGCTCTTCCCGCCAATCTCGCCGTTCAGGAGTCCGCTCACCGCGAGCGCCTGGTCGCGGATGAATTCGGCCTGGAGCCGGAATCGCGGCCCGCGGGCGAGCAGTCGGTTCTCCGGGTCCTTCGCGTGCAATTCCTTCGTGATCACCGACGATTGGCGATAGGTGGCGGATGTGACGATGAGGGTGACCAGCTTGCGGACGTCCCACCCCGACTCGCGAAATTCGACCGCCAGCCAGTCGAGCAACTCAGAGTGCGATGGGTACTCGCCCTGGGTGCCAAAATCCTCCGCGGTCTTCACGAGGCCTGTTCCAAAGAACATCTGCCAATAGCGGTTGACGGTGACGCGGGCCGTCAACGGATGTTCCGGCGATATCAGCCACTTCGCCAAGTCCAAACGATTCGGCGTGCCGACCTTGAGCGCCGGCAATGTCCCCGGCGTCCCGGCGGAGACCTTCTCGCCGTGCTTGTCGTACGCCCCGCGAACGAGGATGAATGTGTCCCGTGGCTTTGGCATTTCCTCCATGACCATCGCGTCGGGGACCGACTTCTCCTCATCCGCCAGGCGCTTCCGCAGATCGCCGAGTTGATTGTTGAGCTTCCGCGTCTCGGAAGAGATCGCATTGCGGTAGTACGTCCGCAGGTCGTTCTTTTGCGAGTCCGACCGCTTCTCCGGATCAAGCTTTAGTATTGTCGCGATGCTGGCCGGCATTCCGGCCGCTTCGTGCGGGGCGGCGGAGTCGGTCGCAGACGCCCGGAACCGGCCGAACTGGTGCCCAGCGAAGATCGAGTTGAACTGAAGCTGAACCGTCACGTCCTTGCCCGCAGCCACGAGTGGCTCGGCCAGCTCGAAGATCGCAAAGTGCGGCTTGCCGGTCTCCGGCAGGATCGCCCATCCGGGTCCGCCCTTCTGCAGGAGCGACCTGACATCGAACGCGCCTTCCTTTTGAAAGAAGTCCGCGGAAGCCGACTTGATCTTGAGTGCGGTCGAGTCCTTGCCTTCGCCGAGGCTGATGCGAATCCCGGTCAGCACGAAATTGCCGTTGGAAGAACGCCCGGGACCTTTTGCTTCCAACTGGTCATCCGGCAGCGCTTCGATGCGAAACGCGGTCAGTCGCGGCAGCTCAGTGCGGAACGTGAACGTGTAGACTTCGGTCGCCGCGACCGGCCCGCCGACGACCGTCGAGCCGTCCTTGTCGTTCGTGAACGTCGCCCCGCCTTTGGAACGCAGCTTCGTCAGCTCCAGCGCCTTCCATTCGGTCTTGGCCGTGCCGGGTTCCTTCTCCCACGCTGCCTGCGCCGCGTCCACTTCCGGCAGCGGCCCTGCGAGCTTTTTCGCCAAGGCGTCGATCTCAGATCGCAGCGCCGCCACCCTTTTCTCCTGCTCCGGCGTCGGCACCTTGATGAACGGCATCGCGTTCCCTTTGTTCCCGTCGAGCCCGCGCTCGGGGATGTTGTTGAAGAACGCGTAGAGCCGGTAGAACTCTTTCTGCGTAAACGGGTCGAACTTGTGGTCGTGGCACTGGCAGCAGCCGAGTGTCAGCCCCATCCACACGGTAGATGTCGTGTTGACCCGATCAACGATGTAGGCGTTCAAGTACTCTTCCGGGATCGCGCCGCCTTCGAAGTTGATCATGTGGTTGCGGTTGAACCCGCTCGCGACCTTCTGGGCGAGCGTCGGGTTCGGCAACAGGTCGCCTGCCAGTTGCTCGATGGTGAACTCGTCGAAGTGCTTGTTCCTGTGGAAGGCGTCGATCACCCACTCCCGCCATTTGGTCATGTCGCGGCCGTTGTCGATGTGGTAGCCGTTGGTGTCCGCGTAGCGGGCCGCGTCCATCCAGTCGAGGGCCATCCGCTCGCCGTACCGGATCGAGTCGAGCAGCCGCTCGACGACTTTCCGGTACGCATCTGGCGACTGGTCGTTGACAAAGTCATCGACTTCCATCGGGGTCGGCGGCAGGCCGGTGAGGTCGAACGTGACACGGCGGATGAGCGTGGCGCGGTCGGCCTCCGGCGACGGTTTAAGCAGTTCCTTCGTCAATCGCTGGGCGATGAAGTGGTCGATTGCGTTCTTCGCCCAGCCCTCACCCGCGGCGGGCAGGGCGGGCCGCTTCGGTGCGATGAATGCCCAGTGCCCGCGATACTCCGCACCTTGCACGACCCACGACTTGAGCGTCTCGACCTGCGCCGCGGTCAGGGTCTTGCCGGTCTTGGCCGGCGGCATGCGGTCTTCCTTGTCCGTCGTCGTGACCCGGCGGACCAGTTCGCTTTCGGCCGGGTTCTTCGAATCGACGACCGACTTGATTCCGTCCGGCTTGTCGAGGCGCAGATCGGCCTTGCGCGCCTTGTCGTCCGGGCCGTGGCAGGCGAAGCAGTTGTCCGCGAGGATCGGCCGCACGTCGCGGTCGAAATCGACCTTCGATTCGGCGACGGCGGTTCCGGCGGCCACAAGGGCCAGACAAGTCACCAGCGAGCGCATTGAGAAGCCCCAACGGGCTGGAGGCGGGAGTGGACGGGTGGGCTGTACACTGTTTAGGTTACGCGAATTCGTCGTAGCCACAAGCTGCCAGCTTGTGGCTCTTACGGGTCGCAAGCTGGCAGCTTGCGACTACGGAAGAGTTCGGCGAATCCGTCGTAGCCACAAGCTGCCAGCTTGTGGCTCTTACGGGTCGCAAGCTGGCAGCTTGCGACTACGGAAGAGTTCGGCGAATCCGTCGTAGCCACAAGCTGCCAGCTTGTGGGCTCTTACGGGTCGCAAGCTGGCAGCTTGCGACTACGGAAGAGTTCGGCGAATTCGTCGTAGCCACAAGCTGCCAGCTTGTGGCGTTTTTACTTGGACGCTGGTAGAGTTTCGGCCACAGTCAGGGACTGGAGGCCGCACAGTGAACTTCCGAGAGCACTTCAGCCGGCGGAATCTGCCGCACTGGTTCGTCCCGGGTGCCGCCGTCTATGTCACATACCGGATCGTTGGGACGATTCCGATCCCCGTTCTAAACGCCATGCGCGAAAAGTGGGAGCGCCGACTTCGACAACCACCTGCCGACGGAGTGAGCCAGTCCGAACACAGAATGAATTGTCACAAAGGCCTGTTCGCCGAGTTCGACCGCCACTTGGACGTGGGCTCTGACAAGAACTGGCTTGCCCGCCCACTCGTTGCGTCGATGCTTCGCGAGAACTTACTCCACCACGACGGGACCAAGTACCACCTCCACGCCTACTGCATCATGTCGAATCACGTACACGCGTTGTTAACGCCGGTCGTCGAACTTGGTTCCCCGATTGGTCTCGCCGACGAGTCTACTGTAATCGGCGAGCGTGCTGACAGTCTGTCGCCCCTGTCTGCAATCATGCACAGTCTGAAGAGCTACACAGCCAACCGGGCCAACGAGTTGCTGGGCTTGTCCGGCCAGTTCTGGCAACACGAGTCGTACGACCACTGGGTCCGCGACTTGGCCGAACTGGAACGGATCGTTAGCTACATAATCGGGAATCCGGTCACGGCGGGACTCGTTGGCAAACCGATCGAATGGTATTGGTCGTCCGCACACGAGCGGTTCTTGCGGGACGGTGACGAGTCTGGGTGGCTCGGCGCGGCGTAGTCGACAGCCACAAGCTGGCAGCTTGTGGCTACGAAGTAGAAGCAGAATCATGCGCATCCTCGTCACCGGCGGGACGGGCCTGGTCGGACGGCGGATCGTCGCCCGGTTGCGCGACCGCGGGGACGATGTGATCGTCCTGTCGCGGTCCGCGGACGCTCAGGCTCGACTGCCCGCGGGCACGCACATCGTCACTGGCGATCCGACCGTTGCCGGAGCGTGGCTCAACGAACTGTCTGCGTGTGACGGCGTTATCCATCTCGCCGGCGAGCCGATTGTCGGTCACCGCTGGACGGCCGAGTTCAAGCAAAAGGTCCGCGACAGCCGTGCCAACAGCACGCGGCTCATCGCGGACACCCTGGCCAAATCGCTAACGAAGCCGGACGGCTCGCCGCGAGTCCTCGTGAACGCCTCCGCCATCGGCTACTACGGCACCTACGAGGACAACCCGACCGAGTTCGTCGAGACCGACCTTCCGGGGCACGGGTTCATGCCCGACGTCTGCGTGGCGTGGGAGGCTGCGACCAGGCCGGCGGCGGATGCGGGCGTCCGCGTCGCGATCGTTCGGGTCGGCGTCGTGCTGGCAAGAGATGGCGGGGCGCTGCCGCAGATCGCCAGGCCGTTTCGCTGGTTCGTCGGCGGCCCGGTGGCGAGCGGCCGGCAGTGGGTCAGCTGGATTCATGTCGACGACATCGCCGGCCTGTTCCTCCTCGCTCTGGACCGCCCGGACGCGACCGGGCCGATCAACGGGACTGCCCCAGAGCCTGTGACCAACTGGGGGTTTAGCAAGGCGGTGGCGGAGGTGCTGCGGCGACCGTGCTGGCTGCGCGTGCCGCGATTCGCACTTCGAGTTGCGCTTGGAGAGATGGCCGAGTTAATCACGCACGGCCAGCGCGTCATCCCGACACGGGCCAAGGCGCTCGGATACGAGTTCAAATACCCACTGCTCGAGCCAGCGGTACGGGAAGCGCTGGGCAGGTCCTGAGTTGGCTTATACGCGGAGTTTTCGCCCTGACCCACCCGGCTACTTTTGTTCTGTCTGGGTGTGTGCCCCCCCTCTGTGGACGAATTCAACTTCGCTGGACGAATCCCAACTTGGCTGGACGAAACGTGTCTGCGGGAATCGTACGACCATTGTCCGACCGTCAATTCTTTACAGGAATGGTTGGGGCGTTGAATTGGGGTGTCTGAGGGGAGCGGCCGGACCACCGATTTATGCGGAAAACCCCGGTTCCCGGCACCTCCGGTCCGGCTTTAATCTTCTCATGCCCTTTTAACGGCACCCGACCATATACTGGTGGTTAAATTGAGACTACGCCTGGAGGAATTGCCAATGATACTCTCCCACCCCCGCTGCCGGTCTGCCCGCCGCCGATCCGCCTTCACCTTGCTCGAAGTGCTGGTCGTGGTGGCCATCATCCTGGTGCTGGCGTCCGTCGCCACGGTCGCCGTCATGAACGTGCTCGAGGAGAACAAGGACGACGCGGCCAAGATGAACGCTGTCAACCTCGAAAAATCGGTCAAGACCTACATGATCAAGCGTCCCGACAATCCTCCGCCGCAGAGCCTGGAAGAGGTGATCGAGTACGTCGACGGCCACGACCGGAACAAGCTGATCGACCCGTGGGGCCAGCCGTACCAGCTGGGGTACAACGAGACCGGGAATCCGTACGTCTACGCCACCAATCCGAAGACTGGGGCCGTCATCCGCAGCGATACGAGCAATAAGACGAAGTAACTGCTCGCCGCGCCCCGAGGGGGCACAATGGCCCGCCGCACCCGTCGTCCCGGCCTCACTCTGCTCGAAGTGTTGCTGGTGATGGCAATCATCCTGATGTTGGCCGCGGTCGCCTACCCGACTCTCAGTGCCATGTACGGCGATGTCCGGGTGAAGGCGGCCGCGGACCAGGTGCGCGCGTCGTGGACCGAGGCCCGCGCCCAGGCGATCGAGGACGGCCGGACCTATCGGTTCGCGGTTGAGCCGGGGACCGGCAAGTATCGCGTCGCTCCCGACGCCACCGAATTCTGGGACGGCACCGGCGGCGGCCCGGGCGACGATAATTACCCCGCTCCTCACATCGAAGAGGGGCAACTGCCCAACGGCATTCTCTTCGAGGTCCCGCAGGATCTGCCGGCCGAAGGGAGTTGGAGCACCGTGGCTGTCTTCAATCCGGACGGGAGCTGCGACCACGACATTGAGATCAGCCTGAAGGAGGACGACGGCAGTACCCCGGTCGTCGTTCGCGTTCGGGCCATGACCGGGGCCATTTCCGTCAAGAAGAAGTCGGAAGGCCGGTAGCACATGCGCCTCTCCACCGCCGTCCGCCGCCCGGGCATGTCACTCCTCGAAGTGCTCGGGGCCACCGCCATCTTCCTTCTGTCGATCGTGGCCATCGGCGAATTGATGAGCAGCTCCACGGACCAGGCGCAGGACGTGATGTTCCGGTCGCGGGCCACGCGGCTGTGCCAGTCGAAGCTCAACGAGTTTGCGTCCGGCATTGAGCAGTTGAATGGGGCGACGTCCGGTGAGTTCGAAGAGGAGCCGGAATGGACCTGGCAGGCGGACGTGTCGAGTGAGACGAGTGCGCCGAACCTGTACCGCGTCCGCGTCACCGTCTCGCGCGAGACCCAACGCGGGGTCGTTGAAGTAAGCATGACCCAGCTCATCTACGACCCGCTGCAACGCGGCCAGTTGTCGGAGACCGCCCCCGCAACGTCCGGCTCGACCGACTCGGGCACGACGGGCAGTGGTTCGAGCGGTTCCGGCGGCAGCGGTATGACGGGCAGCAGCGGCGGGAGCGGAAACTCGGGCGGCGGCATGATCGGCGGTGGGCGCCCGGGCGCTGGCGCGAGCGGATTCGGCGGCGGTGGCATCGGCGGTTTCGCAGGTGGCGCGGGCGGCGGCGCGGGGGGCGGTGGTCGGCCGGGCACTGGCGCGGGTGGTGGGCGGCCAGGCGCTGGCGCGGGTGGATTCGGCGGCGGTGGCATCGGCGGTTTCGCGGGTGGCGCTGGCGGCGGCGGTCGGCCCGGCGGCGCAAGCGGCGGTCCGGGAGGCGGCCCTGGCGGTGGAATGGTCGGCGGGGGCGGCATGATCGGCGGCGGAGGGCCCAAGCGATGACACGATCGCACCCGAGCCGACGCGCCGGCTTCACCCTGCTCGAAGTGCTTTTGGCGAGCGCGCTGGCCGTCATTCTGATGGCCGCGCTCTATGTCGCTCTCGATGTGCAACTACGATTGGCCGCCGCGGGCCGCGAATCGATCGAACAGGCGACCCTGACGCGGGCCATCGTCCAGCGTTTTGAGAACGACCTGGACAGCAGCGTCGGTCCGATCGCACCAACCGTCCAGACCGGCCGAGCGAGTGGCGGCAGTGGATCCGGGGCAGGTACAGGCGCTGCAGCCGGAGCCGGCGCGGGCGGCGGGACGTCGGCTGGCGGCACCAGCGGTGGCACGACTGGCGCGGAAGGCGAAGCCGTCACCGAGGCCGTGATGACGACGGATGCCATCCCGTTCCAGGCCGGCGTGATCGGCGAAACCGACAAGCTGACCATCTTCGCCATCAAGGTCGCGGGGCAGGGGAAGAATGTGGACGAATCGGGCGAAATGCCGACCGCGGGCGACGTCCGCCGCGTCACTTACTGGATGACCGACAAGGGCTTGGCCAGGCAAGAGATCCCGTGGCTGACGTCCGAGGAACTGCAGAACTCGACCGACCCGATCACGGAAGACGGCAAAGAGGAAAGCGACTACGTCATCGCCGAGGAGGTGACGCGAATCCAGTTCGAGTACTGGGACGGAACCGCCTGGTCCGATACGTGGGATGGCCGGCAGACGAATTCCGATGGCAAGACGCTCAAGGGCCCGCCGATGGCCATTCGGGTTCACTTCTGGCTGAACGTCCCCGGAGGCAACGCGGGCGAGACCGTGGAGAAAGAGTTCCGGCACACGATCGCCGTCCGCAGCGCCGCGGGCCCGGCCGTCCCGGACACAGGGACAACGACGACGGGACAGTAGAGTTTTGGGAGAGATGGCAGTGTATTCGCCCCAACGGGGCGCTCGACAATAGCCAGGGGCGGAAGCCCCTGGAAGTCAGTCGGTAAGAAAGGAATCTTCCGCCCCAACGGGGCGGCGCTGGAGAGCGCCGCCCCGTTGGGGCGGAAGCAAAACCTTCCATCGCCCCGGCCAGGGGCTACCGCCCCTGGCTATTGTCGAGCGCCCCTTTGGGGCGAAGAGAAAGTAACCCATGCTCCTCCGCACCACCAGCACCGGCGCTCGAACGTCTGCCCCACGGCGCGGGTTCGTGCTCATTGCCGTCCTGATGGTCGTCGTGGTCCTGTCGCTGGCTGCATACCAGTACAGCGCGCTCATGGACGCGGAGGCGATGGCCGCCGAGCGCATCCGCAAGACAGCCGAAGCCAAGCTGTATGCCGATTCGGGCCTGAATCACTTCATGGCCTACGCGTCGGACAAGGACACGTTCACCGGCACGCTCAACAGCAATCCGTTCGACAACCCGGCGTTCCAATCGGTCGCGGTCAATGAGGGGGGTTCGGCCCGCGGGCAGGGGCGGTTTTCGCTCGTTTCGCTCGACCTGACTCAGGCCACCTCGACCGGCTCCGCCCCGCTCCGGTTCGGAGTGACCGACGAGGGGGGGAAGCTCAACATCAACGCCCTGTTCGCCCTCGACACGTCCGGCAAGGTGCTTCACGACGCCCTGATGAAGCTGCCGAACATGACCGACGAAATCGCCTGGTCAATCGTCGACTGGATCGACCCGGACGAGGAGCCGAATCCGGGCGGGGCCGAGAGCATTTACTACACGGGCCGCACGCCGCCGTACCAGTGTAAGAACGCCAAACTCGACTCGATCGAAGAGTTGCTCCTGGTGAAGGGCGTCACGCCGTCGCTGCTCTTCGGCAATGACCGGAACCGAAACGGCAAGCTCGACCCGGGCGAAGACGACGGCACGGGTTTCAACCCCGGCTGGGCCGCCTATCTGACCGTCTACAGCCGCGAGCGCAACGTCGATAACGATGGCAATCCGCGGATCAACATAAACGGCAACGACCTGACCACCCTGCAAACGCAACTGACGAACGCAGTCGGCCCCGACCTGGCGACATTCATCCTCGGTTACCGGCTGTTCGGCAGCGGGTCGAACAACAGCGGCGGCGGGGGCGGGCGCGTTCAACTCGTCATGATCGGGAGCATGAGCGACCTGCAGAACCGCGTGCAGCAAGCAATCAACTCGGGCCAGCAGCCTCGACAGCGAGTTTCATCGTTGTTCTCGCTGGTGAACGCGACCATCACGATTCAGCAAAATCCACAGGGCGGCGGTGGCGGTGGGGGCGGACCAGGTGGGGGCGCCGGAGGTGGTGGTGGCGGTGGTGGTGGAGGCACTCGCCCCCGCGGCGACAATGACGCAGACGACATTGGCGGTGGTGGAACCGGCACCGGAGGCCGACAGCCGCAACCCAAGCAGCCGACACCCAAGGGTGGGAACCAAGCGCAGATCTCGATACGCTTCCCGTCGCCGCTGGCCGACAAGTCGCAGCAGGCTGACCTGCTCGGCAAGCTGCTCGACAAGACGACGACCCAACAAGGGATGGAGCTGCCGGCCCGCGTCAACGTGAACACCGCTCCGCGCGAGGTGCTGATGTCCCTGCCGGGGCTGCAGGAAGCGGATGCGGATGCCATCATTGCCAAGCGGCCGCAGTACCTGAACGGCGAAGGCCCGGACACGAACTTCGCCACCATCGCCTGGCTGCTCGCCGACCAGACGCTCACCGTGCAGGAGCTTCAGTCGCTGGAGAGGTACATCACCGCCCGTACGCAGGTGTACCGGGTGCAGTCGTTTGGTTACTTCGACGAAGGCGGCCCGGTGGCCCGCGTCGAGGCGGTCATCGACACGAACCAGGGGAAGCCGCGAGTGGTGTACTACCGCGACCTGACCGACCTCGGCCGGTCGATCGATCCGCGGAATTTGAATCGGTAGTGGTAGGTTGCCTGGTAGGGTGGGTGGAGGCTTTGCGGAACCCACCGTTCGGCAGTGGTGGGTTACGCAAAGCCTCCACCCACCCTACAAGATTGTCCGAAACGGCTTTGTAAACAGGGGAGTTCCTTTTGTCTCGTTTCCTGGCCATCGACGCCGAACATGGGGCGATTCACGTCGTCGCGGGGATTGCCCGCGGCGCCCAGGCGCGCGTCGAGAAGGCCATCACCGTGCCGGTGGGTGAGGCCCTCACCCCCACCAATGCCGCCGATCTCGGCCGGCAGCTCCGCGACGCACTCAAGGCCGCTGGTATCCAGCCGGGCCCAGTAGTCGCCGCGGTCGGCCGCGATCGCGTCATCCTCAAGGACGTCAAGATCCCCAAGGTCTCACCCGCCGAGGAGCCGGCCGTCGTCCGGTTCCAGGCGAGCAAGGACATGACCGAGGCGGCCGACAGCGTCGTCCTGGATTACCTGACGTTCGATCGCGAAGAGCCGGACGGCCAGATCCGCGCTGTGACCATCAGCGTCCGCAAGGACGTGCTGGGCGCGTACAAGGCCCTCTGCCAGGCACTTGGGGTGAAGCTGGTCGGGCTGACGCCGCGGCCGCTCGGCTCGCTCGGTGCGCTGGAGAGAGCGACCGCAGCGGGCGCGGTGACCGCACCAGAGGCCCGCCGGGCGTCGGTCGCGGTCTTGACTCGCGGGGAGAAGTGGGGCGAGCTGGTTGTCGCCCGCGACGGCCAGGCCGTCTTCTCCCGCGCCGTATCGGCCACGGCCCTCACTTCCGAAACCGCTCTCCTCGGTGAGTTGCGCCGCAACCTCGCGGTCTTCAACGGCCAGAACCCGCAGCAGCCGATCGAGGCCCTGTACGTCGCTGAGGCCGCGGGGCCGGGCGGGTGGAGCGGTCGCGTATCTGCCGGGTTGACGGTCCCGGTGCAAGCGTTCGACCCGCTGGCCGGCGTCGAGCACCACACCCAGCCGGATGCCCGCGGACACTTCGCGGCCCTGGCCGGATTGCTCCAGCTCAAGACCAAGGCCGGCCGGCTCCCGATCGACTTCGTCAACCCGCGGCAGCCGGTCACCCGTGAATCGGCCAATCGCCGACTGGTCGCGTCGATCACCGCGATCGCGGCCCTCGTCATCATCGGCGGGCTCGGCTTTGGCTACATCAAGGTGCAACAGCGTCAGTCCCAACTCACCGCGCTGATCAAGAAGAAGACCGACCTCACTGAGGACCTGAAGGTCTCCGAGGAGGAAGAGAAGCGGGTGAAGGCGCTCAAGGAATGGGACGACGCACGTATCAACTGGCTGGACGAGATCTACGACATGTCGGCGCGCTTCCCGGACATCAGCAAGATCCGGCTCGAGCAGTTCCGGGCCGAGCCGCTCGCACTGCAGAAGGGGGCCAAGGGGAAGCAGAACGTGGCCCGGATCATCCTGAAAGTGCAGGCGGAAGACGGCAAATACATGGACCAGCTACAGTCCAACATTCAGGCCGACAAGAAGTACCACAACTTGAGAAAGGACATCAAGCCGGTGACCGGGTTCCGCGGGGGGTTCTCGCAGGGGTATGAACTGCGGGCCGAGATCGAGAAACGCCCGGTCAACGAGTACGTTCGCAAGTTGACGGGCCCGATCCCGCCGCGGCCGTCGCGGGGGGACGATGCTGGCGAAATGCCGGTTGGCATGTTCGGAGGGCCCGGCCAATGACCACCCGCGAACGTAGCCTGGCCATCATCGTCGGCGGCACCCTCGGCGTCTTCGCCTTCGGGTTCATCGCCTACCAGCTGGTCATCGGTCCCTACATCGAAAAGGGCAGGCAGATCCGCGACCGCCAGATGGATGTGGACAAGCTCGAGGCGGACATCCTCGAAATCCAGATGCTGAAGCGGAAGTACGAGGCGTCGCGGCAGCAGAGCCTGCCGGCCGACGTCGGCCTGTCGCGGAC
>Ga0066903_100002383_pt1 | contig 14655 bp, 13 predicted proteins | sample PanSoiMetaGPlot1_FD_67491 | JGI IMG/M metagenome (GOLD analysis project Ga0066903, IMG submission 67491) | Tropical forest soil microbial communities from Panama analyzed to predict greenhouse gas emissions - Panama Soil - Plot 1 (version 2) | ecosystem: Environmental > Terrestrial > Soil >...
CGGGGCCGTTGCTGTCGGAGAGCCGCTCGTGGAGTTCCATCGTTATCTCCTTCTCAGAGCGAACCGACGTCCGGTAGTGCCCGCCTGCTGCTCGGTGGTAGAGGCTGCGGCAGCCTGCGCCGTTTCAGCCTCCTTGAGGTAGTGATCTGCCAGATCCGAGAACGCCTGCCCGGCGCCTGACTTCGGTTCCTCCTCGACGATCGTCTTGCCGGCGGTGATCGCCTTGGGGATCGCGCGGTCGCTCGGCACCAGGATGTCCGGAGCACGGCCGAGCAGCAGCTCGACGTCACCCTGCGCGATGCCTACGCTCGTGTCGGCTCGATTCAGCACGACGGTCAGCTCGGCCGGGTCGTAGCCCATGCGGGCCAGCGTCTCGACACCGATCTTCGTGTCCTTGAGCGAGAGCACGTCGAGCATCCCGACGAGGCACAGGTGCGACGAGCTGTCTACGGCGGCGATCACCTCGGGCGAGAAAGCCGGCGGAGTGTCGACGATCACGAAGTCGTACTGCCCGCGCAGGAGCTCGAACACCTTGCGGAGGAAGGAAATGGTGACCGCCGCCGCATGGTCGGGACGCGTCGGAGCGAGCAGTGCGGAGGCTCCGGACGAGTGCTGAGTGACGAAGTTCTCGACCTTGTCGGCGTCCAGATCGCCGGCCGCCACGGCTAGGTCGTAGATCGTCTTGGTGGGCCGCAGCCCGAGGGCGAGCCCGACGTCACCGAACTGGAGATCGATGTCGACGATCACGGGACGATGGCCCAGATTCGCCAGGGCAACGGCAAGGTTGCACGCGGTCAGGGTCTTTCCGGTGCCACCCTTCGGGCCGAGGATCGCGATCATCGGTGCGAGTGCTCCCTGGCTCGGTCCGCGACGGCGGGCGATCGCCTTCTCGATCGCGAAGGCGAGTTCGTCGGACGGCTGAGGCAGCACGATCACATCTTCCGCACCGGCCTCGAAGGCTGCTCCCACGAAGCCGTTGTCGGGGCTCCCACCGAAGAGCACCGCGATCGGTACGTTCGGCTCGCGACTCGAGATGTCGCGAATGACCCCGATCATGGAGTTGAGGTCGTCCGAGGCGACGAGCGCCACGTCAGGTGCTGCCTCCTCGAGGATCACGGGCATCCGGAGGGCAGCGTCATGCAACGCCGCCGTGTGGACGGGAGCAGTGGGCGGCAGCGCGGCCCGAATGGCCGCGCCGTCCACCCCGTCACCGAGCAGGACGAGAAACCGGATCCCGGTCAGGCTCAATGCCGTCCTCCGAGCGAGCGGAGCACCGTCGACGGCGGCACGCCGAGGAGCAGCGTCTCCATGGTGACGACACTCGGACGCGAGCTCTTGAGGCCTGCCGACGGCTCGAGCCCGAGCCACAGCGTCCCGTTCTGTGATGCGAAGGCGAGATCTGCGGCCTCCTGGTCGGTCACCTTGAACGAGAGGTTCGTGTTGGAGGACGCGAAGGCGCCACTCGTGCTGCCGCCGATCGCCACGACCGGCACGTCCGTGAGGATTCGCCGGACGACCGGCCGACTGCCCCCACCGGCCGCGAGGCCGTTCGGGCCGACCGACGAGACGTTGAACCCTCCGTAGACGTCGACGTGGTCGCCCACCTGGAGCGAGCCGCTGAGGCCCTGCGCAGAGCTGAACGGCAGGGAGATGACGCGCTCATCGCCGGTCAGGCTCGCGGCGAGGTTCGAGGACGCATCTGCGAAGTCGGCCGACGTGAGCTGTGCTCCCTGGGGAATTGCCGTCGTCGCAACCTTGCCGGTGAGGTTCGAGGTATCGCTGAACGCACCCTCGAGCACCTGGCTCTGGCGAAGCGTCGTCGTGGAATACAGCCCCGAGCTGGCGATCAGGTCTCCGGCCGTGCCCTTGTTGATGTTGACCTTGGCGACGAGAACGGTCACCGGAGCCCCGGTGGCTCTGACGCTGTCCCTGTAGCGGTTGACGTAGACCAGAATCAGGCCACCCGCCACCGCGGCCGCGATCACGGAGAGAAGGATCGTGCCCCTTCTCGTCGAGACCAGCCTTTGTGCAGTTTCCATCTTGACCTTTCTCCTTCCGTTAACGCGTTAGCGCGATGGCGCAGGGGGTGACCCCCGGTTGCTGACCCGGCCCCAAACAGGCGGTGCCGTTCGGAATGGCGCCGAGATTGACGTCTGCGATGTAGTGACCCCAGACAAAGGCATTGCCACCCTGCTGAGGTAGAGGCGGACTAGGTTCGTTGGGGTGGCCGGCGCCGCTCGTGCAGCTGTTTGGAGCGCCGGACCAACCGGTGACGTAGAAGGTGGCGAACGTGACCACCGGTATCAGCGTCTTTCCACTGCTGTCAAAGGCGTTCCAGTCCGTGATGATCAGCGTGACGGCTCGCGGGTCGAGTTCCCCCGGCTGGTAGTTCGGATAGTTGTTGGGGTCGCAGGTAGTTGAGTCATTGTTGACCGTGAAGCGGTAGTTCATCCCCTGCGTCAACTGCCCTACCGACGCACCATTTCGCGTGGGGGCGCAGTCAGGCGGGTTCGGATTTGCAGGGTCGGGACAGATGTCCGGGACGTTGATCGAGAACGGCTGGGTACAGCCAAACTTGATGTCATCTCTCAGGGTCGAATGGCCACAATCGATGGCCAGTGTGAGGCTGTCGTTGCCGGCATTCGCGATCGGGTTCCGCAGCAGCACCGGCGGATCCGATGCGCAGCTATAGCTCCCGCCCGAGGTGCCGTTCTGGCAGCGAGTCGGAAGGTGGACGCCGTTCGAGAGGCCCACCGACACGGCAAGGTTGGCCGCCTGGCCTGCCAAGAACGAGTAGGAGCTGTCCGCAGTGTTCGCATCGAGCACCGAGGCCGCGAGGATCGGACTGTCGCTCCCGCTGAAGATCTGCTGCACCGGGTTGCCACCGTTGAAATCTGTGAAGCTGTTGTTGTTGTTGCAGGTGCCGACGCACCAACTCATGGTGACCGGGTAGGGACCCTGCTGCGTGTTGAGCGTTACGGCATTGGTGGAGATCCAGATGTTGGTGTTTCCAGACCTCGCCAGGGTCAAGTTGGTGCCGTTGACCCTCGCTCGTACATTGGCATTCGCAGGCGGGCCGGCGTTGCCCCAGTCGACCGTGGCCGTGACCCCGTAGCTGCAGCTTCCGGTGGTGGTCTGAAAGTCGGAGAAGAACGGGGTGCCCGAGCACGTGGTGGGCGTGACCTTCTGCAGAACGGGATTCGCCTGCGTGCCTGCGGTCGTGGCGTACGATCGCAGGGCGACGAGGCCGTTGTTGCTCGTGTCGTCGAAGCACGTGTAGGTCGTGGGATTGACGCCTGCTGCGCACGAGCCGGGGTTGTTTCCCAGACCGACCCGCATGCCGACGAGCGAGTTCGCGGCAGGCCATGCAGCCTGCGGAATCGTGGCGTTCGTGCCGAATACGTTGAGCCCGTTCGATTGCGTCGGCCCGGTCAACTGGAAGACGCAGCCGTTGGGACAGTTGGGCAAAGCGGCGCCGGTCGCGTTGTTGACGAACGTCACCGCCACCCTTACCCGCACGTCGGGAATGGCGAAGGGCAAGGTGGGGATCAGAGATTGAATCTGTTGCAACTCGACCCTCGCCCACCCGTGCACCGTCTCGAGTGGTGAGAAGCTGAAGAACCTCGGAATACCGGTCTCCGCCATCTTCACGTCCAGCATCAGATTGGGCGTACCGTCCGTCTTGTAGCACTCGTTCTGGAGATCGCGCGTGACGCCGGACTGATCGGGGTATTTGTTCCCCTGAAACGTCATCAGGCTCTGCTCGCCCGCCCCCTGGTCGGAGGTCTGGACGTTCTTGTTCGAAGTGATCCCGCCGTAGTCCTTTGCGGCGTTTTCGACGTCGGCATCGACCGTACTTTCGCTGAGCGAGCCTCCGTTGCTGATGAGGTTGAAGCACTCCGCGAGCATTTGACCTCCGGAGAGTGCCGCGGCGTCGGCGCGGACCTGGACATGCCGGCGGTGCGACAGCCATTGCCCCACCTCGACCACTGCCGCGCCGAGCAGCACGCAGGCGGCGGCAATGACGCCGGCGGCGACGAGAGCGCTACCGCGCTCCTCCCGCAGTCCGGCAAACAGCGCGCTCATGAGCAGGTCGCCGAACCTGGGTTGAGGCTCGTGTTCGCGCTCGTGTCCTGCTCGAGCCGCATCGTCGCGGAGCCGTGGATCGTGAACGTGCCGAGGTTCATGAACGGGAACCAGCTGTAACCCGTCGAGACGTCGATGTTGACCGGCTCGCCGACGCCTCGCTTTCCGCTGTCCGGATAGCTGATCGTGACCTTGGCGGATGAGACCGTTCCGCTTCCCTTGTAGAGCTCGCTGCCCGTGCCGAACTGCTTGCAGATGTACGTCTTGAGGCTCGTGTCTCCACCGGGGAGCGGCGTCGTTGCGTTCGGGAGGTTGACCGCCGCCTCTCGCGCACCCTCGTTCGCGGCATGCGTGAGATCGATGTAGTAGAAGACCGCCTTCCCGCAGGCCACGAAGATCAAGACGAGCATGACGAGCAGCGGCAGGACGAGTGCCGTCTCGATGATCGCTTGGCCGCGTTCGCCGCGGTGCCGCCGCAATGCCCTCAACAGATGAAACCGGTGCGTATCCATAGAGATATCAGAGGGCCCGGCGGATGTACATGCCGTCGAGCCCTCTGGAGTTCAGGTCGCGGTGAGCCACGACTTCACCTCTCCGCGAACTTTGGAGCAGCCGGCCGGTTTAGAGGTTCCCCGGCAGCTTCTCGATGTCATCGCCGACCTTGTTGATGAAGGTCTGGATGTGGCCCTTCAGCAGTGCGAGGATGCCCACGAGGGCGACAACGACGAACGCGACGGCCATGCCGTACTCCGTGATGCCCTGACCCTCTTCGCGCTTGAGCTCACTGAGCCGCGGCCGCAAAACGAGCGCCCGGCCCAGGAAGAGCGAAAACCGCTCGTACATGTGGTACCTCCGTCTCGAACTCAGACGCATGACTCACCACGCGTCCCCTGTGCCGCTAATTCAGCCTCGGAGGGCTTCCGACCCCCACTGACCAAGGTGGGGGTCGGATCAGCCCTTTGGCTCGAATCGCGAGAATCTGTCGGTTTAGAGGTTCCCCGGCAGGTTCTCGATGTCGTCGCCGACCTTGTTGATGAAGGTCTGGATGTGGCCCTTGAGCAGCGCGAGGATGCCCACGAGGGCGACAACGACGAACGCGACGGCCATGCCGTACTCCGTGATGCCCTGACCCTCTTCGCGCTTGAGGTCGTAGAGCCGCGGCCGCGAGGTGAGCGCCCGGCCCAGGAAGAGCGAGAACCGCTCGTACATGTGGTACCTCCTGTCGAACTCAGACGCATGGCTCTCCACACGCCCTCTTCTGTGCTCATTCAGGCTCCGCGCGCCTCCGTTCCCCACTGACCAAGGTCGGGGTGAGATGAGCCGTTTGGCTCGCTCAGTCGCCGCGTGTCAGACGAGCGGGGGCGGGCCGAACGCGAGGATCGCCAGCGAGGCTCCGAAGCACAGATAGGGGCCGTACGCGATCGCTTGCTTGCGGCCTCCAGGCTTCGCCACGGCCACGATCGCCGACGCGACTCCTCCGGCCACGATGCCGACGAGCAGCGCCGGCAACAGCGCGGCTCCGAGCAGCAGACCGAGCAGACCGACGAGCTTGGCGTCGCCCACGCCGAAGCCTCCGCGCGTGACGATCACGAGGAGGTAGAACCCCGCGAATCCTGCCGCACCTGCGATGAGCGCCTCCGGCAAGGTCTCCGGCACGAATACCCCTCGCAGCACGAGCACGACCACCATCGCGGGCAGGGTCACGCGATTCGGAATCCGATGCGTGACGAAGTCGAAGCACGCCACGAAGACGAGCAGGAGCTGTGCGAGCGACCACGCCACTCCGAGCCCGACCACCCCGAACTTCGACAGCGTCAGGTAGACGAGCGCGACACCGGCATAGGCCCCCGCTCCGATTACCCAGCCGAGACGCCGCGTGGGTTCCCGATCCGTCGTTTCAGAGGAAAGAGGTTCCACTGCGGCGAGGTCGCTAGCGGCCACCCACGGACGGTACGTATCCGGCCGGAGAGACGATGCCGCCGTTCGACCAGCAATCCCCAGCCGATCGACCAACGTCGCCGAGAGTCGTGCTTTCTAGTTTGCGGGCGTGGGGGTCCGGGTCACGATCGAAGCTCGCAATCGAGCGGCGGCAGAGGTCGTGGCGCAGCACCTTGGGGCCGACGCTCGCGCAGCCTCCTGGCGTGGGTTGGGCGTGATCCGTGTGGTGGCCAAGGATGCTGCCGGAACGACCGACGTCATGAACGCTGTGTCGTCTCTGTTGGCTGAGCGGCACGACGTCGGCTGGGTTCGGGTTCGGTACGACGACGAGTCGCGGGTCTTCCGGTCGAACGGCCGGAGCACGAGCTGACGAAGCCGCGGGCCCGGAGCCGGGCTGACCGGACCGGCGATCAGTCCACCGGCAGCGCCCCCGGCTCGGCCAGGCCGACGATGTGGTACGCGTCGATCTGGTCGAGGGTTTCCCGCTCGAGCAGCGCGTCCGCGAGCGCGTCGAGCCTTGGCCGCTCTTGCTCGAGCAGGGCAACGACCTCTGTGTAGGCGCGGTCGATCGTGTCGCGGACCTCGGCATCGAGCAACTCGAGCGTTCTCGGAGAGGTGTGATCGCCCCAGGGATTCGTGTCGTCACGTGGCAGAACTGCGACCATCCCGATGGCGTCGCTCATGCCCCAGCGCCCGATCATGTGCCGCACGACGTGGGTGATCTGGTCTATGTCGCTCTCCGCCCCGGTCGTCTCATCGCCGAGAACGACCTGCTCGGCGGCCCGGCCGCCCATCATCATGCGAATCAGCGCCTCGAGCTCCTGGCGCGAATAGTTGAACCGATCGAAGTCGGGCGAGGAGAGCGTGACACCGAGCGCCTGTCCGCGCGGGACGATGGTGATCTTCCGCACCGGATCGGAGCCCGGAGTCAGCATGCCGACGAGAGCGTGTCCCGCCTCGTGGTAAGCGGTGCGACGTCGATCCGCCGGCGTCATCATGATCTTCCGCTCCGAGCCGAGCAGGATCTTCTCGAGCGCCTGTGCGAAGTCGGACGAGGTCACCTCACCGTGATCCTGGCGAGCCGCCAGCAGCGCAGCCTCGTTGACGAGGTTCGAGAGGTCGGCTCCGACCATTCCCGGAGTCGTCGAGGCGATCCGCCCGAGGTCGACGTCCGGCGCAAGCGGAACGTCGCGCGTATGCACCTCGAGGATCAGGCGTCGCCCCTCCCGGTCCGGCGCCTGGACGGCCACGCGGCGATCGAACCGTCCCGGCCGCAGCAGTGCCTGGTCGAGCACGTCGATTCGATTCGTGGCACCGACGACGATCACGTTCGTGGACGGATCGAAGCCGTCCATCTCGGTCAGAATCTGGTTGAGGGTCTGTTCACGCTCGTCGCTCCCGCCGAAGCCGCCGCCCGCGCTGCTGCGGGCACGACCGACCGCGTCCAGCTCGTCGATGAAGACGATGGCAGGCGACTCCTTCTTCGCCTCCCGGAACAAGTCGCGGACGCGCGAGGCGCCGACGCCGACGATCGCTTCGACGAACTCCGAGGCCGACATGGAGAAGAACGGCGCCCCCGCTTCTCCGGCCACCGCTCGGGCGAGGAGAGTCTTCCCCGTCCCCGGGGGACCACTCAGAAGGACGCCGCGGGGGATGCGCCCCCCGAGCCGCCGGTATTTCTCGGGGTCGCGCAAGAAGTCGACGATCTCGCTCAACTCCTGCTTCGCCTCGTCGATTCCGGCTACGTCGGCGAAGGTGACGGTCTCGGTGCCCGGCTCATAGCGCCGAGCGCGAGACCGGCCGAACGCACCCACCATCCGCGAAGCGCTCATCCGGCGGAACAGCCAGAACAAGAGCAACAGGAACAGAATCGTCGGACCAAACCCGTAGACGAGGCTCTTCCACCAGACGACACCGGTGTCGAGCGGCTGAGCGTTCACGACCACGTCATGGTCCTGGAGGAGCCGTGACAGCTGATTCGTATCGGCAAACAGCGGGATCTCGGTCGCAAAGTGGACGGACGACGTCGACGTGCCGGCAGGCTTCGTCGCCGATTTGAACTCACCCTGAATCGCGGTGCCCGTCGACCGGATGGAGGCCACGTTGCCACCCTTCAGCTGGTCCAGGAAGAAGGGGCTGTACGGCACACGAATCCGGGTGACTTCAGTAGCGCGATGGACGACCCAGTAGTTGAAGCCGAGCATCACGGCGATGAGGACGAGCCAGACGATGATCCGGTTGGATCGGCTCTTCAGGAAGTTCGGCGTGCGCTCGGGGAGACTTGCCATTTACCTCACCTTGCCATGCGCGGTGGCGTGCGTCGATACATGCGGGTTCGGTTTCGCCTAGCGGCGCTTCGCCGGGGGCAGCGAGAGGCTCTGCAAGGGCACCGAGTGGGCATGGCTGTCGCCGCGGTACCGGATGATCGCTGCCTCCCCACTGACCCGAATGAAGGTGACGCAGCGATCGCCGCGCAAGACCGGCTGATCAGGACGGAGCTGTGCGCCCCCTATGGGTGGGGCGGGGTCGACGGGCATGGCCGACACCGACCTTAGCGCCGCCGGCGGATACCACCTGCTCAAGGAATCTGAAAGCGCAGCCGATTCGTTGTTGTAGCTATGGACGCGATGATCGGCTGGTTGATGCTCGGGAGCTGGATCGCCATCGTCTGGATGATGTGGAAGGTCGTCCAGAACGCGAAAGTGGTGGCGCGCGACCGCAGACCCCTCCTGCGAGCCAGGACTGCGCTGACGCATCGCAACCGCCACCGCCGGCGCTCATAGTCCGCCGGCACCGACCTTTCGTGCGCCGCAGCACGAGCGAAGTCGGCTTCAGCGCCGCGACGGCACTAGCCGGTCGGCTGGTCTTTCCAAGTCGGTAGGCGAAAGCCTGCAAATTCTGGTTCCAACGGAGCAGCCTTCCGCATACCATTCGGCGCGTGTTCCGTAGGGTGCGACTGCCCACGCGCCGCGGCGACGGCGAAGCTGCCGCGGTTGGCCTGACCCAGGACCGGCTGGGACTCGTCAAGCGCTACATGCTCGGCGTCGAGGGGTCCGACGCGCGAGCGCAGGCTCAGGCAGATGAGGCTACTGCAGGACAGGCGGCTGCGAGTGCAGATGCGGGCGGGCCCTCAGCGGACGCCCGGCCACTAAGTGTTGGGAATGGTCGGCGTGAGATCGACCTCGAAGAGACCCGCCGCCAGCGCGAACGAGAGTCGCCTGAGCTCCTCACTGACGGCGCGGTAGACCTTGCGCTTGTGGCCGAACGGGTCGACGAGCTCGTCGGCGTTGAGGCGTCCGAGGACACCGCCTCTGATGTCGTGGGCGGCGGCGACGCGCAGGCGCGCGCGCTCGACGACAGTCGCTCCGACGACGGGTTCGGAAACGTCGCCGAGAAGGCGGACGAACTCGCCGAGGGTGAAGGCTCGACTCTGGGGGGTGCCGTCGACGACGGCGTGGCGGACATGCGTCTGCTCGAACCCGAGGATCAGGTCGCCCGCGGCGACGGCGCCGGGCGTGATTACGCGGCTGCGGTGTCCGGAGAGGTCGAGGCCCCATCCGGCGCCGACCGTGTGAGCCTCCGCCAAGGGGGGAGCGCCGTGGAGGTCGAGCGTTCCGACGGAGGCCACCTCAACGGGAAGCCCGTGAGTGACCTGTCGCAGCAAGGCGGCGGCCAGGGGACTGCGAAAGCGGTTTCCCGAGCAGACGAACGTGAGAGAGAACCGGTCATCGACGGCACGAGATTGCCCCCGCCCGAACAGGCCCCGACGCGGTCGGAAATCCCAAGAACCCGTGCTACGCTGGCCGGGCAGACGGCCTCCCGGTCGCGACGCGCGCGTGCTCATCATCTACAGCGGGATGGCATTCCTGCCGATAGCGATTCACGAGTTGCGGTGATGACTGAGGCGTATTCCAACCGGCCGACGAGCCTTGCAGATTATCTGGAGATTCTGCGTAGGCGCATCTGGATCGTTCTGATCCCGGTCGTGCTTGCGCCGATTTTGACCTATGCCATCTCCAAGCGACAGACGCCGGTCTACAGCGCCTCGTCGAGCGTGGTATTCAATTTCAACTCGGCCACCTCGCAGGCCTTGGGGTCGTTCAACCCGAACGCCCAGAACCCGACGCCCTACCTCCAGACACAGGCGGTGTTCGCACGCACAGGGCAGATCCTGACGAGCGTCGCGCACTCGCAGCACGTGTCTACCGGCGAGCTCTACTCCAGCTCGTCGGTCGCGCCGAGCCCCATTGCCGACCTGCTGGTCTTCACCGTCCAGACCGGCGATCCCAACCAAGCGGCCGCGCTCGCAAACGCCTACGCGCTCTGGTACACAAGGTATAGGAGTGCCCAGGACAAACAGGGGCTTACAAGCACAATCAGTGCGTTGCACGCGAAGCTGCGATCACTGCGAGCCCAGGGCAAATCGACGGCCACCGTCCAAGCCACGCTGCAGGCACTGCAGCTCGGGCTTGCGTCCTACGCGGCCAGCGGGCCGCAGATCGCACAGGTAGCGGCCGGCGGCGCGCAGGTCAGCCCGCGTCCCAAGCGCGACGCGATGCTCGGTCTGGCGCTGGGCCTGGTTCTGGGGGTCGGCCTCGCGTTCCTGGCCGAGGCGCTCGACAAGCGTGTCCGATCGGAGCGCGAGATCGAGGACATCCTCGGGCTGCCGCTCCTGGCACGGCTGCCCACGCCGCCGCGGCGGCTGCGTCGGGCCCGGGAGCTGCCGATCCTGGTCGAGCCCAGGAGTGCGTCGGCCGAGTCGGTGAAGAAGTTGCGGACGAATCTCGAGTTCCTGAATGTCGAGCACGAGGCTCGGGTCATCATGGTCACCTCGGCTCTGGAGCAGGAGGGGAAGTCGACGACGATCGCCAGCCTCGCAGTCGCCCTCGCTCGCTCGGGCCGGCGCGTGGCTCTCGTCGACATGGACCTCCGTAGGCCGTACTTGCACCGGTTCTTCCGCATCAGCCAGATGCCGGGAGTGATCGACATCGTCAGTGGTCGTCGCGAGCTGTCGGAGGCGCTCAAGCCGGTGATCCTCCCAGCCTCCGAACGCAGGGCATCCCGGACGTCCTCCAGCCATGCACGGGCCGACGGGTCGGGCTTGCTGGCCGTGCTTCCGGCCGGCCCGCTCGGGCCGGATCCCGCGTATCTCGTGGGCCATCCGAAGATGACCGCGCTGATCGAGCAATTGAGGAGCGACTGGGACTTCGTGCTGGTCGACGCCCCGCCGCTTCCGGCCGTGGATGACGGCCTGGCGCTGAGCGCAGCAGTGGACGGGGTGCTCGTGGTCACTCGGTCCGGACTGGTTCCCCGGCCGATGCTGCTAGAGCTGTCGCGGCTGCTCGACTCCTCCCCGGCCGAGGTGCTCGGCTTCGTGCTGACCGGGCTGACCCGGAGCGGGGCCTACGGCTACGGATACGGCTACGGGTCGGGAGGGGGCGGGGGAACGCAGGTGATCCACGCGGCGACGCAAGACGACGACGACCGCTCCCGCAGAGCCTGGTCGCAGCGCTAGCGGCGGCCTCGACGATGTCGCCGTGAGCACAGCTGCGAGCGGCGGGAGATTGGCCGCGCCGACCATCTCACGGCGGCGGGTACAGGCGCTGCTGCCGGGACTACTCGCGCTGGTCTCGATCGGCGTGGTCGCCGCCGACCAGGGCGGCTACTTCCCGACCACCTGGGGTTGGGTGTCGCTCGCCTTCCTCTGGGTCGCGGGGCTGGCGATCGTTCTGCGACAAGCGGTGTGGGTCTCGAACGCACAGACACTGTTCCTGTTCGCGTGGGCAGCGCTCTTGGCCTGGATCGCATTGTCGACCCTCTGGTCCATCGATCGCGCACAGACGGTGCTCGAGGTCGAGCGAACGCTCGTCTATGTATCGGCGGCGGCGATGTTCGTGCTCGTCTGCAGCCGGCGATCCCAGCGGCCTCTGCTCGGCGGCCTGCTAGGCGCGATCGGGGCGGTCTCGCTCTTCAGCTTGGGGACACGGCTGTTTCCGAACGTGCTGCGAGTGTACGACCCGACGGCGACCGCCCGGCTCGCCGAGCCGATTGGCTACTGGAATGGTCTGTCGGCGTTCACGGCGCTCGGAGCCGTGCTCACGTTCGGCTTCGCCCTGCACGGACGCACTCCCGCGGTCCGTGCCGGTGCAGCGGCGCTCTTGGTTCCGTTGCTTGCGACGTTCTACTTCACATTCGGACGCGCAGGCTGGATCGCGCTCGTAGCCGGATTCCTGGTAGGCATCGCCCTCGACCGCCGCCCGCTGCGGGCACTCGCGCTGCTGGTGGCGCTTGCGCCGCTGCTGGCTTTGGTGATCAGGCTGTCTTCGCAGAGGCCAGGACTGACGCACGCGCACGTGGCTCTCGCCCAGGCGACGCGCGACGGCCACGGGCTGGCCGGCCGGCTGGTCATCCTCGCCCTAGCCGCCGCCGCAGTCTCCTTCGCATTCTGGTTCATTGAACGTCGGACGACGGTCCCGAGGTCGGTCAAGGTTGCATTCGCCATCTCACTCGCAGTCGCCTGCGTGGCCGCGGCGGTGCTTGCGTTCGCCCACTACGGAGGACCCGTGTCGCTGGCACAGCGCGTCTGGCGGGATTTCAAGGCACCGTCGTCGAGGGTTGCAAACCTCAACAACCGCCTGACGAACCTCTCGGGCAATGACCGCTATCAGCTTTGGAGGATCGCGGGGGACGACGCCCGCAGCCACCCCTGGCTCGGTTCGGGCGCCGGCAGCTATGAACGATATTTCCGCCGTCATCAGCCCACGAGCGTGGGCTTTGTCAACGACGCCCACAGCCTGTATGCGGAGACGCTCGCCGAGCTCGGACCGTTCGGGCTGGCGCTGTTGCTCGTCGCGCTCGGCACGCCACTCGCGGTCGCCGTGAAGCGGCGGTCGTGGGGGATGAGTGCCGCAGCCGCGGGCGCCTACGTCGTCTTTCTGGTCCACGCAGCGAGCGACTGGGACTGGGAGCTACCGGCGGTGACGTTGGCTGGACTCGTCTGTGCGGTGGCCATGCTGCTGGGTGGGCGAAGGGCTCGCCGGCCGAGGAGATTGTCGGCGACCGTCCGAAGCGTCGCCGTCGCCGCCGCGGCAGCCGCCGGAATCTTTGCGGTTGTCGGTCTGATCGGGAACAGCGCGCTAGCGACCAGCCGTTCCGACCTGGCGGCGGGGAAGATCGCGGACGCGGAGAAGCAGGCGCGGCGTGCCGCGTCTTGGGCGCCGTGGTCGTCAGACCCGTGGGACAGGCTCGGCGATGCCCAGGTGGCGGGAGGCGCGAAGCCCGCGGCGATCGCGAGCTATCGGAAGGGATTGTCAATCGACCGGAACGACTGGAAGCTCTGGTACGACCTCGCCTTGACGGCCACCGGGGCCGCGCGGCGCCATGCGATCACCGAGTCGCTCGCGCTCTCTCCGAGGTCAGGTCTGCCCGACCGGATCAAGGACATCCGGCTTCACCTGGGTAGGTGTGGGCGATCGCTGGACGAACCGAAGCCAGAACTCGATTGCGTGCTGTCTACCCTCTGACCATGCGGCGGGCGTCGCGCGTTCTGGGGACGGTGTTGATCGGTGCGGGCGTGCTCGGGCTGGTTTGGGTCGTCGTCGTCTGGCGGTGGCAGGACCCCTTCACCGCGCTGTACACGACATGGCAGCAGCATGAACTGCGAGGTCAGCTCGACCGGGCCTTCTCGGATCAGCCGTCTCTGCCTCGGCTCGCCGGCGATGAGAGCCGCCGGGCGCGACTCGTGGCCGAGAGAGAATGGATAGCCAAACAGGCCGCGGCGTTCCAGCGTGACGCTCACCCGGGCCAGGCGATCGGGCGCATCGTCATCCCCCGGATCGGGCTGAACATGATCGTCGTGGACGGGACCGACGAGTCGTCGCTCAAGCGCGGTCCCGGGCTCGACGAGCAAACGGCGATGCCGGGCCGGAGCCGGCTCGTCTACATCGCCGGGCACCGGACGACGTACCTCGCGCCTTTTTCCCATATCGACGAGATCGTGCCGGGCAGCGTGATCAGGCTCGAGATGCCGTATGCGACCTTCGTCTACCGGGCCTACGACCATCTGATCGTGCCCGCGACCGATCTCGCCGTGCTGCGCCCGGTGGGACATGAGTTACTCCGTCTGCAGGCGTGCCATCCTCGCTTCTTTGCGACGCACCGCTACATCGTCCAGGCTCACCTCGTGAGCGAGCGGCCGCGGGGAGCGTCTTCGCCGGTGATCGCCACGGAATCGATCACCGGTTCGCGCTCCTGAGAGCCCGAGTGTCGACCAATACTGCGGGGCTAGGGGAGAGTCGACTTGGCGGTTGCGAGGTCGGAGGAGCGGGTGAGGCCCGACTCCTGCACGGCCTCGGACTCGCCGCCGTACTCCTTGAAGTAGAGGCCGAGCTTGTCGATGACGGTGGGCCAGTTAGACCCGTCTTTTGCAAACGAGCCGTTCGGTGTGGTGCTCCACACGTAGGTGTCGATGTTGGCCTTGTCGAACAGCTTTGTCCAGGAGCCGCCGGGCCGACGGTTGTAGACCCGAATTTCGCCGGTCTTGTCGGTCGCCCACTTCACGCCGACGACGAACTCCTCCCAGTGGCCGAAGGTGACGTTCTTGACCGCCTTCTCATAGTTCGTCGTACCCAC
>Ga0066903_100002384_pt1 | contig 14655 bp, 13 predicted proteins | sample PanSoiMetaGPlot1_FD_67491 | JGI IMG/M metagenome (GOLD analysis project Ga0066903, IMG submission 67491) | Tropical forest soil microbial communities from Panama analyzed to predict greenhouse gas emissions - Panama Soil - Plot 1 (version 2) | ecosystem: Environmental > Terrestrial > Soil >...
GGATCGCAAATGGGATGATGTTGCCGAAATCGAGAGAATGGCCGAAATCCTCGCGCACGGCGCCAGCACCGCTGATCGGGTTGCTTAGTAGGCTGTGGCGGCTTCTGCGGCCTGGTGAAAATCGAGCACCAGCAACGACAGGCCCTGGATCAGATAGATGGCTGCAATCACGGTGATCAGGCGGCGGGTCCAGGTCCGGAACTGCGCATCGCTGATGGCGTCGAGCACATGTCGCGACAGCTGGGTACCGATGAGGGCGAGCGCCATCGCCAAGGCAATTGCGGTGGGCGCGACCGTATCGGCGCCGCCCGCCATGAGCTGGCCGAAATAGGCGACCTTGAGAAAATGGCCGAACGCCTGGATCGTGGCCTTGGTGGCGACCATCTGCTTGCGGTCGAGGTTCGAGCGAATGAAGTAGACGTCCATCACCGGGCCTGAAACGCCGGCCATGAACTGCAGCGAGGTGCAGAGGATGCCGCAGCCGAAGCCGTGCACGGGGCGGGTGATATCGGGGGTCAGGCGCCGCGGCAATAGCAGCCCCACGAAGGGCAGGAGGCCAAGAATTATTAAGGCTACGGACTTGGCCGGCACGGCCGCGATGAGGGCGAAGCCGAGTGCTGCATTGACCGATCCCATGGCGAAATAGCCGGTGACGCGCCACTGGACGTGGCTGCGCCAGAGCCAGGCGCGCCAGATGTTCGAGGCCATTTGAGTGATGCCGTGCAGCACCATGGCGGCGCTGAACGGCATCACCAGCAGGAGGATTCCCATCAGGAGCATCCCGCCGGCCGTGCCGAAAATGCCGGACAGGAACGAGGTCGACAGAATGGCGCCGGCCAGCATGGCGAACGGGAGAGTGAGCATGGGCGCCTCCGACAAAAAAAGACGCCGTTTCAATGCGCGTTTGACAGCGCGCTCGCAAACGCGTTTAACTCGGGGATAGGCTAAGGAAAAGTTGGGGTACACGTGGGGTGCTCGGTTTAGGCAGCCACATTTGGGGTAAGCGATGCGCCGGCTGCCCTCGCTCAATGGCTTGCGCGCGTTCGAGGCTGCCGCGCGCCTGGGCAGCTTCGTTGCCGCTGGCGAAGAGCTCAACGTGACGCAGGCGGCGATCAGCCGCCTGGTGCGGCTGCTCGAGGATCGCCTCGGCTTCCGGCTGTTCGAGCGCATGCCGAATGGTCTGGCGCTCACGCCGCAGGGCCGGGCACTGCAGCCTGGCCTCACCGCCGCGTTCGATGCGATTGCGGGCATCACTCAGCAGGTTGCCGCGATGCGCAGCGCGCCGGTGCTGACGCTCGGCGTCGGGCCTTCCTTTGCGGTGCGCTGGCTGATCCCGCGGCTCGCGAGCTTCTATCGAGAACATCCCGACATCGAGGTGCGGCTGGCGACTGGCGGCGCCATCAATCCATTCAACGATGATTGGACCTGCGGGATCCTGCTGGGCAATGGCGATTGGGCCGGGCATCAGGCTGAGCCGATGTTCTCGGCCGACCTGTTTCCGGTCTGCGCGCGCTCGATCGGACAGCGGCTGAAGAAGCCTTCGGACCTGGCCAAGGAATGCCTGCTGGAGGTGGAGCACGCATCCGAGGAATGGCCGTTGTGGCTCGCCGCGGCGCGCGTGAAGCTGCGCACCCATACGCGCGGATTACGCTTCGACAACTACGCCATGGCGCTGCAGGCGGCGGTCGATGGTGTCGGCGTCGCCATTGGTCTGCGGCCTTATGTCGTGGACGACCTCGCCTCAGGCCGTCTGATCGCGCCGTTCAAGCTGGCCGTGCCCAAGGGACAGGCCTGGTATCTGGTTTACCGCCCGTTTCGGCAGGACGATGCGGCGCTGGTCGCGTTCCGCGACTGGCTGATGGCGAATGTCGAGCGCGCCCCAGGCTGAGATCGTTCTAAACCCGCGAAGGTGTGATCCGAAAGCCCTCCGGACACAGTTGACGCGCGGGCGCCTCTCGCTAGCATGGACGCAATTTCTTCCATAATCTTCCGATCGATGGGCCTGGTGCCGAGTGAGTTAGCCAGAGTAAGGGAGGACTACGCCTATGCTTAAGCGTCTTTTGAAGGCATCCGCGCTGGGATTGCCGCTTCTCGCCCTGTCGGTGACGGCGGGCCAGACCCAGCAAGGAGGGCAAGCGGCCCGCAATATCACGCCGGTCACCGACAACATGCTGCGCAATCCGCCGGCTGGCGATTGGCTGATGTGGCGGCGGACCTACAACGCATGGGGCTATAGCCCACTCGAGCAGATCAACAAGAGCAACGTCAAAAATCTCAAGCTGGTCTGGACCTGGTCCTTGACCAACGGCGCGACCGAGACGACGCCGATCGTCCACGACGGCGTGCTGTTCATCTTCAACTACGCCGACAAGGTGCAGGCGCTCGATGCCGCCAATGGCGATCTGATCTGGGAGTACAAGCGCGACCTGCCGGCGAAGCTCGTCGCCGAAGCCGGCAACCCGCTCGCCAAGCGCAATATGGCGATCTACGACGACAAGCTGATCGTCGCGACCTCGGACGCGCATCTGGTTGCGCTCGACGTCAAGACCGGCAAGGTGGCCTGGGATCACGCCACCGCCGACTGGAACAAGGGCTGGCGCTATACCGGAGGCCCGTTCATTGCCAACGGCGTCATCGTGCAGGGCATGACCGGCTGTGGCAATGCGCAGCCGGGCGGCTGCTACGTCACGGGTCATGATCCCAAGACCGGCGCGGAGAAGTGGCGCGTGCACACCATCGCGCAGCCTGGCGATCCCAACTTCAACACCTGGAATGGCTTGCCGCTGGAAGCACGCTTCGGCGCCTCGGCGTGGATCTCGGGCAGCTACGATCCGGATCAGAATCTGGTCTTCTACGGCACCGGCCAGCCCTATCCGTGGATTGCCGAGATGAACGGCCTCTTGCCAAAGAAAGAGGGCGTGCAGAACACGGCGCTCTATTCCGACTCGACGCTCGCGATCGACGTGTCGAACGGCAATCTCAAATGGTACCGGCAACACCTCGAGACCGACACCTGGGACCTCGACTATTCCTATGAGCGCATGCTCATCGATCTCACCGTCAACGGCGAGCCGCGCAAGGCACTGGTGACGACCGGCAAGCTCGGCATCATCGAGGCGATCGACCGGACCAACGGGCAATGGCTCTGGCACAAGGAGACGGTGCACCAGAACGTGGTGTCGGCCATCGATCCCAAGACCGGTGCCAAGACCATCAACCAGGCGTCGGTTCCCAAAATCGGGCAGACCACGGTCAACTGCCCGGCCGATCCGGGCAGCCGCGGCTGGCCGGCGACCGCCTATAGCCCGAAGACGGGCATGCTCTATCTGCCGCTCAACGAGTATTGCTCGAACACGACGCCGACCCCGCTCGATCCGGGCCAGGCCTATACGGGTGGCGGCCGCGCGGTCTACGCGCGCGTGCCGATCCCCAACAGCGACGGCAAGATCGGCAGCGTCCAGGCGGTGAAGCTTTCGGATCAGTCGAAGGCGTGGACCTATCGCACGCGTGCGCCACAGACCGGCGCGGTGCTGCCGACCGGCGGCGGGCTTGTGTTCAGCGGCGCCTGGGACCGTTACTTCCGGGCTTTCGACGACACCACCGGCGATGTGCTCTGGCAGATCAGGCTCAACAACGCCGTCAACTCGTTCCCGGTTACGTACACTGTAAACGGCAAGCAGTACGTTGCGGTGTCGGCCGGCAACGGCTCGAGCCAGGCGCGCTCGCTTGCAACGCTGACGCCCGAGCTGCAGAACCCGGACGGCGGATCGGCGCTGTGGGTGTTTGCGCTGCCGGATTGATAAGCTCTGAAACAAAAACTGCGGCCGTCGCTTGCGCGCAAGCGGCGGCCGACTCTGCGATGAGGCAATTCAAACGAACAATACGAGACAAGAAGCACGGCAAACACCTAATAAACACGACACAACAAGTTCGACCTAGGGAGGGTCACGATGCCGGTGAATCGATTCTGGAAGTCGACCGTTCTGGGACTGCCGCTGGTTTTGCTCCTTGGCGCCGCGGCCCAGGCGCAGACCCCTGATCCAACCCGCACCATCACGCCGGTCACGGACGAGATGCTGCGCAATCCGCCCGCCTCGGACTGGCTGATGTGGCGCCGGACCTACGACGCCTGGGGCTACAGCCCGCTTGATCAGATCAACAAGAATAACGTCAAGGATCTGCAGGTCGCCTGGACCTGGTCGATGACCAACGGCGCCACCGAGACGACGCCGATCGTGCATGACGGCGTGCTTTATCTGTTCAACTATGCCAACAGGATTCAGGCGCTGAACGGTGCCACCGGCGAATTGATCTGGGAATACAAGCGCGACCTGCCGGACAAGATCGTGTCGGCTGGCGGCAATCTCTCGTCGCGCAACATGGCGATCTTCGAGGACAAGCTGATCGCCGCGACCGCCGACGCGCATATCGTTGCGCTCGATACCAAGACCGGCAAGGTGATCTGGGATCACACCACCGCCGACTGGACGAAGGGCTGGCGCTATACCAGCGGGCCGTTCGTCGCCGGCGGCATGATTGTGCAGGGCATGCAGGGCTGCGGCAACGCGCAGCCGGGCGGCTGCTTCATCACCGGCCACGATCCCAAGACTGGCGAAGAGAAGTGGCGGGTTTGGACCATCGCGCATCCGGGCGATCCAAACGAGAACAGCTGGAACGGCCTGCCGCTTGAAAGCCGCTTCGGCGCGACCGCGTGGATTTCCGGCAGCTATGATCCGCAGCAGAACGTGGTGTTCTACGGCACCGGCCAGCCATATCCGTGGATCGCCGAGATGCGCGGCACGGTGCCGAAGCGCGAAGGCTATGAGAACAACGCGCTCTATTCCGATGCGACGCTCGCGATCGATCCCAGGAATGGCAAGCTGCAATGGTACCGCCAGCACCTGCCGGACGACACCTGGGACATGGACTATGTCTATGAGCGGCTGCTCATCGACCTTCCAGTGAATGGTGAGACCCGCAAGGCGCTGGTCACCTCGGGCAAGCTCGGCATTCTCGAAGCGATCGATCGCACCAACGGCCAATGGCTCTGGCACAAGGAGATGGTGGCGCAGAATCTCGTCACCGCGATTGATCCGAAGAGCGGCGCGAAGACCATCAACACCGCGCTCATCCCGCGCAACAACCAGGGCGTGACCACGTGTCCGTCCAACCCGGGCGCGCGCGGCTGGCCTGCGACCGCCTATAGCCCGCGCACTGGCAATCTCTATGTGCCGCTGAATGAATATTGCGCGACCATCACGCCGCAGCCGATTGCGCCCGGCCAGGCCTATGCGGGTGGCGGCGGCGCCAGCTTCAAGTTCATGGCGGTGCCCAACAGCGACGGCAATTTCGGGCGCGTCGACGCGATCAAGCTCGCCGACCGCACGACGGTCTGGTCGCATCGCCAGCGCGCGCCCTCGACCAGCGCGGTGCTGCCGACCGGTGGCGGCGTCGTCTTCGCGGGCGACATCGCGCGCTACTTCCGGGCGTTCGATGAGGATACCGGCAAGGTGCTCTGGCAGGTCCGCACCAACAATGCGGTCAACTCGTTCCCGATCTCCTACAGCGTGAACGGCAAGCAATATGTTGCGGTGTCGACGGGCGGCGGCTCGGGCTTCCTGCGCTCGGTCTCGCAGCTCGCGACGGAGATCAAGTATCCGGAAAGCGGCTCCATGCTGTGGGTGTTCGCGTTGCCTGAGCGGTAGGGTGGAGGCGAGCTCGGTGTATTCGAGCCAGCACAACAAATGCGGCGCGCAAGAATGCGCGCCAACCGTGCAGCGTCATGCCCGCGCCTGTCGCGGGCATCCACGTCTTGTTTCACGAATTGAATCAAAGGCGTGGACGGCCGGGACAAGCTCGGCCATGACGTGGAGAGGGTATTGGTTCCTACGAACGGCAATCTTTGCGACGTGCTGTGTCATCGCTGGGGTCGCGTGGGCCCAGCCACCGTTCGTGCCCGATGACTGGAAGTTCGGCAAGCGCCAGGAGCCCAACACGCTGCACTACTGCGTCGATGCGCGCGATCCGGACTTTCCGGTCGCGCGCAAGATCGGCGCCGCGATCGCGTCGGCGCTGCTGCTGCAGCCGAAGGAGCACGTGATCGGCGAGAATCTCGTCACTGAGGACATCGACAATCTCTATCGGGTCTTCCTCGAGACCTGCGACATTTATCTCGGCTTCAAGCTGATACCGGACGCCTATCCGGACTGGCTCACCGTGTCACGGCCCTATTATCGCGTGTCCTACGTTCTGGCGGTGACCAATCCAGACTGGAAGTCACTGGCCGACATGCCGCGATCGCAGGCGATCGGGGCAACCATTGGGACCAGCGCCGATCTGCGGCTGATCCAGTATTTGCAGTCCTTGCCGGCGAACCAGCGCTGGAGCCGCTTTCCGATGAGCTCCGACGAAGCCGCACTACGTGCGGTATTGCGCAGTACGGCCGGGGCGGCGCTGGTGTGGGCGCCGGGGCTGTGGGCGCTGCAGGAGCGTGACCAGGAGTTCAGCAAGCTGCGGCTGATCGCGACTGCGCCGCTGCCGGTGTCGACCGCGGACGTTGGCGCGGCGCTGCTGTCGAACGAGCCGTTCGTGCGCAACGCCGTCGACCAAGCCATCGCGTCGCTCACGGCGGATGGCACCATGGAGGCGCTGTTGAAGGGCAGCAAGTTTCCGGCGACGCCGGTGAAATGACACGGACGCCGGCGGTGCCAGGTGCAAAGGACAGCGGACATTGACGACAGCTTCTGTGCCCGCCGTTAAGATCGAAGACGTGACCAAGCGCTATGGCCGCACGCTGGCGCTTGACAATGTGAGTTTTGAGGTGCCGCCGGGCGAGCTGTTCGCGCTGCTTGGTCCCAATGGCGCGGGCAAGACCACCTTGCTCCACATCCTGTGCACTATCCTGCGGCCAGACAGCGGTTGGGCGCTGATCAGCGGTGTTGATGTCGTCAAGAACCCGGTGGAAGGTCGGCGCAATCTCGGCATCGTGTTCCAGGAGCCGAGCCTCGACGACCGGCTCACGCTCTACGAGAACTTGAACTTCCACGGCCTTGTCTACGGCGTGCCGGCGGCGCTGCGGCGCAAGCGCATCGACGAGATGCTTGCACTGGTCGAACTCGCTGACTGGCGGGAGCGGCTGGTGCGCACCTTGTCGTCGGGCATGAAGCGGCGCCTTGAGATCGCGCGGGCTCTCATCCACCATTCGCGCATTCTGTTCCTCGATGAGCCGACGGTCGGGCTCGACGCCCAGTCGCGCGAGCGGTTCTGGCAATACGTACACCGGCTGCGCACCGAGCGCGCGCTGACCGTCATCGTCACGACGCACTACATCGAGGAGGTCGAGGGCTGCGACCGCGTCTGCATCATCGACCACGGGCGCATCCTGGCGCAGGATTCACCGGCGAGCCTCAAGAGCGCGCACGGCCAGGAGCTTGTCCGCCTGGTCGCGCGTGATGAGACGGCTGCGGCGGAGATCGCGGCCGCTTATGCGGACCGCCTGGTCCGCAATGACAAGGAGCTGGTGCTGAAGTCGAGCGGCGACGCATTCACCGAGGCGCTGTTCGCGCGCTTTGGCAACCGCATCCGCCGGCTTGCGGTCGAGGAGCCGAGTCTCGAGAGCGTGTTCCTGTCGCTCACCGGCCGCGAGTTGCGCGACCAGGCAGCCGGCGCGCGCGAACTGACCTACGAGTTCGGCAAACGGGGAGGGGAGCACACCAAATGACGAACCCCGCCATTGAGATTTCTGAGAAGCGGCCGTCCGCCATTATGCTGCAGCTCGGCGGTGTCTACGCCATCTGGCTGCGCGAGGTGAAGCGCGCGATCCGCGACCGCGGCCAGCTCATCGGCGGGGTCTCTCGGCCGCTGCTTTGGGTGCTGATCATGGGGATCGGCCTCAATCCCTATTTTCGCGGCGAGATCTACGGCGAGGTTCGCTTCGTCGTGCCTTATACTTATCTCCAGTTCATCTTCCCCGCCGTGATCCTGCTCAACATCATGTACACCTCGGTGCAGTCGGCGGTTTCGACGATTTGGGACCGCGAGTTCGGCTTCCTTCGCGAGATCCTGGTGTCGCCCTTGCCGCGTGCCACTATTCTCCTCGGCAAGATCCTGGGCGGCACTACAGTCGCGCTGTTCCATGGCTCGCTGGTGCTCGCGCTCGCACGCTTTGCCGATATCACGCTCACCCCGCTCGACATCCTGCATGGGCTTGCGCTCATGTTCCTGCTGGCCTTCGGGCTCACTTCGCTCGGCGTGGTGATCGCCAATCGGGTGCGCAGCTTCGAGGGCTTTGGGGTCTTCGCCAATGCGGTGATCCTGCCGCTCTATTTCACCTCGAGCTCGATCTTCCCGCTCGATCCCTCGCTCACCAGCGCGCAGACCAAGGTCGTCTATCCGGAATGGCTGGTAATGCTGGTCGAGATCAATCCACTCACCTATGCGGTCGATGCGCTGCGCGGCGCGTTCATTCATTTCTATCAGTTCGATCCGAAGCTCGGCCCCATCGTGCTGATGGTCATGGCAGCGGTGTTCTTCCTGATTGCGTTGCGCGACTTCCAGAAGGCCTGAACGGCATGGCCCTGATCCCGGCCAAGGCGCGCACGCCGCTGTCTTACCTGATGATCTTCGGGCTGCTGGCGGGCGTCTATCTGTTGCCGGCCGACACGTCGCTCAGCGAGGTGCGTCGGGCAGGGCTGCTGCGGGCCTGCATGCCGCCGGTCTATCCGCCACTCGTCACCAATGATCCGAATGCCCCCGGCATCGACGTCGAATTGCTGCAGGCCCTGGCAGAGAAGCTCGCGCTGAAGCTTGCGATCACACCCAATCCGGCGATTGGGCAGGATTTCAACCCGCGCAACTGGCGCGTGACCCGCGCGCAATGCGAGGTGCTCGCCGGCGGCGTCGTGGCTTCGCCGGTAACCCGCTCGTTCCTGGAGACAAGCCCATCTTACGCGCAGACCGGTTGGGGGCTCGTGCTGCCGAAGCCGGTCGGAGATCTGCAGGGTAGGCGCGCGATCGTGCTCACCGGCATCTCCGGCCTGGATCGGCTCGCGCTGTCTCGCTTTCTGCGCAGCAAAAGCATCGAGTTCACGATCGCGCCGAATGCCGCGGAGCTCGTGCGTGCGCTGCGCGAGGGCCGCGCCGACTTCGGCGTGACCGAGATGCTGCTCGCCGATCAGATCGCGGCGCGCGAAGGCTTCAGCGCCGAATGGGCACCAGAGGAACTGCCGCGCTATCCAGTCGTGTTCGGGCTGTGGAAGGGCGATTTGACATTGAAGCGCGCCATCGTCGATGGCCTCTCTCAGATCGAGAGGAGCGGCGAGATGGCGAAGATCATGGCGCGCTATCGCGGTGAGCGGGCTGGCAGCCGCAAGGGTTAGCTGCGCAAGATGATCTCGGCGACCAGGCGATACACCGGCTCGAGCACTTGCGTGATGATTCCCGTAGCCGCGAGCGCCGTGAGCCCCAACGCGAAGTAGATGTGATATCGCCGCATGAACTCGCCCGCTGGCGGGATGAATGCTGTGAGCAGGTGCCCCCCCGTCAGCGGAGGCACCGGAAACAGATTGATCAGTGTGAACCAGATTCCGAGTTGGCCGATGGTTTCGATCAGCCCGAACGTGAGCGTGGACGGCGTGTCGCTGAGAAAGGGCAGCAGCAGTGGACGCAGCATCTGCAATGCCAACGCAAGGGCCAGAATTGAGACCGCAGCGACCACGACAATAATCACAAGCCCAAGACGTCCGATGCGCAGCGCCTTAGGATCGATCACGACCGGCTTGATCCAGCCGATCGTGAACAGCACGCCCGACGCAAAACCGAGGAGATCGAGATGCGCGAGCGGGCTCAGTTTCAGGCGCCCGTCATAGCGCGGACCTTGATCGCCCAGCGCACAGGCCGTCGCCGCCACCGCGGCGCCATGCAGGCCCACGATCAGCAGGAGCGCGAAGACACGCAGCACGATCTGCTGCAGCGTTAAATCGGCCAATCAAGCCCCGCCCGTTCGGCAACCGCAAAACGCGGCAGCGATACCACCCTATCGTTTCAAGCTCATGTTCTGTTGCGTGTTTTGGTCGGTCGGCAGCTCCTTGTCGCCCGGCGCATAGCCGTTGTTGCTCAGAAGAAAGGCTACGAGATCGGCGTAGGTCTGCGGGCTGAGCTGACCGGGCCGATCAGGCGGCATCGCCAGGCTGACATAGCCGTACAGCGCCGCGACACTCCCCTGTCCCCAGCGGGTGCGGAAATAGCCGCCCTTGAGCGGCGGTCCGCCGAACTCACCATTGTCGAGCGACGAGCCATGGCAGTCCTGGCAACTTTGGCGATAGGCAGCCTGGCCACGCTCGGCCTGCGCGGCGGCATAGAGTGAGGTGGGCGGCTGCTCCTGCGCTGACACTGCGCTGCCGGCAAGCACGACTGCCGCGGCAAATGCTATTCTGGGAAGCGAACCGAAAGGCGCCATCATTTTCATTGGAACACCTGAAACCGGAACAGAGGGGCGGGAACAGCTGGAGGCTCATTGTCGTTCCCGAAAGGGTAGCCTTCCGTGGCTGCAACGTCCATGCGGCCGGATTGCGGCAGGTTGAATTCGGCCGTTCGGCGTCTTGTCTCGGGATGTTCCGCCACTACGTTTCCCATTGGATTCGAGTGGGCCATTTCCGGGTTGGTATTGAGGGCAGGTGCCGACGCGTGAAAATTCTTGACCGACTATGGGGCGCCATCAGCGCAGGCCTGTTCGGCGATTCTGCTCCCCAGGGTGTCAGCGAGGAGGGCGCGCGCCGGCGCGCCCAGGCCACTGCTCCCGTGGTCTGGCTGCTCGGCAAGACCGGGGCGGGCAAAACCGCCATCGTGTCGACGCTGACGGGCGATCCGCGCGCCGTCGTGGGCGCGGGCTTCGAGCCTTGCACCCGCACCTCCTCGTTCTACGACGTGCCGCAGGAAGTGCCGATCATCCGCTTCCTGGATACGCGCGGGCTCGACGAGGCGGATTACGATCCCGCGAACGACATCGCCTGGTGCGAGGAGCAATCACATCTGCTTCTGGTGGTCATGCAGGTCGCGGACCCGTTGCAAGAGCGCGTGCTGCGGGTGGTGCGCGCGGCGCGCGCTCGCCATCCGGACTGGCCTATGGTGGTCGCGCAGACCGGACTGCATCGGCTCTATCCGGCCGGCGCCCGCCATCCTGATCCTTACCCCTTCACGGGCGGACCGGGGGATCTGAGCAATCCAACGCTGCCGCATGCGCTCAGGCAGGCACTGTCGCATCAACGTCAACTGATGGCGGACCTGCGCGGCGCCTCACCGCATTTTGTCCCGGTCGATTTTACTTTGCCGGAGGATGGCTTCGCGCCGCAGGACTTTGGCCTTGAGCCGCTGCAGCGCGCACTCGAGGCGCAAGGCCTGTCTGCTTATGAAGCGCTGTATCGCGCGCGCAGCGATGTCGAGAGCGACCGGATACGCCAGCGGGTTCGCCCGCTGATCTATGGCTATGGCGTGGCGGCAGCTGGCGCCGGCGCCGTGCCGATCCCCTTGGTTGGCGTGGGTGGCCTCGCCAGTGTGCTGGCCCTGATGCTGCGTACGCTCGCGGAGCGCTATCGCGTGACCTGGACGCGCAACACGTTTGCGCAATTCTCAGGCGCCATCGGCGGCGGAGCGATGGTCTGGTGGGCCTTGCGCTATGGCGCACGCGAGCTCGTGAAACTCATTCCGGTCATCGGCACTACGGCGGCGGGAGCGCTCAATGCGGCTGCCGCCTTTGCGGTGACGACTGGGCTCGGCGAGGCAGCCTGTGTCTGGTTGAGCTATCGCCGTCGTGGCGAGACCGCACCGACCGAGGAAGTGCGCCGCGCCTTTGCGACTGGACTGGCGGAAGGCTTGCGGCAGGCCAAGAGCCAGGCGCGCTCCCGGGAGGCCGCGCATGCCGCGCAGTAATGGTGTCGCGCGCCATTGGCGCGAAGTGCTGCTGGTCGTGCTCGTCACCTTGCCGTGGCTGTCGCTCCTCTTGCTCGGCATCCTCTGGCTGTGGCAGGGCGGACACGTCTGGATCTGGGCGCTGGCGGCCGGCTCGATCGGCTTGCTCTCCTGGCCGCTCTGGTATTCGGTCAAGCGCCGCTCCAAGGAAGATGCACGCACCGCGCTGGGCGATCTGGCAGAGCCATCGCGCGGCTGGAATGTCGTCGAGCGGGAGGCGTGGTCGCTGGTGTTGTCGATCGCGGACGAGACCCCGCCCCTGAATTTTCTCGAGCTCGATCCAGTCCTCGCCCTTGCGCAGAACACGATTGCGGCGGTGGCGCGCCGCTTCCATACAGACGCTGATGATGCCTGGGCGCGCTTCAGTCTGCCCGAGGCTATGCTGCTGGGCGAGCGGCTGTGCCGTGATATTCGGCGCGAGGCGTTGCGGCGGATTCCCGGCATCAGGAGCGTGAGGCTCAGCCACATGCTGTGGCTGCAGTCGCAGACTGAGCGTTATGGTCCAGTGGCAACGCTGGGCTGGAAATTGGGTTACGGCCTCTGGCGTGTCGTGCGCGCCGCGATCAACCCCCTGCAGGCGGTCGGGCAGGAGGTCAGCGGCATGGTGCTCGATCAGACCGCCGGGGTGCTCTCGCTGCGCGTGCGATCCTATGCGACGCGCCTCCTGGTGCTGGAGGTTGGACGCGCCGCCATCGATCTTTACTCGGGCCGTCTCGTGCTATCGGACGAGGAAATCCGTGGTGCGCAAGAGCGCGACATGGCGGCCGCGAGTGCCGACCCGGTCATGCCGGTCCGTATCCTGCTGGCCGGCCAGGTCAGCGCCGGCAAGTCGAGTCTCCTGAACGCCTTGGCGCAGGAAGTGCGCGGCGCCGTCGGGCCGGTGCCGACCACTGCCAATACATCGGAATTCCTGCTGGATCAGGATGGCCGGCCCTCAGTGGTGCTGGTCGACATGCGCGGCGTCGACGGCTCCACGGCGGTGACCGAGGAACTGATGCAGCAAGCCGAGCGCGCTGATCTGGTGTTGTGGGTCGCGGCCGCTACGCAAGCGGCGCGCGCCAATGATCGCACCGCCCTTGATGCGCTGCGCGTTCGGGGTGCCGCTCAGCTGTCACGGCGGCCAGCGCCCATCCTGCTGGCGCTGACGCACGTGGACCAGCTGCGTCCAGCCGCCGAGTGGTCGCCGCCTTATGATATTGCGACGCCGAACCGCCCAAAGGCGCAGGCCATTCGAGCCGCCATGGATTCGGTCGCACGCACGCTCGAGTTGCCGGTCGAGGCGATTGTGCCGGTTGCTGTGCCCCCCGGTCTCAAGCCCTATAACCTTGACGCCCTCTGGGCTCGCATTGCACTCGAGATCGACGAGGCGAAGCTGGTGCAGCTTGATCGCCTTCGCTTCAGCGAGCCCTCGTTCCGCCTGCGCGAGCTGCCGCAGCAGCTGAGCGATGCTGGGCGTCTGATCATCAAAGAACTGCTACGGCCGTGAGAGCGGACACCACGGCGCAGTCTATTCACCCGGCTTGATGCCGGCCTCCTTGATGACCCTGGCCCACTGCTGCGTCTCACCCGGCAGCGAGGCGACGAATTCCGCAAACGTGCGGGTGATCGGCTCCATGCCGACATCGTCGAACTTCTTGCGAAAGTCGGGCTGTGCAAGGCTGCGCGCGAGCTCGCGCTGCAGCCGCTCGACGATCGCGGGCGGTGTTCCCGCCGGTGCCATCAGGGCGTACCAGGTGGTTGCATCAAAGCCGGGAAATCCGGACTCCGCCATGGTCGGCAGCTCAGGCGCGGCAGGCGAGCGCCGCAGCGCGCTCACTGCGAGCGCTCGCAAACGTCCTTCGCGCACCTGCGGCAAGGCGGCCGGCGCCACCAGGAAAGCGAGATCGATGCGCCCGGCCAGCAAGTCCGGCACGGCCACCGACACGCCGCGATACGGCACATGTTGGATGTCGATCTTCGCCATCGACTTGAACAGCTCGCCGGAGAGATGGTTGCTGGTGCCGACGCCGCCCGAAGCAAAGGAGAGCTTGCCGGGCTGTGCGCGCGCGAGCGCGACCAGCTCCTGCACGCTGTTCGCCGGCACCTTGTTGTTCACGACCAGAAAATTCGGCTGGACACAGATTTCGATGATCGGGGTGAGGTCCTTGAGCGGATCGAACGGCAGCCGCGGATAGAGACTGGGATTGACAACGATCATCCCGGACGTCGCCGTCAGTAATGTGTAGCCGTCAGGCGCCGCCTTTGCGACCCGGTCGGTCGCGATCGTGCCGCCAGCCCCGGTCAAGACCTCGACCACGACGGGCTTGCCCAGAGCTTCAGTGAGCTTGTCGCCGATCAGGCGGGCGACGATGTCCGACGGACCGCCGGCCGGAAACCCGGCGAGCATGCGGATCGGCTTGTCTGGGTAATTGGGCTGCGCCATCGCGGCGCTCGCGATCAGGACTGCGACCAGCGCAATCACGGCACGAGCAATGATGGCAAGATGTGTCAGTTTCATCGCCGTCCTCCCCACGCCAGATCGTGAGCCTCTTCTTGGCGGGCTCGAAGATGCTTCGGAAATCTCGACCTGGCAAATCTCGACTTGGCGCGGAAGTGTCGCGCCTTTGCTGCGTTCGCGCAAGTCAGCCTTGTTGGGCCTGGCGAGCGGAGCGTGTCGCTGAACCTTTCGGTGTCTCTCCGGTTTAAATGTCG
>Ga0066903_100002385_pt1 | contig 14652 bp, 19 predicted proteins | sample PanSoiMetaGPlot1_FD_67491 | JGI IMG/M metagenome (GOLD analysis project Ga0066903, IMG submission 67491) | Tropical forest soil microbial communities from Panama analyzed to predict greenhouse gas emissions - Panama Soil - Plot 1 (version 2) | ecosystem: Environmental > Terrestrial > Soil >...
TCCACGCGATGGGCAAGGACACGACCGAGGAGTTCTGGGTGCCGCAGAAGGCACTGCGGCCGATGGCGGCGCTGCTGCCGGTGGAGGCATGGTGAACGATCTCAAGGCCTTCATGGGCCGGCACGTCAGCGTCGCGCTGATGTTCAGCGCCGGCAAGGACTCTGCGGCGTGCCTCAAGCTGCTGCGCCCGTACATCGACAAGGTGACGGTGATCTGGTGCAACCCGGGCCGGCCCTACCCCGAGGTGGTCCAGTACATGGGCAAGGTCAAGGCGAGCGTGCCGCGCTTCATCGAGGTCAAGGGCAACCAGCCCGAGTACGTCAAGCAGCACGGCTACCCGGCCGACATGGTGCCGTGGGAGGCCACGCCTGTGGGGCGCCAGTGCGTGCACCGCGAGCACGCCTCCTACCGCCTCGTGTTCCCGCACGAGTGCCGCTGGGAGAACATGTGGAGGCCCGCGCTGCAGGCGCTGCAGGTCAGCGGCTGCACGGGCGTCGTGCGCGGCGAGAAGCTCACCGACCGTCCACTGGCACTGCCGTTGGAGCAGCACTTCGAGGGCCGCGAGTACTTCCGCCCGCTGCTGGAAATGAGTGACGACGACGTGCTCGCGTTCCTGGGCGCTGACCTGCCGCCGGGCTACGCCGAGGGCCTCACCGGCTCGCTGGACTGCATGACCTGCACCGCGTTCCTGGCGCGCAACCCGACACGGCTGGCCTACCTGCACAAGCATCACCCGGAGGTCTACCGCGAGGTGGCGCCGGTCGTGATCTACATGTGGGCCGCTACCTCGCGGCACCTCGACCGCGTGAAGGAGGCGCTGGCATGAGCGCGCTGATGATCGTCAACGTGCCGCTGCGCACGCATCGCGGCGAGAACAACCGCGAGCACTGGGCGACGGCGCACCGCCGCCGCTTGAAGGAGAAGGAAGCCATCGCGTGGTACTTGCGCATGGCGATGAAGAAGCCCCCCAAGCCGCCACTGGACATCGTGCTCGTGCGCGTGCGCCCGCCTACCGGTGGACGCAATCTCGATGACGACAACGCGGTGGGGGCGATGAAGGCCACACGGGACGCCGTCGCCGAGTGGCTGGGGATCGACGACGGCAACACCGACGCCGTACGCTACGAGGTGCGCCAGGAGCAGGGCAACGATTGGGGCGTGCGCATCGAGGTGCATCGTTTTAGATGTTAGGAGATCACCATGGATGACAGGAGAATCGGATACGCGCCCGCCGCGCGCCTGGACTTCGAGGAGCCCGAGCCCTGGCACTACGCCAACCGGCCCTACCCGCTGGGCATACCGAAGCGTGTGCTCGACGACCCCAAGGCGATGGGCGACCTCTGGGGGTTCAAGGCCTGCGACGTCGAGGCCTCGCCGCTGGTCGTGTGCCCGTCGCTGAAGAGCATGACCGACGGCGACTTCAACGGCGTCAAGGCCAAGCTCGCGCCGACCGAGCAAAGCGCGCTGTTGCACGCGATCGTCAGCGAGCGCGCCGGCTTGTACAGGAACGAATGATGACCAAGGACAAACCCGCGCACCTGAAGTACCCGCTGGAGACCCAGCTGGCCGAGGTGCAGCGCGAACTGGCAATGCGCCGACGGGTGTACCCACGTTTCGTGGAATCACACAAGATTACGCAGGAGCAGGCCAGCGAGCGCCTGGACATCCTCGCGTCGACCGCCGCGCTGCTGCAGTGGCTGCTCGACGAGCAGCACGCGACGCAGCTGGCGCGCGACGGGGCCTTGTGAGCGGCATCTGAGGCGGCTACAGTCGCGCCCCATCACGGGTCGCGTTGTATGCCGCGTCAGACTGCTGCCAACGAGCAGTCGGCCCTTCCCGTCGACCAGGGCCGCAGAGTACGCGGCCCCTCAAAAAACAACCTAGATTTGGTTTCGATGACCGTCGAGGCCTTGCACAGGGCCGGCGGGATCGAGTATTTGCGCGCGCAAGCGATCAAGAACCCGGCCGCGTTCCTGAACCTGATCGGCAAGTGCATCCCGCTGCAGATCAAGGCCGACGTCAACAACCTGGAGATCGTGGTGCACGCGCTGCCGTTGCCGGTGGTGCCCGTGCCCGGCGTGATCGGTAGCCCGGTGCGCGGCCACGTGCCGCAGATGGTCCTCTCGAATTCTCCCACGCGTGGGGATTCTGATGCCTAGGCGCCGCGTCGAGGTGACCGGCGGCTTCGAGCCGCGCCACTACCAGATCCCGTTCATGAGCGCGCTGGACAACGGCGCGAAGTTCCTCGTGTGGGTCTGCCACCGACGCGGCGGCAAGGACCGCACCGTGCTCGCGCAGACCGCGCGCATGGCGATGCAGCGCGTGGGCCTGTACTGGCACTGCCTGCCCACGCTCAAGCAGGCGCGCAAGGTGATCTGGGACGGCATCACTGGCGAAGGCGTCAGCCTGATGCGCGCCACGTTCCCGCCCGACATCGTCAAGAAACGCGTCGAGGACGAGATGAAGGTCGAGTTGATCAACGGCTCGATCGTGCAGCTGGTGGGCGCCGACAACTTCGACTCGCTGGTGGGTTCCAACCCGGTGGGCGTCGCGTTCAGCGAGTGGGCCTTAACCGACCCGCGCGCCTACGAGTACTGCAGGCCGATCCTGCGCGAGAACAACGGCTGGGTCGCGTTCATCTTCACGCCTCGCGGCTACAACCACGGCTACGCCACCTACCAGATCGCAAAGCGCCTCGTCGAGGACCCCTCCAACCACGCGTTCTGTGCACTCATGACGGTGCGCGACACGCAGGTCCTGTCGGAGTCCGACATCAACCTCGAACGTGCGATGGGCATGGACGAGTCGTTGGTGCAGCAGGAGTACTTCTGTGATTTTTCAGCGGCCAACGTCGGCTCGATCGTGGGCAAGCAGGTCGCCGAGGCCGAGCGCGACGGGCGCATCAGCGAGGACGTGATCCATACCCCAGGCTCGCGCGTCGTGGTGTCCTCCGACATCGGCTACCGCGACACCGCTGCGTGGTGGTGGTGGCAGCTGCGCCTGGGCGGCTTCGAGTTGATCCACTACGAGGAAGGCTCGGGCTACGACGCCGACGAGTGGTGCCAACGCCTCAAGGAGGTCGGCCTGCCGATCGATCGGCTGTACCTGCCGCACGACGCCAGGGCCAAGACCATGGCGACGCGCTTCACCGTGATCGAGCGCATGGCGCAGGAGTTCGACTGCGAGATCGTGCCGCGCACCTCGATCAAGGACCGGGTCAACGCCGCGCGCATGGTGATCCCGCGCTGCGAGTTCCACCTCAATGCGTGCATGCGCGGCCTGGAGTGCCTGCGCGCCTGGAGCTACCGGTTCGACGACGAGCGCAAGGTCTTCAGCGCGGAACCCGACCACACGTGGGCCAGCCACGGCAGCGACGCGTTCAGCTACGGCGCGCAGGTCCTGCGCGAAGAGGTGATGGACATCGCCAGCGAGCCGATGCCCGAGATGCAGCTGGGGCACCCGGGGCTGTACCCGTGCAGCCTCGATGACCTGTGGGCCGACCGTGCGCGTGCACGCGAGAGGTGGTGATGGCTGACGTGACCGCATCGGACTCCGTGCTCGACTCCTCGAAGGACGTCGTCGGCAAGGGCGCCGCAGCCAAGCCGAAGGCCGGCGACACCGCACTGCAGCGCAGCGCCAAGCTCGCGCAGAAGTGGAGCGTGGAGCTACAGGCCTCGAAGAAGTGGATGGCGAAGTTCTGCGAGCGTGCGCGCCGCTGCGAGAAGGCGTTCCTCGACGACGGCGACGGCGGCTCGATCGCACCCAGCACGCGCAACGTCAATTCCAGCCGCGTCAACCTGTTCTGGTCCAACGTCAAGGTGACGCTGGCCGCGATCTACGGGCGCCTGCCCAAGGCGTCGGTGGACAGGAAGTTCCGCGACTTCGACGACGACGTGGCGCGCGTCGCGGCCAACATCCTGCAGCGCATCCTGAACGCCGACCTCGACGACGACTCCGACGACATGAACCCGGCGATGCGCGACGCCGTGCAGGACCGCTTTGTGTCGGGCCTGGGACAGGTCTGGTGCCGCTACGACGTCGAGACCGAGACCTACGACGCGCCGCAGACCGACCCGATGACCGGCCAGCCGATGACCGACCCCACGACCGGCGCTCCGATGACGACGCAGCAGGAGCGCATCGTCAACGAGGAGGCCGAGGTCGACTACGTCTACTGGGAAGACTTCCGCTACTCCCCGTGCCGGCGCTGGCGCGACGTGCGCTGGGTGGCGCGTGCCGTGTGGATGAGTGAAGACCGCGTGCAGCAACGGTTCAAGCTCACGCCCGACCAGTTGTCCATGGTGCCGTTCAAGAGCCGCACGCCCGGCGGCGACGGCAACGAGACCGACGTGCTCAAGGCCACGCCGTTCAAGCAGGCGCGCATCTGGGAGATTTGGGACAAGGACTCCAACAGCGTGTGCTGGTACGCCGAGGGCTGCGACTACGTGCTCGACTATGCGCAGGACATCCTGCAGCTGGAGGACTTCTTCCCCTGCCCGCAGCCGATCCTCGCCACCACGCTCACCAAGGCCTTCCTCCCCAAGGCCGACTACATCATGGCGCAGGACCTCTACGAGGAGCTTGACGTCATCAACAATCGGCTCGCCGCGCTCGAGCGCGCTTGCAAAGCAGTCGGTGTACGCGACAAGAACGCCAAGGGCCTGGAGAAGATGCTCACCGAGGGCTACGAGAACGACCTCGTGCCGGTGGAGAACTGGAGCGCCTTTGTCGAGAAGGGCGGCTTGAAGGGCGCCGTCGACTGGTTGCCGCTCGATGCGTTTGTCAACGCGATCACGCAACTGACGCAGCGCAAGGACGTGGTGCAGCACGACCTCTTCGAGTTGCTGGGCCTGTCGGACATCATGCGCGGCGCCAGCGTGGCCAGTGAGACCGCCACCGCGCAGCAGCTGAAGGTGCAGTACGGCGGCGCGCGGCTGGCCGAGATGCAGAACGACGTCGCCGCCTTCGTTGGCGAGACCATGCGCATCCGCGCCAACATCATCGCCACGCACTTCCAGCCCGACACCATCAAGCGCCTGTCGCTGATCGATCGCACGCCCGACGCGCCGTTTGCCGATCAGGCGATCGCGTTCCTCAAGCAGTACGGCATCGCGCAGCACTCCATCACCGTCGACGCCGACTCGATGTCGGCGCCCGATTGGGAGCAGGAGAAGCAGGTCCGCTCCGAGTTCATGGGCGCGGTCTCGAACTACATCATGGCCGCTGCGCCGATGGTGCAGACCAACCCGGCGGCAGGCACCTTCTTGCTCAAGCTCCTGCAGTGGGGCACCGCTGGGTTCAAGGGTGCCGCGCAGATCGAGTCGGTCATCGATCAGGCGGTGCGCCAGTTCGAGATGACCGCGCAGCAGGCACTGTCGGAGCCCAAGGACCCGAGCCCCGAGGACAAGAAGAACCTCGCGCAGGCCGGCGAGTCGCAGGCCAAGGGCCGCAAGGCCAGCGCCGAGGCCACCGCGCAGGAGCAGGCCAACCAGATCATCGGCGCCGTCATGGGGGGTGCCGGCGGTGGCCCGCCGCCTGGGGGCATGCCGCCGATGCCAGGAGGCCCGGGAGGCCCGCCAGGAGGCCCGCCCGATGGTGGTGGGCCACCCATGGGTCCAGGTGGCCCTGGAGGCCCGCCTGGAGGCCCGCCCGGGGGCAATCCGATGATGCCGCAGGTCGACGTCGCCCAGGCCACGCCGCCCGCGATGCCGCAGCCGGTGAGGCAGTGACATGCCGATGACCCGACGCGAGGAGCGCATCGTGATCCGCGAGGCCGGCGCGCAGCTGCAGGCCCTGTCGGCCGCGTGGCGCGACGACATGAACAAGCGCAAGCAGAACCTCGACGACAAGTACGAGCAGCGCATCATCGACGCGCGCAACGACGCGCTGCAGCTGAAGGCCACGATCGTCCTGCAGCGCGGCGGCAAAGACCCGGAGCCGTGATGCATGGCCTCACGTTCGACATTGCCCGCGACGTCGAGATTGCGATCGACGCACGCATCAAGGTCACCCGCACGCCGCCGCCGCCCTCGGTGCCGCTGGTGCGACTCACGATGAGCTACGGCGGCGTCAAGTCCACACACACAGGAGCTACGTCCATGGCCTACACCCTTCGCAACGACCAGCAGGTCGGCCTGCAGATCGCCTACATCGACGCGGGCGGCAACCCCGCCGAGGTTGACGGCGCCGTCACCTGGGAGTCCAGCGACGACACGATCGCCGCCGTCGAGGACCCGTCGAGTGACGGCACCAACGTGATGCTGGTCGCCCAGGGCAACGGCAACTGCCAGATCAAGGCCACCGCCGATGCGGACCTGGGTTCAGGCGTGCGCGAACTGATCACGCTGATGGACGTCACCGTCGTCAGCGGCGAGGCGGTCGCCGGCACGATCACCCCGGTGGGTTCGCCCGAGCCCAAGCCCTGATGCCGACCTACACGTGGCAGTGCCAGAACTGCGGCGGCGAGATCGAGCAGTTCATGACGATCCGCGAGTACACGTGCTCGCCGCCCGCGTTCATCTGCTGCGGGCAGGCGATGCCGCGCCGGCTGCTGCCCACGATGCTGATGCACACCAACGACGCCAGCTACGCCAACCTCAAGGCCAGCGACGGCACCGACATCAGCAGCCGCGCCAAGCATCGCGCCTACATGAAGGCGCACGGCTACACGACGATCGACGACTACAAGGAGACCTGGAAGCGCGACGCGGCCGATCGCGCGGCACGCATGCGCGGCGAGGACCCGTCGCGCAAGCAAGACATCGCCAACGCGATCACCCAGCTGGAGTCCCAAGGTGGACGACGACTCAGTCCAGAACGCTTCGCAGACCCTGAGTGATCGGCTGCGCGGCATCACGCTGAACCCGCTGACGGGCTACAAGACCATGCTCGACACGGCCGGGCGCGGCATCGCCTCGATGCTGCCGGCTGGCATCGCGGGGCTGGCCGATTGGACGCGCACCCAGGACCCGATGCAGGGCGCGGCGGCGGTCGATCGCGTGTACTCGAAGATCGGCGCGCCACAGACCGACACCGGCCAGCAGAACGTGCAGAACATGGCCGACCTGATGGGCGCGGCCAAGAACGTAACCCTGCCGTCGGGGTACACCGTCGGGCAGACGATGCAGCCGATGCAGGAGAACTTCGAGAAGACCGCCTCGCAGTACCCGGCGCTCACCGCCGGCAGCGTTGCCCTGGCGCAGGTCCTCGACCCCACCAAGCTCGGGCGCGGCTACGAGATGCTCAGTGGCGCACTGCGCGGCGGCACAGCGGCCGAGCGCGCACTGAGTGCCGGCGCAGCTGGCGGCGAGCGCGGCGCCGCCTCGATCTCACTCGGCCCGCCGAAGACGTCGGTCAAGATGTTCGAGAAGTCGCTGCCCGAGGGCGCCGACCGGTCGAGCTACCTCCCCGGCCCCACCGTCGACCAGCCGCAGCGCATCTCGTTCCCCGACATCTACCTGCGCCCCGACGAGCTTGTCAGCCGCGCGCAGGTCGCACCGGAGTCGCCGCTGCTCAAGCAGCTGTTCGGCGTCACGCGCGGCGACCTCTATGACATCAGTCAAGGGGGCACCCGGGTCGGCAACATGCCCGACATCCCGTTCAAGACGGCGAAGAACCCCAAGGGTTCCGATGTCGCCTCGCAGATCATGACGCCACAGAACGAAGGCCGGATGCTGGGCATCATCGATGCGGCGCGGCAGAACCAGCCGCTGTGGCAGGGCATGGTGCCGTGGTACGTGATGGACCCGGCCTACCAGCACTTCGAGCGCCTGTTCGGCAAGGAGCGCGCACTCGACGAGTACAACCGGTTCAACACGCTCACCGGCATGGCATCGCCGGGCAGCGAAGTGATGACCGAGTTGAACCGTGGCACCGCCGCCAACTGGCTCGACAAGCAGGGGCGCCTGGACGACTTCCTGCTCTACGGTGGCATGGCCGAGAAGTACCGCGACGCCGGCTTCCCCGACGACATGCGCGCGATCATGGGCCACGCGTATCACCCGACCGCGCAGGCGCCAGCGATGGCGAACTACCTGTGGAACGGCGGCAAGATCGACATGAGCAGCGCCAAAGTGCCGAGCTACATCCGCGCCTCTGGCGTGCCGCAGACCGGCTTCCAGACGCAGTGGCCCGTGGGCGATGCGCACTGGTCGCGCCTCGTGGGCCTGCCCGACGTGCGCACCGCAGCGTCGGAGCAAGTGCGCAACGCCAGCGCCAGCGTGCCCGAGATGGTGTCGCTGGCGCCCTGGTGGCAGCAACGCATCGCGCGGCAGGCGGGCCTGGAGTCGGTGCCCGCCCAGGCGGTCGTGTGGGGCGCCGGCAGCAACGCCACTGGCGTCACCTCGCCGATCGGCGCGCCGAAGCTCGAACTGCTGGCGATGCGCATGGGCGACACGGCGCGGCGCCTGGGCATCTCGCCCGAAGAGGCGCGCGACCTCGTGTTGAGCGGCGGCGCGCACGCGGGGTTCGCCGATCCGATGCTGCTGGCCGGCCTCGCGGGCGGCGGCGGCGCAGCTGCCGTGCTCGCCAACCAGCTGCGCAAGGGTGGCCGCACCGACTCGAACATCGACACCGGCAACCCCGCCGAGGACCGGCCGATCGAGGAAGGCAACATCGACGTCAACAACCGGCCGGTCGTGCACAACAAGGACGGCTCGATCAGCACGGTGCGCTCGATGTCGATCGGCACCGATCGCGGCGAGGTCCTGATCCCCACCGTCAGCGACGACGGCAGGATCATGAGTCCGAAGGAGGCGATCGAGCAGTACCGCGCCACCGGCAGGCATCTCGGCATCTACCAGAACGAGGCAGCGGCCACGCGTGCGGCGCAGCGCCTGCACGAGCAACAGGAGCAGATGTATGCCCAGTAGATCACCCGCGCAGGTGCGCCTCATGGCCGCTGTGGCGCATGGATGGAAGCCCCCCGTCGGCAGCGGCATCAACGTGCCGATGAAGGTGGCGCAGGACTTCAACCAAGCCGACGCTGGCACTGGCGTTCGGCAAGGCGCCGATTTCGTTGCTGGCGTGCGCCAGCGTTCACCGTCGGAGATCCTGGCCGACAAGCTGCGGAAGCGTTGACATGGCAGACAACACCGACCCCAACACCAACGTCCCCGACGCGGCCGGCGCAGGCGCGCCCGCCGAAGAGCCGTCGCTGCGCGACACCATCGAGGAGCAGTGGGACGCGGCCGAGGCCGGCGAAGCCGGTGCCACTTCTGGCACCACCGATGCAGCGCCTGCTCCACGTGAAACCATTACCGCAGATTCCAGTGGACGCCAGCGGGATTCGCAGGGCCGCTTCACGCGTCAAGATGCCGGCGGCGCACCGAGCACGCCCGCTGCTCCTGCTCGCAACGCCGCGCTGCCGGCGATCCCGCAGGGCACGGTGCAGCCGCCGGCCCCGGCGCAACCGGAGTTGAAGGCGCCGGGCAGCTGGCGACCCGAGGTGCGCGAGGCGTGGTCACGCGTGCCACCGGACGTGCAGGGCGAGGTGATCCGCCGCGAGCGCGAGTTCCAGCAGGTGCTCATGCATGCTGCGGGAGCACGGCAGTTCACCGACGCGTTCGAGCGCGTGGTCGCGCCGTACCAGCTGTTCATCCGCCAGGAGAATTCGACGCCGCTGCAGGCGGTGGAGAACCTGATGCAGACGGCGGCGCTGCTGCGCACGGGCAACCAGCAGCAGCGCGTCGAGGTGATCGCCTCGATCATCAAGAACTGGTGCGGCAGCGAGCAGGACCTCAAGGCGCTGGACTCCTACCTCGCCGGGCACCAGCTGCCCCACCAGGGCCAGCAGCAGCAGCCGATGCGCGACCCGCGCGTCGACCAGATGCTCTACCAGCACGCGATGCAGCAGCAGCATGAGCAGCAGCAGATGGTCGCAGAGTTCGACCAGGGCATCGAGTGGTTCAGCCAGCAGCCTGGGCACGAGTTCTTCGAGGACGTTCGAGTCACGATGGGCGACCTGATCGACATGGCAGGCAAGCGCGGCCAGATCCTGACGATGGAGGACGCGTATCAACGAGCTTGCCAACTGGAGCCCAGCGTGAGCAAAATCCTGCAGCAACGCGCCAGCGCCCACAACGCGAGCGCGTTGTCGCAAGCGGCCCTTCGCGCCAAACGCGCCGCACGCAGTGTCACAGGCGATTCGACCCCTTCAGGGGCCACGGTGCCACGAGGTGACAGTGTGCGGGCCTCGGTCGAAGCCGCCTGGGAGGCACACGAGGGTCGTTAGCCTCCAGCCCGAAGCGCCATCGGCGCCCTTCGGTTCCAGCGCCCAGTGAGACCGGCGCGCGAGAACCCGTTGAGGGTCTTCTCCAAACGGTCGGTGTCTAACCACCGTATCGATGGAGCATTGCCATGGCATTCCCGAATGTCTCAGACATCGTCGCCACGACGATCGAGAACCGGTCAAAGAAGCTCGCGGACGACGTAACGAAGTCGAATGCGTTGCTGCGCCGGCTCGAACAGCGAGGCAACCAGCGCCTGATCTCAGGCGGCTCGATCATCCTCGAAGAGTTGATGTTCGCGGAAAACGCGAACGCCGGGTGGTACACGGGCTACGACCTGCTGCCCGTCGCCGCGCAGGACATGATCTCGGCAGCGCAGTACGACCTCAAGCAGGCGGCGGCGCCGGTCATCTGGTCGGGTCTCGATGAACTGCGCAACGCCGGCAAGGAGCAGATGATCGACCTCATCGAGGGCCGCGTGAAGGCCACCGAGGCGACCATGCAGAACCTGCTGGCCGCAGGCGTGTACTCCGACGGCAGCGGCGCGAGCGGCAAGCAGCTGATCGGCCTGCAGGCCGCAGTGCCGGTGGTCGGCAACACCGCTGTATACGGCGGGATCGATCGCGCAACTTGGTCGTTCTGGAGACCTAACTGCACGACTGCTGGTGCGGCGCTGGACAAGACCACGGTGCAGGACGCGTTCAACACCAAGTGGGCCGGCCTGCTGCGCGGCGCCGATCGCCCCGACCTGATCGTCGTCGACAACTTCATGTGGGGCATCTACGTGTCGAGCCTGCAGGCTCAACAGCGATTTACTGACCCCTCAACTGCCAAGTTAGGGTTCCCGTCGCTGGCCTACATGGACGCCGACATCGTGCTCGATGGCGGGATCGGTGGCTTCGCTGTTGCGAAGACCGCGTACTTCCTGAACACCAAGTATTTGTTCTGGAGACCGCATGCCGATCGCAACATGGTCCCGTTGAACCCGAGCAAGCGGTACTCGATCAACCAGGACGCGACCGTTCAGATCGTGGCGTGGGCCGGAGCATTGACCTGCAGCGGCCAGATGTTCCAAGGACGGCTGACCTCGCCGTAAAGCGGACAGTCCACGTGAGTGGCCCGGTCGTACCAAGCCACCGGGTCCTTGATCACCCCGGCACGGTGCCGGGGTCTTTTGCGAGGAGCACGACATGGCGAACCCGTTCAAGCAGCACGACGACGAGAAGGCGCGCCCGGCGCATCCCCCGGCCACGCCAGCGCAGCAGCCAGCCAACGAGGGCGCCGAGCCCGAGGCCGGTCCCGATACGCGCACGCGGCGCGACCTCGACAAGCAAGGCCCGCCGTATCGCATGGGCGAGCACGGGCCTGCAGACGAGCTAGCCGAGGACCCCGAGAAGCACGTGCGAGGCCTGCCCACGGGGCTGTGATGGCAGCGAACCCCAACGGTGTCGCTGGGGCGATCTTCAACCCCGAGCCCACCAACGGCACGGGCGCGCTGAACACGCTGATCGGCGCGGGCACCGATGGTGTCTACGGGCCTGTGTTCAACAACCCGTCGTTCATCGGCAAGCAGCTGCCGATCTGGCGCATCGGCGCGCAGCGCGTGCCCACCGCGAATCAGGCCCAGGCCTGCGGCTACGCCGGCAAGGTGATGAGCATGCAGCAGAACAACACGGGCGCGCCGATCGCATCAGGAGCGGCGATGCCCGACGGCAGCATCAACCGCAGCAGCATGTCATGCCCGCCCGGTGGCAGCGTGCTTGCCGTTGCACCCTGAAGGAGTAGCAGACATGGCAGCAACAGGAATCGCGGGTGCCCTGTACGACCCCGACGCGACGCAGGCGACCGGGGCACTGTCCACCGGCATCGGCTGGGGCACCAACGCAGTGATGGGTCCGAGCAACGGCAGCGTCACGCCCAACGCAGCTGCGCCCGACCGCAACTTCACCGACGGTCAGGCCTGCAACGCGATCCGCATCGGCGGCGCCTCGCAGGCGCTGAACGCGATCGGTCAGACCGCCGGCAAGGCAATCAGCGTCGAGCAGAACACCAACGCGGCCGGCGGCGCGGCGATCGCCAACGGCGCCGCGATGTCAGGCACCACCTCGCTGAACAAGTCCGGTCTCGCGTGCCCACCGGGCGGCTTTGTGTGCGCAGTGGCACCGTAGTTCCCACACGTGGGAGATTTGGAGCTTGCAATGGCTTGGAACGATCAGTACCCGTTGCCCGAAGACTTCGCCCCTGGCAAGGGCGACGACAAGCTGCACGTGGTGTTTCGCAACGACATCCTCCTCAACGAAGGCAAAAGCGAGAAGGAGGGTCGGCCGATTTTCGACGACGTCGATTGGGTCAAGATTTTCATCCCCGGCGACAAGACCAGCGTGCTCGACCGCCCGGCCAGCGCGGTGGACAAGGCGCGCTTTGCGATCCAGTACGCGCGCTACAAGCAGGGGCTGAAGGAAGAAGAGCAGATCACCGGCACGCACCTCAAGGAGTGGCCGACGATCTCGCGCTCGCAGACCGAGGAGTTGAAGTTCTTCAACGTCTTCACGGTCGAGCAGCTGGCCGAGATCAACGACGCGGTCAAGGTGCGCATGGGGCCGGGCATCACCAAGCTGCAGCAGCAGGCGCGCATCTGGCTCGACAAGGCGGTCAAGACCGCCGAGGTGGCCAAGGCCTCGCAGAAGATCGACGACCAAGCCGCACGCATCGACACACTGGAACAGACCGTGCGTGCGCTGATCGAGGAGCGCGATGCGGCGCTCGTGGCGGCGGGCAAGAAACGCGCGGTGGTCGAGCCGGCGTAGGTGAGCCATGGCCCAGTGGAACAAGCAACTGACGACGCTGGACCTCGTCAAGCGGGTCAACGGGCAGATGGGCCTGCCCCTGCCGACGGCGGTCGTGTCGCAGACCAACGACCGCCTCGCCACGCAGATGCTGTTCCTGCTGAACAAGGTCGGCACCAAGCTGCTCAAGCCCATGCAGGGTTATCGGTGGACACAGTTCAAGAAACGGTGGGACTTCACCACCGTGCCGGGGACTACGCTCTACGACCTGCCTGACGATTGGGACTCGTTCATCGACCAGACGATGAACAGCAAGTCGCTGGTGTACCCGGCGATCGGCCCGGTGGGCGACCCCGCCTGGGCGTGGTTGATCGCGCGCACCTGGGGGCCGCTGATCCGCGTCATGTACCGCACGCGCGGCGGCATGCTGGAGCTTTACCAATCGCCCGCGTCGCCCCAGGCGATGCTGGTCGACTACACGTCGCGCGGCTGGGTCTACCAGCAGAAGGCCCCGGTGGGCAACAAGGACGTGGTCGACCAGGACGACGACATCATCCTGTACGACGCCGACCTGATCCAGGCCGCGTTGAAGCTGGAGTTCCTGCGCGAGAAGGGGTTCGACACCACCACCGCGCAGAACGACTTCGACCTGCTGCTTGAGCTTGCGATCAACACCGACTCCGACGCCGCGATCCTCAACGTCGCCGGCAGTCGCGGCACGCCGCTGATCGGCACCGACAACATCCCGCAGTCGGGCTACGGGGCGCCCTGATGCTTGCCACCACGCTCAAGCCCCCGATGCTCAAGCCGCAGGGCAAGAGCCACGTGATCCTTAGCCGGCCGGCGCCGACGCAGGGCATCAACACCATCGACCCGCTCGCGCAGATGGGCGAAGGCTTCGCGGTCGAGATGGACAACATGATCGCGCAGGAGTCCGGTGTCTCGATGCGCGAGGGCTTCTACGAGTACGCCTACAACATCGACGGCGGCAACCCGGTGCGCACCGTGGTGTCGTACGACGCGACGCCGCCCAACTCGATGGGCAACCCACTGGTCGAGAGTGAACTGTTCGCGGTCACCGACCACGGCATCTTCTTGGTCGAGGGCGGCGCCAACTGCGCAGGCCTCGCGCCGATGATCGCGTTGAGCGGCACCGCCAACGCCGGCCGCATGTCGTGCGTGCAGTTCACCACCAACGGCGGCAACTACCTGATCGCCTGCAGCGAGGTCGACGGCGCGTTCCTGTACGACGGCGTCACGTGGATCAAGATGCACTCGACAGGTGGCCCAGGCCCCGGCGTGATCAGCGGCGTCGACCCTGCACTCTTCGTTCAGGTGGTCGCGTGGAAGAAACGCCTCGGGTTCGTTCAGCGCGAATCCTCGAAGGCGTGGTTCCTGCCGGTCGACGTCGTCGGTGGCGCGGCCTCGGTGTTCGACTTCGGCCCGCTGCTGGAGCACGGTGGCGTGCTGCTGGCGATGCTCAACTGGACGCAGGACGCCGGCAGCGGTGTCGACGATCGCCTCGTGATCCTCGGCAGCTTGGGCGACCTCGCGGTCTACACCGGCAGCGATCCGACCAACCCGAGCGCGTTCGCGTGCGCTGGCGTGTGGTACGTCGGCCAGATGCCGATCGGCCGGCG
>Ga0066903_100002387_pt1 | contig 14651 bp, 10 predicted proteins | sample PanSoiMetaGPlot1_FD_67491 | JGI IMG/M metagenome (GOLD analysis project Ga0066903, IMG submission 67491) | Tropical forest soil microbial communities from Panama analyzed to predict greenhouse gas emissions - Panama Soil - Plot 1 (version 2) | ecosystem: Environmental > Terrestrial > Soil >...
CACATGGACGAGCCGGCGATCGATATGGCGATTCCCAGCTACCTGGTTTCCCGGGCGGCCCGGGGAACCTTGCGCGTGATGCTTTCGGGCATGGGTGGAGATGAAGTGTTCGCGGGTTATCCGCGTCAGTTGGCGATGAAACTCGCGGGCGCGCTTGATCCGGTGCCGGGCCTCCTGCGGCGCCCGGTGATGAACGCGCTGGCGGCCACGCTGCCGGGCGGCCGGCCCGGCAAGTTCACCGCGCCGTTGCGAAATGCGAAGAAGTTTGCCCGCAGCGCCACACTCGATTTTGAGAATCGTTATCTTGGCTATGGGACCTACTTTACCGATCGGGCGAAACAGCAACTTTATACTGATGACCTGGGTGAGCGGACCCGCCACCTTGACGCTTACGCTGCTCATCGCAAGTACTTTGCCCGGGTGAAAGACGCGGCGCCGCTGAATCAACTGCTCTACGTCGATCTCAAAACGTTCCTGCCCTGTCTGAACCTGATGACCACCGACAAAACAGCGATGGCGGCAAATTTGGAAGTGCGCGTGCCATTTCTGAACCAGGAAATGCTGGAACTCACGGCTCGCATGCCGCCGTCCCTGAAGTTGAGAGGACTAAAGCGGAAATACATCTTAAAGAAGGCATGCGAAAAGCTTCTGCCCCGCGACGTGGTCTGGCGCCGGAAAGCCGGGTTTGGCGCCCCGATTAGATCCTGGCTGCGCGGGCCGCTGCGTCCGATGATCGCAGATCTATTAGCGCCAGAATCAATTAAGCGGCGGGGATTGTTCCGGCCCGAAGAAGTCAGCCGGATAATTGAAACCAACCTGTCGGGCCGGGAAGACTACAACCTGCAGGTTTTTCAGCTCTTGAATCTGGAACTGTGGATGCGGACGTTCCTTGATCGGTGAGTCCGGTACGCACGCCTCCGGCGTGCCTTAGAGCATCCCACCTGATAAAAGCACGCCGGAGGCGTGCGCACCGATCCCGCCGCCTCTACAACCGGATAATTCGCGCCGCGCTGTCTTTTCGCAGATCTCCATTTAGCGCATTCCGGGTATCAACCACCAGCGCCGTCAAATCCAAGATGCGCCGGTAATCGATTTGACTGTGATCCGTGACGATGACGACGCAATCCGCGGTCTTGATTTCCTGATCCGTTAACTCGACCGAGCGGAGCGGCTCGCCGCTAACGGCCAGGTGAGCATCGTCAAAACGCACTTCCGCCACGAAGGGATCGTGATACCGGACGTCACAACCCTTGCCGCGCAGCCGGTCGATGATCGAAAGCGCGGGGCTTTCGCGCACGTCGTCGATGTCTTTCTTGTAAGCCACCCCCAGCAAAAGGATGCGGGCGCCCTTCATCGCTTTTCGGTCATCATTCAATCCGTCGGCAACCAACTGCACCACGTGTTCGGGCATCCGGGAATTGACTTCCTCAGCCAGGCCGATGAAGCGGGAATCGAAACCGTGTTGCCGCGCCTTCCATGAAAGATAATGTGGGTCGAGCGGAATGCAATGACCGCCGATTCCGGGCCCCGGATAAAATGGCATGAAGCCGAAAGGTTTTGTGGCTGCGGCGCGAATAACTTCCCAGGTATCGATATTCAGCGCGTAGCAAAGGCGCGCCATCTCGTTAGCCATGCCGATGTTCACAGCCCGAAATGTGTTCTCCAGAAGTTTGGCCGCCTCAGCGACCCGGGCTGAACTGACCGCGTGGACCTCTTTAACCACCTGCGAATACAGAGCAACCGCCGCTTCGGTCGAGTCGTCAGTCACCCCGCCAACAACTTTAGGAATGTTGTGGGTTTGAAATTGAGGATTGCCTGGATCGACCCGCTCCGGCGAAAACGCGAGTAAGAAGTCGTTATCCAGCTGGAGACCGGTTTCTTCCAGCATCGGCAAAAGCACTTCATCCGTAGTACCCGGGTAGGTGGTTGATTCGAGAATGACCAACTGGCCGCGGCGCAAACGCTTCTGGATCTCCTCAGCCGCGGCGAGAATGAACGATACGTCCGGCTCTTTTGTCTTGCGCAGCGGCGTTGGCACGCAGATGATGATTGCGTCGCAGTCCTTCAGGTTGTCAAAATCGGTAGTTGCGTTGAGGCGCCCCGCATCGACTGAGGCGCGAATGCTGCTCGCCGGCACGTCACCGATGTAAGACTCGCCCGCGTTAATGCGCGCAACCTTGGCCGAATCAACCTCGAACCCGGTGACGCGGAGGCCCTGTCCGGCGAACTCGGTGGCCAGCGGCAGGCCCACATAACCGAGGCCGATCACCCCAACCCTGGCAGATTTGTTCTCCAGCAGTTTGATTAATTCGTTTTTGATCATGAATCCGTCCGATGGATTTTTAGACAAAGGCTAGTAAATAAACGCCAGCGTAAGTGAGCCGCGCGCAGAGTGTCAAGAAGGTCCCTGGAGATTAATGCCGGACCAGCTTAAGCTCGTCATATTCCAGGGTCACAAACCAGGTTTGCGCTCTCTTGATTCGCGACCCTCGCGCGTGAAATGAATCCGCTGCACCTCCTCATAAACAGTTATCATGCAGTATCTCAGGCGGTGGAGGCCGCCAACAGATGGACGCGAATATCCAGAAACAGGACTGCGGCGCGGACTTTGTAGAAGTCGCCGTACAGGTTGGGCAGACAATTGAGGGGTCTGAGGGGCGCGGCGAAATTCTCATTCTGGCTGCGGATTTTTATGCAGAGGCAGACCAGAACGAACTGGCCGCCAGCCTGGCCCAGACAATCGACGACTCCTATCAGCGCGAGCTTGCGCTCAGCAGAATTGCGGTAAAGCTGGCAGGTGAGGGCGAAGAAGACCAGGCCGAAAGTCTGCTGGAAATGATCGATGACGATGCCGCATACGGTCTGGCCGTCGAGGAACTCGCGGCAGCTTACGCGCGTAACGGCGAGATAGACAAAGCAATTGCCATCGCCGAAAGGCTTAGCGATAGCGCCGCCGCGTTGTGCGGAATTGCCCTCGCATGCCCATCCGCAGTTCAGGTGACGGATTGCATCGAAGTGGCGCGTTCGATCGAATACCCCGAGCTGAAGGCGACCACGATGGTCGAATTGGCCGGTAAGGCGAGCACGCTCGACGACCAAACAGACTTTACGGAACTACTCCAGGAGGCTCTGGCTGCTGCTGAGGCAATCGATTTTCCGCAACAACGAATCGAGGCTCGCGTGGCAATTGCGAAATGGTTCCGGGAGCATCAGCAAACTGAGCAGGCTGACGAGGTTCTGCAAAAGGCCCGCGCTGATTGTGAAGAAGTCGAGCGCCTGGGTCGGGATACTGCGCTCGCGCAAATTGCCCAGGCTTATGCGGAACTGCACGAGTTTGACCGGGCGAATCAACTACTCGAAGAAATCGAGGATCCATTCCAGTTTTGCCACGCCTCGAGGGCGGTAGCGCTGGAGGAGTATCGCTCCGGTGACGAGGCTGCGGCGCTCAAACTGTTGGCCGATGGATTAGAAGTAATTAAGGACGAGGCTGTCTATAGCCAGGAAGCTTTGAATGTACGTGAAACCGTTTGCGGAAACCTGGCGTGGACGTATGCAGAAATCGGGCACCTTGAAGATGCCCTGCGAGTTACTGAATTGCTGGCCTCTCCGGAACAACTGAACGCCGTTCTGACCCGGATGGCGGTGACCTTGGCAAAGAATGACGATCTCAGCGTGGTTTTCAGAGCGTTGGATAGAATACGGGATAACTCTGCACGGGTGTTGTGCGAGATCGAGTTGGCCCGCGGATGGACGAGCCGGAATCAGCCCGCGCTGGCGAGTCACATACTCGGCAAGGCCTCCGTTGAAGTTGCCGCGGTCGAGCGGCGCTACCTACGGGCCATCTGCCTTGCCGAATTAGCTCAGGCTTATCAGTTGAGCGAACAGACCAGCCGCGCGGCCGAGGTCTTACTCGAAGCACTCAAGACGGCCGCCACGATCAATGGTGGTTATGACCAGGCCCGTGCGTTACTCAGCCTCGCCGTCAAACACCGAGAGCTCAGCCGGCCAACCGATGAGCCGGAATTAAGGATTCTGGACGATATAACCGGCCATCTTGATTGAAAACGACGCACCTGACGGGGTGTCACGAACCTTCGCATTATCACCTGTGTCCCTTCGTCGTCTGAAAACCACTTGAAAGCAAATCTAACCTGCGATGTCTGCGTAATTGGCGCCGGAGTTTTCGGTGCCTGGACGGCTTACGAACTGAAGCGGTCCGGAAAACAGGTAATCCTCGTGGATGCTTACGGGCCGGGCAACAGCCGCTCCAGTTCCGGCGACGAATCGCGCATCATGCGCCTGGGTTATGGCGCTGATGAGATTTACACCCAGTCCGCTTTGCGCTCATTACAACGCTGGAAGGAATTCTGTGCGGAGCAGGGCGTGCAACTCTTTCATCAGACCGGAGTGCTTTGGCTGGCGCATGAAGATGATCGTTACTCTTTACAAACATGGGAGACGCTGACGCGGCTGCGTATTCTCTGCGAAAGACTAACCACTGCCGAGGTCGCGCAGCGCTATCCGCAAATCGGTCTGGCGAAAATTTCATGGGCCATGCTGGAAACTGGAAGCGGGGTACTGATGGCTCGCCGCTCCGTGCAGGCAGTGGTGCGCGCCGCGATCAAACGGGGCGTTGCTTTGGTTCAGGACGCCGTGGACACGTGTGGGCCGGGCGTCTCGTCCGGGTGGGACGCGAAGACCGCGTCGGGCCATCTCAACCAAATTACTACCACGGGCGGGCGGCGTATTTCGGCCGCGGTTTATGTCTTCGCCTGCGGGCCCTGGCTGCCCAAGATGTTTCCCCAGTTGCTGGGCCACAGAATAAATCCAACCCGTCAGGAAGTATTTTATCTGGGACCACCGCCCGCTGACCCTCGCTTCACCTCTGCGGTCTTGCCCACGTGGATCGATTTCCAGGACGAGGCGTATGGGTTACCCGACGTCGAAGGTCGTGGCGTAAAAGTGGCAATCGATCGTCATGGCGAGCCGTTCGATCCGGACACGGGCGACCGGGTTGTGACCAGCCAGGGGTTAGCTGAAGTGCGTCGTTACCTCGCCGCACGAGTACCGGCGCTCAGGGATGCCCCGGTGATCGAGTCCCGCGTCTGCCAATACGAGAACTCCTCGAACGGCGATTTCCTGATTGATCGCCATCCTGGTTTTGAAAACGTCTGGCTGGTGGGTGGCGGATCAGGACACGGGTTTAAGCACGGTCCAATGGTGGGTGAATATGTCGCGGCCAGAGTGAATGACCACGATACCGGAATTGAAACGCGCTTCAGTCTGGCGACGAAAGGTGAGAAGCCTTCTCGGACGGTCTATTAGCGGCGAGGCACAAGTCGCTTGTTAAAGAGACCGGAAGACCAATCAAGTTGCGGCCGCCACTTCCGCCGCTTCCGCGTTCCGCTTCACAATCACCAGCGTAATATCGTCGGCCGCCGGAGTGCCCTGACAGAATTTGGTCAGCGCCGATTCGATGCGATCGCGGATGCCACTGGCGGAAGCGTCCAGATTCCGGGCCACGACCTCGTAAAGACGTGTAGGTCCGAACTCTTCGCCGGCCGGATTCACCGCCTCGGAAACTCCATCTGAGTAAACGACCAGCACATCGCCGGGATGAAGTTGGGTGCGTCCTTCGCGAAATTCTGCTTCGGCCATAATTCCCAGCGGCAGTCCGCCAGAGGCCAGCTGCTCCATGGTTCCTCCCGCATGAACTATCAGCGGCGGGTTGTGGCCGGCGTTGAGGAACGTGAGCCGCCCAATTTCGGGATCAAGCTCGGCATAGAAAAGCGTGACAAACCGGTTGGGGGGAATACTCTCGGTCAAATAACGGTTAACTGCCGCAATCGTGTCCACGATCGAATCATGGGTATCGGCCTGCGCATGGATGGCGGCGTGTAAAGAGGACATCAGGAGTGCCGCCGCAGTCCCTTTTCCGGAAACGTCTCCCAGTGCGACTACAAGTTTTCCGTCTTCGCGTTGAATAAAGTCGTAATAATCGCCGCCAATCTCATAACAGGGAAAGCTGATGCCCTGTAACTCGTAACCGTTGACCTGAGGGGCGGCCGCGGGCAGAAAACGCTGCTGGATTTCGCTGGCCACCTGCTGCTCGCGCTCCAGGCGCTCGCGTTCCATCTGTTCTTCAGTCAGGCGCGCGTTCTCCACGCGAATTGCGGCCACCGAAGACAGGGTGGTCAGCACCTTCAAATGGTCTTCGGTAAAGCGATTGTCGGAAAGTGGCGAGTCGGCATAGATAATTCCAAAGACGTTCGCGCCGACGCCCAAAGGTACCGCCAGCACCGACCGTACGCCCTGGAGCATCACGGTGCCGCCGGCGAAGCGCGGATCGGCCTGAGCGTCTGAAGTCAAAACTGATTTGCCGTTGGTCACCACCTCATCGATCACTGAGCGGCTGATGCGAATCTCGCCGACTTCACCGGCCCGATCGCGCAGGCGCGCCACCGCGACCTTGAGCTCGGGATTCTTCGCTTCTCGCATCATGATCATGCACCGGTCGGCGGGCACTGCTTCGAAAACCAGGGCTACAATCTGCTCCAGCGTTTCCGTCAGGGTGACTGAGGCCAGCAGGGCCACGCCCACTTTGCTGATTAAGGCCAGCAAATCTGCCTGCTTGGCCATGTGCGGCGCCGAGTCCTCCCGGGCGCGTATCCCCTCAATGGCCTCGAACAATCCCGAGGTGGTCCGGTCTGCCGATGACAGGGCGATCGTCGCTTCGGGGATGGACTGCGAGTTGTCGGTAATCATCGTGGCGCCGCTGCTGAGCGGAAAGGCGCTGTCGTTGAAGACAATCTCCGTCTCGCCGATTTGAATCCGGCCGCCGCGGCTGAGGGTGATGGTAGTCTCGACTACCGAGCCGTTATAAAGGGTGCCATTGGCTGAGCCCAGATCCTGCAGAAAGTATTCATCGCCTTCGCTGCGCACCTCAGCATGGACGCGCGAAGCGAACGGATCAGGAATGCACAGATCGTTTCGCGCCGAGCGTCCAATGGTGATGCGCAACCGGTTGATCTGAAAATGCTCGGCCGCGCGGTCGGGATACTTGACTATTAGCTCAGCCATTTTGCTGGTTGATTAATTCATTGACTCATTGAATCAGCGATTCAATGAATGAATGACTCAATCTACCAATCAACCGGTGGTGAATTCCAACTCAACCTCGGGGCCGTCGCGCCGGCACCGCCACGGGCACGTCTCTTCTTACCACAATTGTTCCCGCAATCAGATCGTGCAGGGCTCGGCCGCTGGGCGTGACCATGACGATCAGGAATCCCAGCCCGAAAGGCAGCAGCGACAGCGGATACCCAATAAAGTGACGCAGGCAGGTACGGAGCATGCCCGGCGTTCCGCCGCTCATGCGTTCGATCCGCAATCCGGTCGTCCACTTGCCGATGGTTCTTCCCGTCAGACCGGCCAGCAAACCGAAATCGATTACCGCCACCACCAAAGTCAGGATCATCCCGACCTCTTCCGCCGTACCACCGGCCATCCGGGCGCCACCGCCAATCAAGCGCGCGATCATGGTGCTGATGGTCATGATCAGTGCCAGGACGATATAGTCAATCAAGAGCGCTCCGCAACGCAGCGCGAAGGGGGCGCGATAACGGACGCGCGCGCGTGACTCAGGGCCGGCTGCCAGTTCAGGCAGATTTGAGGTCTCGATATCAGCTGTCATACCGGGAATCTGAATTCGATTTGTGATTTTGGACTGGTGATTTACGATTGTCGATCGGCCAAAGCCAAACCCGGGATTCATTCGAAATTCAAAACTCGCAAACCTGAGCTGACTCGCTATCCAATCAGGAAATGCAGTGTTGTCTCTCCCAACTTCAAGCGATCGCCACTGTCCAAAGCGCGCGGCTCACGCGGCACCAGGCGAATAGTATCATTGATCACCGTGCCGTTTACGGAGCCCAAATCTTCCACCAGATAGGATTCGCCGTCGCGCCAAATGCGGGCGTGGCGACGCGAAACCTTCGTCTGAGGATCGAATCGCGAAAGATCGACTTCCGGAAAGATATTTGAAAGCGGATCTGTGCGGCCGACCAGATTGCTGTCTTTCTGCAGATTAAACGAAGCATCCAGCTCCGTCGTTCCTGCCACGATCAGTTTTGCCGTCGCCCGCGCCGCCAGCCGCGAACCGGATTCGCTACCCGCCAGCGGCTGTCGCGAGCCGCAATGCGCGCAAAAGATATCGTCGGCCGCGATCCGTCCGCCGCAGAACCCGCAGAAGACCATCGCCACGGCCACCGTGTCCCCGCCCAGATCGCCGGCCGGAGCTCCGTAGCTAACCTGACCCGAGCGCAATTTTTCCAGGTGCGAGTGTAGCGCTTCGCGCATTTCGGCACCCGACTGAAAGCGATGCTCGGGCTTGTATTCTACGGCGCGGATCAACAACCGTTCCATCTCGCTCGAAAGCGAGGGGTTGATCTGGCGCGGGCGCGGATTCTTGGTGAAGTCAAAAATCAGCAGCGGATTGTCCTGCGGATCCGACCCCGTCAAGAGGTGAAACATGGTCGCGCCCAAACTATAGATATCCACGCGCGGGTCCGCATGGCCCCCGAACAGTTCCGGCGGCGCATAACCCATGGTGCCGACCGCCGTGACGCCCTTCTCCTTTTTATTAACCCAGCGAGCAATCCCAAAGTCGATCAGCATGATCCGGTTGAGGTTGCTGTCGAGCATCAGGTTGGCCGGCTTTAAGTCGCGATAGATGATTGGCTGCGGGCGCGTGTGCAGGTAATGCAGGACGTCGGCGACCTGCACTCCCCACTCAGTGACGGTAAGCTCATCTATTCGCCCGCCGGTAGTTCCGCGCATCCGCGACGCGAGATCGCTTCCGGGGATAAACTTCATTACCAGATAGAAGCGCTCGGACTCGTCATCGTAGAAATAGTCGTAGACCGTAGGAATCGAAGGGTGCTCGAGTTCCGTCAGCAACAACGATTCGCGTTTGAAATCAGCAATCGCCTTTTCGTGCTGCGAGTCGTCAAGGTGCGATTCGATCATCTCCTTGACGGCCCGGGGAACTTCCCCCAGATTGCGATCCTTAGCCAGGTAGACGGCGCCCATGCCGCCGCCGCCGATTCGGCGCACGATTTCGTAGCGATTGTTCAGTATTTTTCCCGCGGCGAGCGCTTTCGGCTTTGAGCGTCTGTCAGGCTGCCCGTCAGCACGCGACGTCCGGGAAGAAAATTCGTCGCTTTCTTTCAATCCTTCGGCCTCAGGTGACATGTTGTTGCGAGAAGGCTCGAGTGTCCGTTCGCCATCGAAACTCTCTGCCGGCGGATCTGTTTGATGTGGAGAGCCTCCGCTCGGTTGATTCTTACTCACTGGATTGCTGGGGCTCACGGCGCTGTCCACGCGCACCTGGCGGGTGCCGCAAACTCCGCAAAAATTTTCATCCGGCCCAATGTCGGAACCACATTTACAGCAGAGGGTCATGAAAGTGCTATGGAGCGGGACCTTTTAGCTGCCGGCACGACGCTCACGTGACAGATGGCCGATTACTTCGCTACGCGAAAGCGCAAAAACGTCTTGCCCACGATGATTTCGTCGCCATCCTTCAGTGGATGTCGATCTCCGGGCGCGAGCCGGCGGCCGCGATTTATGAAGGTGCCGTTCGTTGAACCCAGGTCTTCAATCAAGTAGCTTCCATCGGCCAGCGAAATGCGCGCATGACGCCGCGAGACCTTGGCTTCCGGATCGTCGGAATCCAGATCCACGTCCGGGAAGACCCCGCCGTCCGCGTCCCAACGCCCGATATTCGATTCCGGGCCGCTCAGCGGAAACTTTTTCCCCGCCGAAATGCCACGCTCAATGATTAAAGTCGCATGCGTCGCCGGCGTGGGATCCAACGAAGCAATGACCCGGCGCTCGCCTGACAGGTGCGCACCACTGTGCATCAGGCTGGGCGCCGTTTTGGGCGTGTTTCCATTCGAACCATTCCCCTGCGTGCCCGGCAAACTTCCGGATTTTCCGGCCATCCACAGGGCAGCTCCGCACACGTCGCAAAAACGCGTACCATCCAAGTTTTCGGTACTACATCTCTCGCAAATTAACATCGCATCAGGTGGCGGCTCCCATTCGACCGCACGTTAACATCTTAACGCGAAACACAAACCGTGCCAAAGCACTTTTCACGGCATCCGATTGCACGAAACTGGCCGAAATGAGGAGCAACTTCAGGATCAGTGGCGATTTTTGGTAATGACCAGTTTTGGTAATGACCTAATTTGGCATGGCCGAGCATCCGGCGGCGTGATTTCCCGGGCGTAACGCCCGGGCCACTCTTCTAATTTGACGAGTACTCGATTTTTCGCGCGCTCGGTGTCCGCCGTCCTGTCGTTTATAATTCATTCTGCACACGAGATTTCTATGAAACCGGGCGCGTTGGTTCTTCGTAAAAACATCTCTGAATGTGAACTATTTCAGAGCATTGGCATCTAATCTGGCCAAAGCGCCAAAACCCGGCGAATTTTAGACAAGGAAATTGAACCCTAATGGCCCTGAGCAAGAAGAAGAAAATAATTATTGGTGTGTCGGCGCTCGTTGTGCTGCTGCTGGTTGTGATTATCAGCGTCCTCGCCACGCGCAAGGACGAGCCCGAGGTGACCACCGTAAAAGTCGACGTACGTCCCGAATTGAAATCGACGGTGACGGCCTCCGGAGAGGTGCGCCCGATTCGTTATATCAAGCTGACCAGTGAAGTTCCCGGCCGAATCCTGGAAATTTACGTCAACCCAGGCGACATCGTGAAACAGAACCAGGCGCTGGTCAGAGTTGACCCCACTCAATTGCAGTCCAGCCAGGAAGCGCAATGGGCAGCGACCCAGGCCTCTCTGAGCGACGTGCAGAATGCGCGCTCGTCAGTGGCCCAGGCTCAACAGTCCCTTTCGGCTTCCGATGTGTCCGTCGCTTCGGCCCGGCAGCAGGTCATCGCCTCGCAAACCAGCGTCAGCCGCGCCCAGATCGATCTCAACGCGGCCCAGCGGGAACTGAAGCGCGCCACGGACATGATCGAGGCGGGCGTGTCTTCGCGCTTCGAATATGACGCGGCCAAGGATCGATACGATCAGGCGAAGATTGCGCTGGAAACCGCCAAAGCCAATCTCGAGGTAGAGAAGAAGGCGGTCGACGAGGCCATGGCGCGCCGCGATCAGCAGCGCGAAGCGGTGAAGAGTGCCCAGGTCTTCGTTAAGACCAGCGAGATGCGGGCCAGCCAGCAGGCGGCCCTGCTGCGCGGCCAAGCCAGCCAGCGCGAAAAAGCGACCCAGTACTCGCCGCTCAACGGGGTGGTTGCGGATATCCCAACGCGCGTGGGCGAGTTCGCGGTGTCGCAACTTTCATCGACACCGTTGATGACCATCGCCGACATGTCCACGATCAATGTGGAAGTAAATGTTGACGAAACTGAGATCGCCAGCGTTGACGTCGGCCAGCAGGCAAAGGTTAAAGTGGATGCGCTCGGTGAAAAGGAAATCGTCGCCAAGGTAACGCAGAAGAATCCGCTGGCAGTCGCCAAGTCCGACACCACCGGCGGCCTTAACAATCGCGTTAATGTCCAGGAAGCCAAAGAGTTCAAGGTGACCCTTGAACTGCAGAACCTTTCCGACGAAGTGCGCGACAAATTGCGACCCGGAATGAGCGCCACGGCCACCATCACGACCAAGACCAAAAGTAACGTGATCGCCGTGCCGCTTCAGGCCATCGTCGAAAAGGCGCCACCCTCACCTTCGCCCGGGCCGTCAATCGCCAGCAGCGCACCGACTCCGAGCGGTGAAAAGCCGAAGGAGCAGAAGGGCGTCTACGTGCTGGATAAAGATAACAAGGTGAAGTTCGTCGAAATCACTACCGGCATTACCGGCGAGTCTGATATTGAAATCGTGAGCGGATTGAATGCGGGCACGGAAGTCATAACCGGGCCCAGTCGCGTGCTCAAAACACTCAAGGCCGGCGACAAAGTGAAGAAGCAAACGCGAAAGCCGGACGCTAACGCCAATTCAGGTGGAGCAAGCTAATGACCGAGGCCACAATCGCAACGCCACCGGCAACTACCAGCGTGGTCGCCAATTCCAACCTGCCGTCTGCGGACGGCCATCGGCAGGTGCTGATCGCGATGCACAATCTTTGGAAGACCTATGACATGGGCGCAGAAAAGGTGCATGCGCTGCATGGCGTCTCGTTCGAAGTGCGTCGCGGCGAGTACGTCGCGATTACCGGTCCGTCAGGTTCCGGCAAGTCAACGCTGATGAACTTGATCGGATGCCTCGATACGCCTTCCCAGGGCGAGTACTGGCTCAACGGCAAAAACGTCTCGGAGATGGATGACGACGAGCTGGCCCGCATTCGCAACCAGGAAGTCGGCTTCGTGTTTCAAACTTTCAACCTGCTGGCGCGCGCGACAGCGCTGCACAATGTCGAACTGCCTTTGATTTATGGCGGCGTGCCGGGAACGAAACGTCACGAAATGGCCAAGCAGGCTTTGACCGAAGTCGATTTGGTCGATCGCATGATGCACCGTCCGAACGAACTGTCCGGCGGACAGCGCCAACGCGTAGCTATCGCGCGGGCGCTGGTAAATCGTCCGTCAATCCTGCTGGCTGACGAACCGACGGGCGCGCTGGATACCGCGACCAGTTATGAAATCATGAACCTCTTCGAAAAACTGCACGAAGAAGGAAACACCATCATCCTCGTTACGCACGAGCATGACATCGCCGCTCGCGCACATCGCGTCATTTCGATTCGCGACGGGCTAATCGAAAAAGACGAACAAATCAAGTAGGTGCTGCGATGTTCGCCCGTGGCGAGTCTCAGCTAAATCCACCCCTTGAGGGCCATGCCGGGAAAAGTCTGACTTTGTCTGCCCGCCTGCGCTCGCTGCGATTCTTTCGGATCGCGGCAATCTGGGAAGCATTTCTGGTGGCGCTCGGTAGTCTGCGCCAGAATAAGTTACGCACGGGACTGACGCTGATTGGAATTATTGTCGGCGTGACCGCGGTAATCGCCGTCGTCACCATTATCAAAGGGCTCGACCAGACTGTGGCCCAAACGTTCTCCTCGCAGGGCTCGACGGTTTTTACCGTTTCCAAGCGCCCGCGCGTGATTACTTCGCGCGAAGACTTCATCAAATACAACAAGCGGAAGGACATCACGGAAGACGATGCCCAGGCGATTTTTCGCCTCTGCACGGCCTGTTGGCGCACCGGCATCGCCGCCAACGACGGCGTCTCAGTTAAGCGCGGCAACCAGAAGGCTGACGCAGTCGCCATCAGGGCCATCGCGCCCACCGCGATGTTCGACATCGACGCCGTCTCAATCGACGCCGGCCGCTTCTGGAGCGAGACTGAAGGTAACTCGGGTCAGGAAGTCTGCGTGGTTGGTTCTGACATCATCACCAACTTCTTTCCCTATGAAACAGCCGAGCAGGCTATCGGCCAGGATGTCTGGGCCGGCGGCCATCGATACCGGATCGTCGGCGTGTTGCAGCCTTTGGGCAAGATTTTTGGCGTTTCGCGAGACGAGCGCATCTTCCTTCCTTTCGCGACCTACAAAAAGGATTTTGGTTTGAATGTGGCGCGCGGCGCTTTCAACACCTCCGGGGCGCTGGTGGTTTTTGTGCAAACCCAGTCAGCCGATCAACTGGAAGCAGCGGAAGATCAGGTCCGTGCGGTAATGCGAAACCGGCGCGGCAAGACTTTCAAAGACGAAGACGACGGCTTCGCCCTGGAGACAGAAGACGTCTTTCTGAATCTGTATTCCAGTGCCACCTCAAATATCTATATCGTCACGATTGGCGTCGCCGCCATTTCGCTGGTCGTGGGCGGCATTGTGGTCATGAACATCATGCTGGTTTCGGTCACTGAACGCACCAAAGAGATCGGCATCCGCAAAGCGGTCGGCGCGCGCCGCCAGGACATCATGACCCAATTTCTGATTGAAGCCGTAGTGGTGACGGCCATTGGGGGCGCTTTCGGTGTGCTGACGGGATTTGGGACGGCGTGGTTAATTGCCCTGGCCATCGGCTTTCCCTTGCTGTTCAGCATCTGGTCGGCAGTATTGGGGGTGGGAGTATCGTCAATCGTTGGCGTGATCAGCGGCCTCTGGCCGGCCTGGCGCGCGGCCCGCTTGGATCCAATCGAGGCGTTGCGCGCGGAGTAAAGCATTACATGAACCTGATCGACATACGCGAATCGGCCCTGATGGCCATCGACACGGTGAGGTCGAATAAGCTGCGTTCGGCACTGACGATTCTGGGTGTCAGTGTCGGGGTGATCACCGTGGTCTTCATGGTCTCGATCATTCAGGGATTGAACAAAGCCTTCGCCGCCCAGATCGAGTCGCTCGGCTCGAACACCATCTGGGCGACGAAATTCGATCCCAGCATCGGTCATCAACCGACCTCCGAAGAGATCCACCGCAAGGAACTCACCATCGAAGATGCCGACGCGATTCGGCGGGAAGCGCCTTCGGTCGTGAGCGTTTCTCCCTTCTACCGAAAAATCAATGAGACCGCCCGCTACGCTGATAAACAAAGCGACACGCCCATCCTGATCGGCGTGACGCCGTATCATGAATTCACCGTCTCGAGCTATGTCGCCCGCGGCCGCTACATTACTGACCTGGACGTC
>Ga0066903_100002388_pt1 | contig 14651 bp, 15 predicted proteins | sample PanSoiMetaGPlot1_FD_67491 | JGI IMG/M metagenome (GOLD analysis project Ga0066903, IMG submission 67491) | Tropical forest soil microbial communities from Panama analyzed to predict greenhouse gas emissions - Panama Soil - Plot 1 (version 2) | ecosystem: Environmental > Terrestrial > Soil >...
GCGTCCTCGATGACAAATGGACCGCCGTTACTGCCGATGGCAGCTTTAGCGCTCATTTCGAACACTGTGTTGCTGTGACAAAGAATGGGCCGATGATTTTGACGCAATAGGTTTCATTGAAGAGGCCGTGCTGAAAGCTAGGAGCTGACAGCTGAATTTAAGGATTGAATGAGCAAAGAAGACGCGATTGAAGTGATGGCGGTGGTCATCGAACCGCTGCCGAATGCCATGTTCAAAGTTGAACTGGAAAACAAGCATCAAGTGCTTGCGCATGTCTCGGGAAAAATGCGTAAGAATTTTATCCGCATTCTTCCCGGAGACAAAGTTGCGGTGGAACTCTCGCCCTACGATCTGAATCGTGGGCGAATCGTATATCGATACAAATAGGTTTCGCGTCGTTGAGTACCAACGGCGAATGGCCAAGGACGGTTTCTGTGAAAGTTCGAGCTTCGGTAAAGAAAATTTGCGATAAGTGCAAGATCATTCACCGCCGCGGCGTGGTGCGGGTGATCTGCGAGAATTCGAAACACAAGCAGCGTCAGGGATAAGAGTCTGCAGCCTCGAAGGTTGCAGCGAGAAGCTAGGAGCGGCATTTATGGCACGTATTGCAGGCGTCGATCTTCCGCGCAATAAACACGCGAACATCGCGCTAACCTACATCTACGGCATCGGAAACGCACGTTCTGCGCGCATTCTCGACCAGGCGAATGTCGACCCGATGAAGAAGGTTCAGGATCTTGGTGAAGACGAAGTGAACCGCATCCGCCAGGTCATCGAGGCGGAAGGCTTGGTTGAAGGCGATCTGCGCAAAGAAGTGCAGATGAACATCAAGCGTCTGATCGAAATTGGCTCGTATCGCGGCTATCGTCATCGCCGCAACCTGCCAGTTCGCGGGCAGCGTACTCACACCAACGCGCGTACCCGTAAGGGCCCGCGCAAAGGCACCGTCGCCCAAAAGAAGAAGTCGACGGCGAAAACCTAATACGAGTCTTCAGCCGTTAGTCGCTAGTCGGCAAGTTCCATGACGAGGCGATTGGCTAACGGCTGACGGCTGACGACTAAGGACTGATTCCATATGGCTAAACCGGCGGCAGGCGGCGCAGCAGCGACCGAAAAGAAGGGCAAGAAGAAGACGTTCAAGAAGAAGGAGCGCAAACACGTACCACACGGCGTTGTGCATATCCAGGCGTCCTTCAACAACACGATCGTGACCATCACCGATCCTGCTGGCAACGTCCTGTCTTGGAAGAGTTCCGGCTCCTTGGGTTTCCGCGGATCGCGCAAGGGCACGCCGTTTGCTGCCCAACAAGCTGCCTCAAACGCAGCCAACATGGCTCGCGATCATGGTGTCCGCAGCGTTGAGGTTCGCGTCAGTGGTCCCGGTTCTGGCCGCGAATCGGCCATTAGGGCCCTGGCAGCTGCTGGCATCGATGTCCGCAACATCCGCGATACGACGCCAATTCCGCACAACGGCTGTCGCCCGCCGAAGAGACGTAGAGTCTGAGGTTTCAAGGTTGCAGACTTTCAAGGTTTTGAAGCCTGAGAAAACCTTGAAACTTGGAAACTGATTTACCGTCCGGGAAGAAGGGTGAAGCCAAACCTGTAAACCGGTCATCAAATAAGGAGAAGAAACTTGGCACGTTATACCGATCCAGTCTGTCGTCTATGCCGCCGCGAGGGCATGAAGCTGTTCCTGAAGGGTACCAAGTGCTTCAGCGACAAATGCCCGATTGAAAAGCGCAACTTTGCTCCCGGACAACACGGGAAAGACCGCAAAGCCAAGATTGTTGGTTACGGTCTCCAGTTGCGCGAAAAGCAGAAAACCAAGCGAATTTATTTCACCCAGGAAGGCCAGTTCCGCGCCTACTTCGAGAAGGCCGCGCGGCGCCAGGGCGTCACTGGCGAGATGTTGCTTCAGCAGTTGGAGCGGCGACTCGACAACGTGGTATATCGCCTTGGCTTCGGTATCTCACGCCGTCAGGCTCGCCAGTTGGTTCGTCATGGGCACGTCTTTGTTGACGGAAGGAAAGTCAACGTTCCTTCGTACCAGGTGAGCGTCGGAGAAGAAATCACGATCCGCGAAGCCAGCCGTAAGTTGCCGATTCTGGAAGCTGCGAAGGAATTTGCCAGCCATCAGAATATGCCGAATTGGCTGGAAGTCGATCGCGACAACTACAAGGGACGTGTTCTCGCGTTGCCGAAGCGTGAAGACATCCAGTTGCCCGTGAACGAGCAACTGATCGTCGAACTTTACAGCAAGTAGTGGTTTGTCGTTGGCGGTTGGGTTGAATTTGGCTGACGACTAATGACTAAAAGCTGATGGTTGTTTTACCAGTCCACTTTTCGTGCCAGATCAGCCTTCGCTGGCGTTTGACCTGAATCCGGACTATTCAGGGAGCCAGCATTGAGCCATATGGCCGAAGGAGAATACGAATGCTTTGGAAGGGTTTTCAAAAACCAAAACGTCTCGCAGTTGATACCTCAACACTTACCGACAAGTACGGAATCTTTTGGGCGCAACCGTTCGAGCGCGGATTCGGTACAACCATCGGAAACGCTCTGCGGCGCGTGTTGCTCTCTTCGATTGAAGGAGCAGCTGTCACAGCCGTGAAGATCGAGGGTGTCCTGCACGAGTTTCAATCGATTCCTGGGGTCGTGGAAGACGCGACCGACATTATCCTCAACCTGAAGCAGATTCCATTCAAGCTGAGCGGAGACGCGCCGAAAGCGATCTACCTGCGCGCCGATCAACCGGGAGTCGTTACCTCCGGCATGATCGAAGCTGATGCCGACGTCGAAGTGCTCGACAAGGACGTCTACATCGCTACCGTGAGCGAGGGCGGCAAGCTCGACATGGAGATGCGGCTCAAGCGCGGTCGTGGATATGTATCGGCTGACAAGAACTTCGACGAAGATCTCGGAATCGGATTCATTCCCATCGACTCGGTACACTCGCCGGTTCGCAAGTGCAACTACACCGTCGAGGCCGCACGTCTAGGTCAGATCACCGACTACGACAAGCTCACGCTCGAAGTCTGGACCAACGGCTCTATCACCCCGGCTGACTCCATCGGCCTGGCGGCGAAGCTGCTAAAGGACCACATGAATATCTTCATCAACTTCGAGGAAGATATCGAGACTGCGACCTCTACCGACGAACGCAAGCCTGAGATCAAGAACGAAAACTTGAATCGTTCTGTCGAAGAGCTGGAGCTTTCGGTTCGCAGCTACAACTGCCTGAAGAACGCGAATATTCAGACCATCGGCGAACTGGTGCAAAAGACCGAGGCCGAGATGCTGAAGACCAAGAACTTCGGCCGTAAGTCGCTGAACGAGATCAAAGAGATCCTGGCGTCCATGGGCTTGAGCCTGGGCATGAAGATCGATGAGCACGGCAACGCCGTGCCCGGACCGACTTCGAACCAGGTACTGCCGGCATCAGCTTACGGCGACAACGATCTGTAAGCAGTTCTAAGTTTCTGGTTTCGAGTTTCTGGCGCTCTCCTTGGGAGCCCACTCGAAACTAGGGACTAGAAACTTTTTTCTGAGGTTTTGCCATGCGTCACAAAGTAGCAGGATGGAAGCTGGGCCGTAACACGGCGCACCGACGGTCATTGCTGAGGAACCTGGTCACATCGCTCATTCTGGAGGAGCGTATCGAAACCACCGTGCCCAAGGCCAAAGCTATGCGTCCCAATGTCGAGAAGATGATCACTCTCGGCAAGCGTGGGGATCTTTCAGCCCGTCGTCAGGCGGCAGCATACCTGATGACCAGTGCCGCTGTGGACAAGCTGTTCGACACGATCGGCCCTAGATTTGGTGATCGTCAGGGCGGCTATCTGCGAATTATTCGTTCTGGCTGGAACAAGGGCGATGGCGCTGACAAGGCTTTTATCGAGCTGCTGGGTAGTGAGAAAGTGCTCGACGAAAAGCGGCAGAAGCGTTCAGAAGCCCGCTCGAAGCGTGCCGCCGAGGCCAAGAAAGCAATGGAAGAAGCCGAGGCTCAGGCCCGCCAAGAAGGTGGCCCGCCAGCCGAGGGTGGCGCAAAAGACGAGTAGTTTCACGAAATCTCATAACTTTGAAGGGCGGGTTCATCCCGTCCTTTTTGTTTTTGAAGCCCAAACTACCTTTCGCAACAATTCACTCTCCGGTCGTACATGTACCACTGCGATTGACTCCCGTAATCTTGCGGTCTCTGTCCCACTTAATAGACTGGGAAGTGGTCTATGGAATTCTCACGCACTCAGATCGCCATTGCAGTAGGCGCCGGAGTTCTTCTGCTGTTGGTGTTCTTCGGATACCTGATGTGGTTGAACAGCCAGCCGCCGGTTCTCTCACGATCTGAGGATCGCGACCCGCTTTCTGGAGTTCCTAAGTCTATTTCGCTAAACCCTCTTCGTGATCGTGGCGCCGAACGTGTTGCAACTAAGTTCATACGTTCCATGAAAGAAGGTCATTGTGAGGACGAATTAGCTGATTGGTCCAAGGATTATCGCAAGAAATACGCTGCTTTTATCTGCAGCTCAGAAGCTCAACATCCACTGATTTCCTGGGATATAGCCGACTGGGACGATCGCCCACCCCTTCGGATTCTTCAATATCGTGGCAAGCGCCAGACCGTCGCTGGCGAAAAGCGTACCTACAAAGAACTGTTCTCAGTCACTCTTGAGCACAAAGACGGCGACTGGGTTGTCACCAAGTACGACAGCATGTATTAATCCTCGGCCACTCTGCGAGCTGGCGAATCTGTTCAAAACTGACTATCCCCGAGCATGATAGAACAAGTGCGTGGAGCAACCGCCCACTCCTCGACGCTTGTCGCACAACGTCCATGCCTTTGGCGCGACGTCCTTCCTAAACGATACCGCCAGCGAGATGGCGTATTGGGTACTTCCGGCATTCCTTGTCACGATTGGAGTAGGACCGGCGCAGCTCGGAATCATTGAAGGCATTGCTGAGAGCGCGGCGTCCTTTGCGAAGCTTCTGTCCGGCTACCTCGCGGACCGTGTCCCTCGCCGCAAGCCGATCGTGGTGTTGGGCTACTTCACGGCCAATATCGTTAAGCCGCTGTTAGCGTTCGTGAGTTCCTGGGGACAGGTTCTCTCGATACGCTTTGTTGATCGAATCTCCAAGGGAATTCGCGGGACAGCGCGCGACGTAATGGTTGCAGATTCCGTAAACAAGAATGAACTCGGATCTGCCTATGGACTCATACAGGCGATGGATTCAGCCGGCGCTATCGCAGGCCCGCTGACAGCAGTTCTCTTGCTCTCGCACTACGGCTTTCGCGGAGTTTTTCTGGCTGCTGCCGTCCCCGGCTTCCTGTGCGTCCTCGTTGCAGTGCTGTGGATTCGCGAGTCTCCTAAGTCAATTCCAAGTAGCAGCGTCAAAGAATCATCGCCGAATCGCTCTGGGGTTCGTTTTCCAGGTTATTTCTACTTTGTGCTATTTGTCGTAACCCTTTTCGCCATCGGTAATTCGAGCGACATGTTTTTGGTACTGCGTGCCCAGGATGTCGGAATTCCTCCCACACAAGCGCCGCTTCTTGGTCTCATTTTCAACATCACCTACACAGTTTTTTCTTGGCCTGCGGGCAAGGTAAGCGATCGTTTTTCACGGTACACGATTGCTGCGGCCGGCTACATGGTCTTCGCAGGGGTTTACTTCGTTTTTGGGCTGGCTCCAACAAGGCTTGCGATTTGGCTGGCTATGGCTTGCTATGGCTTGTTCTATGCGCTCACGAACCCGGTGTTGAAAGCGCTCATCGTGGAAGCTGCGCCGAGCGACTTGCGGGGGCGCGCCTTAGGCGTGTACTTCTTCTCCACGAGTATAGCGACACTGCTTGCCAGCATTATCACGGGAGAGTTGTGGAAGTATCGTGGCCCGAGAACGCCATTTTACCTGTCCGCGTCTGTTGCGGTTGTCTGTTCGATTTTGTTGTTGGTTTCCCGCCCCGCACGATCAAGCCGAAGTTAGTTCTTCGACCTGTGCACGGTCTGCTGCGCTACGCGCGCCTCTCAAGTAAAAGAATACGAAGACCTGTGCCACCAGTGCTGCAGTGCTATCCAACAACACATCTTTGACCAGCCCAGTGCGCGAGGGAATGAATGTTTGGTGCCATTCGTCCAGGCAGGCCACCAGCATTGTCATAATGAAGGCGATTCGCGACCAGCGAATTGACCATCGCCTACGCTCCGCAAAAGAAATCGTCCGATGCCAGGCTCGATACAGCAACAGGCTGAGTCCGAAATATCCGCAGACATGCCCTGCCTTTCGAATGTAGTAGTTCCAAGTGACAAACCGAACCGGATCGACGCCGGTCAAAAAGTGGAGAATTGGATAAAGAATGCGGCTGGTGTTGTCGGAAGACAACCAGTCAGTGGACTCAATTGCAATCAGAATGAGCCACAGGATGGCGGCGATCCATGCTTTCCAGAGCTCTTTCTTTGGCGACTTCAATGGGCGTTTATTCGACAGCGTAGTTTGGCGCCTCACGCGTGATCATAACGTCGTGCACATGGCTTTCGCGAAGTCCCGCTACGCTAATGCGCACAAAGCGAGCCTTCTGCAACAGTTCTGGAATGGTAGAAGACCCTGTATAACCCATTCCTGATTTAAGCCCACCGACTAGTTGATGAACGATCATTGCTACTGATCCTCGGTAAGGTACACGTCCTTCAATCCCTTCAGGAACAAGCTTAGCCAGACGATTGGAGTCTTCGCCAACGACGGGCATAGCGGTTGACGCGTCCCCATCCGTATTTTGGAAGTATCTTTCACTTGAGCCGGCGGCCATCGCGCCCAACGATCCCATTCCACGATACGATTTGAATGTGCGTCCTTGATACAGGATCAACTCGCCGGGGCTCTCATCTGTTCCGGCAAACATGGACCCGATCATCACTGCGGATGCGCCGGCAGCCAGCGCTTTGGTGATGTCTCCCGAATATTTGATTCCGCCGTCGGCAATGATTGGGACACTTGCGTCTTTGGTCGCACGATAAGCTTCAGCAATCGCTGTAATCTGCGGAACTCCCGCCCCAGTTACAACCCGTGTGGTGCAAATCGAGCCAGGGCCGATGCCTACCTTGATCGCATCCGCGCCAGATTTTGCGAGCTCGCAGGCTCCATCGAATGTACCCACATTGCCTGCTATCAAATCGACTTCAGGCAATTTCGCTTTGATCAACTTGACCGCATCCAACACCCGTGAGGAATGACCGTGTGCACTGTCGATCGCCAGAAGGTCTACCTTTGCTTTCACGACTTCCTGGGCGCGCTCAAGAAAGTCGCCCGTAGCTCCGATTGCAGCTCCTACGCGCAGTCTGCCGTGCGAATCTTTCGCGGCGTTGGGATATTTAAGCTTCTTCTGAATATCCTTTACGGTAATCAAGCCCTTGAGGTTGTACCTGTCATCGACAACAAGCAGCTTTTCAACCCGGTGTTCGTGCAGGATTTTCTCCGCTTCCTGCAGAGTTGTTCCTACTGGCACCGTGATCAAGTTTTCCTTGGTCATTACTTTACTGATAGGGATGTCGAAGCGAGTTTCGAAGCGCAGGTCGCGGTTCGTCAAAATACCGACTAACTTCTTGTTCTTGGTAATCGGCACGCCGGAAATCTTGTACTTGCGCATGACCTCGAGCGCATCCGACACTTTATCGTCGGGAGACATGGTGACTGGGTCAACAATCATGCCACTCTCCGACCGCTTTACCTTGTCAACTTCATTTGCCTGCTGATCAATCGGAAGGTTGCGATGGATAATCCCCAACCCTCCTTGCTGCGCCAACCCAATCGCCATGTGCGATTCGGTGACTGTATCCATCGCCGCACTGATAATAGGAATATTCAAACGGATGTTCCGGGTCAGTTGCGTTTGGGTATTGGCTTGTGCCGGAACCACATCAGAACGCGCGGGCAGGAGTAACACATCATCAAAGGTCAGCGCTTCGGGGACGGGAAAATGAATCATAATTGCTCTCGATTGTGAGCGTCTCTATTCTAACAGGCTGCAGATATGCTCTGAGACTTCGCCTACCGTCTTCGTGCGCGCTCCCAGTGGGTAAATTCCCTTGAATCCGGCGCCGAAACGTATTAACGTCCGTTGCACGTAGGGGAGGCGGCTCAATGTTGTTCTCATTCGTTCGGAAACCCGGCGGAAATCTTTGTGTGATTGCGGCGCTGGTTTTCTCGCTTCTTTTTCAATCTTTCGCTCAGCAAACGGTCCAGCCTGACGCGGCAACCCCCACGTTTCGTGTCAACACACATCTGGTGTTGGTCGATGTAGTGGTAAAAGACAAGAAAGGCAATCCGGTCTCTGGCTTGAAGATCGAAGACTTCACGGTTCAGGAGAAAGGGAAGAACCAGAAGATCGCATTCTTCACCGTTCCCGGGGAAGAACAGAAAGCGCCCTCTGACTTGCCACCTGGGATTTATTCAAATCGGCCGGAGTATCGGTCTCCTGGAGCGCCGCTGACCGTCCTCTTGATTGATGCCGCCAACACTCCATTCAAGGATCAGGCTTATGCGCGGCAACAGATGTTGCAATTTGTGAAGCAGCAATACAAGCCTGGCCAGAGAACTGCGGTCATGACTCTAACCAACAACCTCGGTGTGCTCCAGGACTTCACTTCTGATCCTCAAATCCTTGTGAAGGCTATTGATCAGTTCAAGCCACAGGAGCAGGAACTGAATAAGGGACCGGCGCCGCCTGTGCTGAAAAACAGCGAAACTGCACGTGGGGGCGACTCTGGCGTCACCAGCGGAGTGAATCAGGAACTGCGTGCGTTCCAGAATATTCAGCTGGCATACGTGCTTGATCGGCGCGTCGAGTCTACGCTGGCGGCAATGCGAAGTCTCGCGCGCATTCTCGGTGGAATCCCTGGCCGCAAAAGCATCATCTGGCTGACTGCAGCGTTTCCTTTCAGTCTCATTCCAGAAAATCGTGAAGTCACCGGCGAGGAACTGGCCGAGTCATTGCCCAGCATCAAGCAGTTGGGAGTAGGGACGCGTTCGGCGGGGGCAGTGGCCGGAGCCCAACGTCAGGAGCACGCTCAGGAAATTCGGGAAGCGGCGGCCCAACTCGCGAGCGCCCAAATCGCTATCTATCCTGTCGACGTCCGAGGATTGGTCAGCGGTATGGAACCCACTATGGACGACCTTCCCTCCACGCAACTCGAGTCGGTTTCCGAAGCTGCGCAGATGAAGATGTCAGACGTCACTGCCAGCCAGGAAACTATGCGTGAGATGGCACAGGAGACCGGTGGCAAGGCCTACGTCAATCAGAACGAGATTAAGGAAGGCGTCGCTCTTGCGATGCAAGATACCCAGGCCGCCTACACTATCGGCTACTACCCCGACGACAAGAAGATGGATGGGAAGTATCGAACGATAAAAGTGAAGGTCAATCGTGATGGTGTAGAGGTTCGCAATCGCCGTGGTTACTACGCTATTGATCCTGGGCAAAAGAAAGACACCACCCCTGAACAGCAAGTAGCCGAGGCCCTCCATGACAAAGCTCCGAATACGCTCGTTACCTTTAAGGCTCAGGCGAAGCCGACAGAAGGTGGCAAGCTTGGCGTAGTCTTTCTCGTGGATCCGGATACCGTTTCAGCAGAGGACGCCAGCGGCGGAAGTAAGAAACTGAATGTTGCTTTCTATGCGGCCGTGTTCGGAGCCGACGGAAACATCTTGGCCAGCCAAAGCCAGAAGGTGGACCAAGCGTTTCCTGCCGAAACCTACCAGCAAATTCAAAAGCAGGGCATTCTTCTGCAGATGGACGTTGCATCACCGGCAGGAGGGATCGATGTCCGGCTTGCTGTCCGGGACAATCGAACCGGTTCGGTGGGGACGGTAACAATCCCCTTGACTCCCAATTAGCACTTGTCACCACCCTTCGTTGGCTCAGGGAATCCGCGATGAGCAAGATGGGGCTTAGTTTACCGTGAGCGGCACATTCACGCTGCCGACCGCCCCTTTGAGGTTGTCTCGGACTACAAAGTGCACGTTGTATCGTCCCGGCGGGAGCTTCAGAGCGTTGTGATAGGAAAGCCCTCCCGACTGAACTTGAGCCATCATTTCGGGTCTCATCTCTCCTTCAACGGTTTGGCTGATGGTATCTGCGACTTTGTCATTTTGTACAGCCACAGACACAAATTCCAATCCAAACGTGTTCTTAGCGCCGTGGTCGATGGTCACTCCGTTCGCCGGTACGTGCACGAAGAACTCGATTTTCTTCTTGTCGCCATCCGCTGTGGTTTGCCCCCAGTGCATGTCAACCGGAACACCAGTGCTTTCGAAGGGAGATACCAAGGCGGCATCGATGTCCGTCTTCCGATTTGCATCGGGATTCATGGTCGTATTTGTCACAAAGAATCCAGAGCGCGCTCGAACCTCCGCACCCGGCCTGTCGACTTTGACTTTGAGTTTGCGCCAGCCTGGCTTGGTATTCTTGGTATCCAGGTAATATCCCACCAGATAGTAAGAAGCAGAGTCCTGCACCGCACGTTTGTAGCCAGCAGCGATGTCGTTCGAGTTGAAAAAAGCCCTGCCCCCCGTCATTTCGGCCAGCTCATTCAGGGTGTCGATAGATGCGCTTTGCAGCCAGGTTCTTCCAGCCAATGCAGTGCTAAATCCAGTGCTGCCGCGCGAGCGGTAATTGGCGTCCGCCGCCGGAGAGTAGTTCATCAGCCCGCGAACATCGACGGGGTAGACAGAGATCTCGGCATCGCCCAGAGCCTGCATAGCTTCCTCGTATAACGGAGCCAGATAGGCGGCGGGAACGGCAGCGGGAGAATCAATATAGAAAGGAAAACTCCCGGTAGCCCAAATCAGGGATTTTCGGCCAGGAATTCCGGCCAACGAACGAGCGATATTGAGGAATGACCGCATGGTAATTTCGATGGCCCGGTCTTGTTGTACGCGAACCAACGCGGCATCCCCATAAAGGACGAAGCTCTCCACTGCGTCTGCCGGACTTGTCATTCCGCCGAATGCGACCTCTAAAGGAGCCGAGAGGTCGCTGGCAGCCGCGAGCGCCTGGGCGTCGATGTCAACTCCCTGAAGGGCGGGTAGCTCACTACGCACCTTGTTAAGCGCCTCAATTAATGAGGCCGAATCGCTACTGAAATCGTGCAATACCTTTAAGCCTTTTCCCGTGATGGCCACCAGTCCCAGAATCTGCCCCGCGTTCAGATTATCGGAGAGATACTTGATGAGCTGCTTACGGCCATATGCTTGATCGAGGAACGGCGTATTCACTGTATCCAGTGCAACCAGTACGACCCCACGCGCGGAGCCATCCTGTCCTGCAAGGTTCCCAAATTCACCGGTGTTTCGAGATGGAATGTTTAAGGGAGTGTGAGTCGCCTGAACTTCCTCAAACGAGGCGATCTTTTGTTCCTTCTTATCTTCCTGCACTTCGAAATCGAGTTTAGTGAGTCCCTGAACGTGCGCTCCAGACTTGTCGGTTACCACGACTGGAATTTGCACCAGGACCGTTTTCGACTTGAAGGCAACATCATGCTCTTCGTCTGCGTGGTGTGCCTTCGAGATGACCGGTGGTTGTGTCGTCGTCATGCCGTAGGATGTGCGTGGGATGGTTGATCGAGTACCCCCTTGCGCCGCGGCAAGGTGCCCGGTTGAGAGAATGATCAGGCACAAAGTGAGGTCTAAACGTGCAGGCAAGCTTCGCTCCCTGACCCGGCCTCGGATTATAACCCACGGCTTTTGAGCAGTTTGTCTTTTGCTGCCCGACCGCGTATATTAGGGAATTGAGAACTGTTGTGTAATACCGGAATGTGGCGAAGCACACCAGTGGGCGAAAGCCCACTTTTTAGTTTGAGCCGTCGTAGGTCCACTGGGAAAATCGCTAACTTGCTGGTTTCATGGTATTTGACATTGATCGAGTCCGTGGAGTGGCAGAGCGCGTGGCCGCTTCAAGCGGCCTGGAAATAGTCGATGTCGAGTTGCGTGGCGGTGGCGGCAGCAGGATGCTACGCATCTTCATCGATAAGCCCGGCGGCGTAACCCACGAAGACTGCGCCAACTTCAGTCGCGAGGTTGGAACGATCCTTGATGTCGAGGACCTCGTTCCTGGAGGACAGTACCTCCTCGAGGTATCTTCGCCAGGACTTGATCGCAAGTTGACGTCTGCTGCGGACTTTGCACGGTTCGTTGGGAGTCGCATCAAACTGACGACCCGCGAGCCGTTGAACGGCAACCGGCACTTTGAAGGGAAGTTGGAAAAGTTCGAGGAAGGGTGTTTGACGCTCGATGTGAGCGGCCCTTCCAAAAAGAAAAAGGCGCAGGATGCGCACCCACAGAAGTTGGAAGTGAACCTGACAAATGTGGAGAAAGCTAACCTGGTGCCCGAGATCTAGCGCTGGAACTGTTGTAAGTAGCCAGTAGCTGGAAACTAAGAGCTGATTTATGGCAAGCGAGCTTTACAACACAATTGACGCCCTCAGCAGAGAGAAGGGCATTGATCCGCAGGTTGTGGTCAGCGCGGTGGAAGATGCCATTGTTGTCGCCACTCGCAAGTACTACAAGACGCAGGAAAATCTGCGGGCCGAGTTGGACAAAGAAACCGGCAAGATCCGTGCCTATGCGGTCAAGACCGTGGTGGAGAGTCCGGAGCAAATCGAGGACCCGTCCCTGCAGATGACGCTTGAAGAGGCCCGTAAGTTCGATCCCAACGTCGAATCGGGCGGCGAGCTTCATATTCCCAAAGAGACCGAGGGCATTCTGGGTCGCATCGCCGCGCAGCTGGCGAAGCAGGTGATCTTTCAAAAGGTGCGCGAGGCAGAGCGGGACACCGTCTACAACGAATACATTGGACGTGTTGGTGAAATTGTCAACGCGTCGGTAAAGCGTATTGAAGGGCCAGATGTCATCTTTGACATCGGTAAAGCAGAGTCGCGCATGCCGCGGAAGGAGCAGTCGAAGCTCGAATCCTTCGCCATGGGCGAGCGTGTGCGCGTCGTGATCGATCGCGTAGAAAAAGCTTCCAAGGGACCGCAAGTGGTGGTTTCCCGTGCCGCTCCGGAGCTTGTACAGCACTTATTCCAAACGGAAGTGCCCGAGATCTATGACGGCACTGTGGTGATTCGCGCCATCGCTCGAGAAGCCGGTGAGCGCACCAAGATCGCTGTGATGTCCAAGGATAAGGATGTCGATGCTGTCGGTGCGTGCGTCGGGATGAAGGGTATGCGCGTGCAGTCGATCATCCGCGAATTACGCGGAGAAAAGATCGACATCATTGAATATCACGAAGATCCCGTGACCTTCGCAGAGAAGGCCTTGCAGCCGGCAAAGGTGAGCCGCGTAACCGTAGTCGACAGCCAGGAAAAGCACTTGGAAGTTGTCGTGGATGACAGCCAACTCTCGCTTGCCATCGGCAAGAAAGGACAGAACGTCCGCCTTGCAGCCAAGCTATTGGGTTGGAAGATCGATATCAAGAGCGAAGAAGAAAAGCGGCAAGAGGTCGAGGAACAGATGTCGGCGCTCGTGGGCGCCAGTTCAACGCCACTTGAGAGTGTGCCCGGACTCGGAGAAGGTTTGGTTGAAAAGCTTACGGCGGCAGGCATTACGACCGTAGAAGCGCTGGCTGATATGACTCCTGAACAACTGGAGGCCATTGAAGGCATCGGGCCGAAGACAGTGGAAAAAATCAGCCTGGCGGTCAATAATTACTTCTTAAGCCTTGAGAGCGGATCAACTCCGGTAACCGAAGCCGGAGCAGAGTCAGCGTCGGACGCGACCACGGTAGAGCAGGAACCGGGAACGGACGAAGCTGCGACGGAAGGCATCGTCGCTTCCGCCGAAGAAAGTGCGGAAACAGCCGACGGTTCGGAAGCAGCAGATCAATCGCAAGAAGAAGAGCCTGCTCCAGAGGAGAAATCTTCGGAGTAAGGTTCTCGCACGACTTTAGTCTTTCTCGACATCCGCGTAAGGGTCTCGGGCAAGAAGATGGCGCACTCGACCGTGAGGTTGATATGAAGACTTAGCGGGACAGTCCGGCAAGGGAAAGGGCGGATGAGCAAGATTCGAATTAACGACTTGGCCAGAGAGCTGGAAGTCAAGAGCAAGGCGATCCTCGATGTGCTTACGATCGTCGGGGTAACCGAAAAGAAGACACACTCCAGCTCCATTGAAGAGCACGAAGCGGAGAAGGTGCGTGCTCATTTCCGGGCTGCGAGTGAGGCCCAGAGTTCGAGCCGAACTGCTCGTCCATCTCGTGCCGAGTCCGATGAGATCAGGACCAAGATCGACCTTTCCCACATTTCCAAGCCGGGCGATGTTCTGAATGCTATTCGGGCAAAACAGCAGGCACCGACGCCTCAGGCGCCTTCGCCGCGTATCACACCGCCGCCGGTAGAAGCGAAACCTGCCGTCTCTTCGACACCTGCTCACGCGAGACCGATTGCGCCACCAGCCCCTGCTGCGCCGGAGGCTCCAACACCACCACCTCCCAGATTGGTCCTTCCGACTCCGACAGTGCGGCCGACGTTTACCGTGCCGCCGCCACGTCCACCCGCTGCTGCAACACCTCCATCGACAACCACGCAGAAGCCGGTGCCGCCGTCCGTTTCAACGTCTCCAGCTGCCGATGCCGCACCGCCTGTTTTGACGCAGCCTCCTGCTCCTCCTCC
>Ga0066903_100002389_pt1 | contig 14649 bp, 18 predicted proteins | sample PanSoiMetaGPlot1_FD_67491 | JGI IMG/M metagenome (GOLD analysis project Ga0066903, IMG submission 67491) | Tropical forest soil microbial communities from Panama analyzed to predict greenhouse gas emissions - Panama Soil - Plot 1 (version 2) | ecosystem: Environmental > Terrestrial > Soil >...
GGCGGTGCAGCTACGAATGGCGGAGGCGTGGGCATGGGTGGCGGGATCATGCGCGCCACTTCCATCATCGCATTTGCAAGCGCACTGACGGCGACGCGCAACTGGCGCACCATGGCGTCATCTTCCGCCTTGTGCTTGGTGTGATCCTGCGAGGCGTAGTCGCCAACCTGCATGAGCAACTGGGCGGCGGTGTCGCAGAATGTCTTGACCTGTCCTGAATCCATGATGGCTTACCTCCCCGGATATGGATGCGGGCGGGCGTACTCCTCGAAGCGCGCCGCCGCTGCCGCCTTGAGCCTGCTGATCACATCGGCGTCGCGCGGAGCAGTGGTGGGATCGATGGCCACGACGCTGCGCTTGGCCGATTCAGCGGCTTGCGCTGCCTGGAGCTTTTGCATCACGGCTTTGATGCTGAGCCCTTCGGCGATGTAGCTGCTGGCGAGATGTGGCAGATGAGCGAGATCGCACAGAGCGGCAATCTCGACCGCACGCGCAGTAGCCTGCGCTGCAGCTTCATCGATGCGCAGCTGCACGATGTTGTCCTGTGGGATGGGTGTGGGCTGCACGTTGTTGTGCACGCCTTCGGTATTCAGTTCGCCTGTGGTTTCCATGCGTATTCCTCTCGGCTGGATATGCTGGACAAGTGCGGCATGTGCTTCGTCCCTGGTGCCAATCTGGTCGATCAGCCCTGGCGCTAGGGCTTTCTCGCCAAAGTAGACTCCCGCCTCGGTGCCGCGGATGCGGGTTGGTTCCATGGCTCGATGATCGGCAACCATGGTGACGAGCTTGTCGTAGAGCCGATCCACTTCGCCCTGGATGGCGATTTGAGCCTCGGCTGAAAGGGCGTTGTGAGGATTGGCGTCGATCTTGTGAGCGCCGCGATAGACGTAGGTGTACTTGATGCCTTCGTCGGCATCGAGGGAGGACTGGTCGGCATGGAGAGCGACCACGCCCAGCGACCCCAGCGCGGCGGTTTGCGTAGCCCATACTCGACTGGCTGCGGATGCCAGTAGATAGGCGGCAGACAACGAATCGTCATTTGCGATGGCCCAGATCGGCTTGAGCTTTGCGGCACGTCGGATCTCCGCTGCAAGGTCGAAGGCGCCACCGGCTTCGCCACCTGGGCTGTCGATGTCGAGCAAGGTGGCGCGGACACGGGCATCACGCTGGGCGCTGGCGATGATGCGGCTGAGGTTTTCGTAGGATTGGAGGGGCGTGGAATCCGGTGCCATTTGGCCAGCCCTGCGCACCAAGACGCCACGGACTGGAACTGTCGCCACGCCACGGTCAATGCGGTAGCCACGCGGACGTTCTTCAACTGGCGTCTCCACTGTCGCTTCGCTGCGAAAGTCAGGAAGGTTGAAGCCAGGGGCCTCGATCACCGAGCCGCGATGACGCAAGGCGGCATGCAGGCCAAGCAGGAATCCATCAAGCGAGAAGTTGGTGCCCTTCACGGCAACGAGTAGCGGTGGGCCGAACACTCGGGCGCAGATGAGGGGGAGTGCGCGATACATCAGGCGGCATCCTCTTGCTGAGTGGGTCCCGATTCCTGATCGATCTCGCCACCGGCAGACGCCGGCGCGGAGGTCGTAGCGACACGGCTGCCCCAGCCATGCGGCGGCTCGGGAATGCCGTACCGCTTGCGAAGCTCGTTGGCTTCGGAGATGCGGCGATAGACGGTTTCGATGTCGAGGCCTTCGGCTTCGATGGCGTCCTGGGGTGCGATCACCTGGGAGTCCATCGCAAGCTTGATCGCTTGCCGGTCTTTCAGAGGATCGACCCACGGCGCGCGCGGCGTGATCGCCTGCATGGCTTGATACATCGCCCGGTTGGCGTTGTAGGCGGCGGCTCTCACTCCGGGCAGAGCGCCCGCCAGCACGGCAGCATCCATCCAGCGCTGCCACACGCGGCGCAGGAACTGGAACACCAGCACGGCATGCTGGAAGGCCTCGACCTCGGTGCGGAAGGCCAGCAGGCCAGCGCGCGAGCTTGCGTAGGTGGCGCGTGACAGATCGGCTGACAACTCGGCATAGGGAATGCCCAGCGCTGCGCAGATTTGCAGCAGCACACGGAATTGAAAATTCTCGTAACCTCCGGGCGTTCCTGGCGGCTGTGAGTGCGTGACCTTCTCGCCAGGGAACAGCTTCACGGTAGCGCCAGGCCCCCAGGCTGCGATGGGGTCATCGCCGGGGCGCGGCTTGAGCGGATTGCCGTCGCCGTCCAGAAGCTCGGGTGTCTCGACAAAGCTGGCATAGCGCGACTGTTGCTTGGCGCGCTCAAGCTCGCTGTCGTCATACAGGTCGAGTTGAAACAGCTTGACGATGGCGGGTGCGTAGCCGCTGAGGCCGCGCAGCTGGCCCGCCTCGACCGGATCGTAGATGTGAATGACTTCCTCAGCCGGGACACGCACCGTCAGCTGCTGATTGAAGGCATCGAGGAAATTCAGCTGGTCGGTCGGATTGACGCGCAGGAACCAGTAGGCAAGCCGCTTGTCCCTGATGTTGCGGTCGAACTCGATGCCCATGCGGATCTGGCCACCGGCATTGAACTGGCCTTGAGGCACATATTCGAGACGCCACATGGGCAGCTGCTCGTGCGGCAACAGCTGCAGCTGGAGCGGCACCGTCAGCCCATCAACTGGGAAGCGCGGGCGGAAACGGATGAAGCATTCGCCAGCCAGGAAAGCTTCGCGGGCTACGCGGCGAGTGATGCCGTAGAAATCGGTCACGTCCTCGGCATCGGCTTCATCCGTCCAGGCATTCCACGCTTGCTGGATCGTGTCGCGCAGGGTGACGTCCTGCACCAGCGATGACGGCTTGATGCCAGCACCAACCGTCGCGGCGCTCCAGCTGCGCAAGGCAGCCTTGGCATAGCCATTGTTGCGCACCAGATGGCGCGCCCGCGCGATCATGGTGTGACCAGCCTCGCGCATCAGCTGATTGATATGCACGTTGGCTGGTATGAAGGTGGCCATGCGGCGCTGGGTCGAGGAGGCCTCCAGGCCGCTGGGTATCACACCCGGCAGCGGGCCCTTGAACCAATCCCAGAGGCCTTGCATCCATGCCATGGCCTAGAGCCCCTTCATGTAGTCGACGTAGTCGAGGCGATTCTCCTGGGGCCAGTGGCCTGTCTCGCAGGCGGTGATCTCGTTCTGTAGCCGCGACAGGATTGGCCGCATCTCGGCCCAGCCGATGCGATAGGAGATGCTGCGCCCGCGATCGCTCACGCTACTGACGCCACTGCCCATGCGCGCCCAGAGCTCGGCCAGCCGGCGCTTGCGATCAGCCTGTGCTTCGGGCGAGCAATCGAGCCAGATCGGGAGGCCTGGACGGCATCCGCAGGTGGCCATTGGAAAGCGACTCCCTTGACCGCGATTGAAAACTGCCGCATAGGTGCGGCACGCGAGACATAGGGATAGTGGGCCGTTCGAGGGGGCGGCCCAATTTTTTGGGGCTTTACTGCCTTCTGATGGCCGCAGCCATACGCCGCGCCAGAGTGGTTTGCAACCTCTCCCTCATGGTGTCGGCAATCAGCGCTTGCACTTCAGGCGTCTTGAAGGTGCCCCACACGGTTGGTCCCCACAGCTGGCGCAAGCGTCCATTTCGCCTGCGCCGCACCACTCGACCGTGGATCATGAAAGCATTCTGCAGCACCTGGGACTTGCCCCATGCCCGGATGCGCACGCCGCTTCTGTTCTCACTGGTGCCAGCGAATTCCTGCAAGCCAAGCGGAGCGCGTGAGCTTTTGATCTCGACTTTGTAGTCACCGACGCTGACGTGCTGATACTGGATTTTTTCTTTGACCGTGGCTGACTTCAGCCCAGTGCGCCGTGCGATCTGCGCAGCAGCTTGCACCTTGGCACTCTTGGCGGTGTCGGCCAGGGCGAGTGCCACAGCCTCATCGAGCCGCGGGCGCTGCAGGGCGAGCAGCGAGTTGACGTAGGCCTCTGCGTTCACGGTGATGCCGTCAGCCATGTTCCCTCCTCACCAGTACGTGATCGAGCGGCGTGGCGGCACGATCGGCTGCTGGTTGATCTTGCCGCCTGTCGCTGGCTGCTGTGGTCCAACCTGGGGCGGAATGGAAGGGTTTGGCGTTGCAACTGGCGGCGGCTTGCGCGCTGGCGGCGCGTCAAGGCCCAGCTGCTCTTCGAGCGTGCGCCAGCGTGCCTCGCCCCAGCGATCAGCCCCAGCCAGCCATACCGCAGCGCGCGCATAGACCCTGGCGTCGAGCGCTTCATTGCGCGGCCTTAGCTGCCGCCATTCTGTCCGGGCATTGAAGCCATGGCGCGAGCGCACCACGACTTGCTGCTCGGCCACCAGCTGCTTGACCCACTCATCCGACACAGTATCAGGCACATGAACGTAGCCGTTGGGATAGGTGAAGCCTTGCGCCATCTGTTCCCCGGTGGGGCGGTCCAAACTCAAATGTTTGTAAAGCTCCTTTTTGAAATACGACACGCTCACCGTCCACAGGTTGAGGCCGCGTTTCACTTTCTTGCCGCTGGCCAGCACTTCCACCTTGGTTGGTCCGGCCACGGGCACGACACGGTCATAGGCACCAACGCCGCGCACGGCCAGCACGGTGGCGCGATCCTGGCCACGCACCCAGTTGTAGACTTGCTGCGTGGTGAAGCCGGTGTCGATGGCCAGCCGCTGCAAGGCCATGCGGGCCCCGGTCTCATGCTCCCAGGTGCGCCCTAGAAGCTCAGTCATCACGGCCCACACTTCGCTGCGCGCCGGATCACCGGGCACGATGATGTGCTCGACCAGCCAGGATTCCAGGCCACGGCCCCAGGCCCACACGTCGATTTCGAGGCGGTCAACCTGCACGTCGCAGCCAGCGGTGAGGAACAGGCCGCGCTCGGGCACGGTCTGCCATGGCCAGGATTCGCGGCGTTCATAGAGGCGCTGCCAATCAGGCACTTCGGTCGCCTCCTCCTCCCACTCCTCGCCGAGTATGGTGTTCACGAAGGTCTTGCGGGTATCGGCATCGCTGGCCGCTTCCTCCCACTGCTGGGCGATGTCCGCCCAACTGAGCCAGCCGACTGGCGAGTACAGGCCATTGATATGATAGCCGTGCGTCATGAGGTCGGCTGCCACGGCTGTTGCGCGCCACTGTCCAGCGGCAAGCAAGGCGGTCTTGTAATGCTCGCCGAATAGCTTCTCGCAGGCCTTGCACTGGTATTGCACCGTCTTGGGCTTTCCTGGCTGCCAGCGCAGGCGGCTGAATTCCAGCACCTGGGCCTCGCCGCACAAGGGGCAGGGCACGAAATACTTGCGCTGGTCGGAGCGCTCGTACTCGCGGCTGATGCGCGAGGCTCCCTTGATGAGCGGCGTGCTGGTCAGGAATTTTTTGGCCCTGACGCTGAACGTGCGGGCGCGTGCTTCGGCCAATGCCACTGGATCGCCCTCGCTCTCCACGTCGCCGGGATAAGCATCGATCTCATCGAGGAACAGATATCGGACGGGCATGCTGCGCAGGCCGACTGCTGAGTTGGCTCCGGTGATCACCAGCACACCGCCTGCGAACTCCTTCAACAACACCGTGTTGCCACTGTCGCGGCTGCGAGCTGGATTGATCTTGTTGCGCAGCCGGTCGCTCTCCTCGAACAGGGGATCGATGCGCTGCTTGCTGTAGCGCTTGGCCAGTTCCACTGTGGGCTGGACCAGCAGCAAGGGGCCAGGAGCTTGGTCGACAAGATAGCCAATCCAGCAGTTGCCGAGTTCGCTGGCACCGATCTGCGCGCATTTCTTGAACACCACCCGCTGCACTGCTGAATCGACACTGAGGTCGTTCATGATGTCTCGCAGATAGGGCGTGCGGGCTATACGGTAGGGACCGGCTTCCGCTGCGCTGCGCGATGTCAGCACTCGGTATTCGTCGGACCAGCCTGCCAGCTGCACGGCCTCCTCAGGCTGCAGATCGGCGGGGAAGCAAGGGAAGTTCGCCATGGCCAGGGAATTGCTGTCGCAGAGAGAATACGCCAGAAGACGTGGCGTTGCACTGCAGGCGATCCAGCGTCATGTCGCGAGTGGAATCATTCAGCTGGTCAACGGCAAAGTTGATCCGGTGCAGGCCGACAACTCATGGGGCTTGATCAGGCGCGCCAGGACCAGCAAGCAGGATGACGAAGCGGGCCAGCGCAGCGCACGGTCCAAGGTGGTGGTGGCCTTGGCCAAGCTCAGACTGAGCAAGCAGGCCTTCGAGACAAAGCGTGAATTGTATGTCGACCGCGCCGCTGCCCTGGAGCTTGCGGCAAAGGAGGCGGATCTCGTGCTGGCTTTCTTTCGCAATGCACCGGCTGCTTATGCTGAAACCTTTGCCACTGAGCTTTGCATCGATGCAGCGGTGGGGCTGCGCATCCTTGAGAAGTTCATGGGCCTTGCCTTGCAGGAGATTGGCGACCTCAAGACCCAGGCGATACGCGACACTGAACGGGCATAGCCATGGCCATCGAACCCACACCCGACACATTGCTGAAGCTGCAGACCGAACTCAATGTCGTGAAGGCGCAGATGACTGACATGCAAACCAAAATCCACCAGCGCAAGCTTTGCGAACTGGCACGGTTGCAGCGCTTCACGACTGACCGGGCTCATCGCATTCGCGACCAGTTGTTCGCGGCCCCGTCCAGGCACGCGGCACAGATCGCAGCCGAGGAAGGGCTTGAGCCCGCGCTGCTGAATGCGGCGATGGTTCGCTTCGTGCGGGAGATGCTGTGCGCTGCCGCAAAGCTGCGTGTCTGACCACAAACTTTCGCGAGCGAACTCTGACGAATTTTTGGGCCTCTTGCGCCCCCGCAAGCGTCTCGCACGTGCAAAGGACCCCGGCTCATTTATCCAGCTTTTTCAGCGACGAAGCGGCATTGCTTCTACTGTGTTCATTTGACTGCGCATACGCATGCGCTCTTGTCGCTGACGCCACAACGCTACAAGCTTTGCGCTCGATGACACGCAGCGACATCACGCACGTCACGTTTCCGCTCGACATCAAGCATGTCGTCGAGAGCATGCAAGAGCGTGGCTTTGATGTGCGTATCGCTGAAGCGCATGCGCTGTTCGCCGATGCGCCGCTCGATACATGGGTGATAGCCGTGATCGCAGACGACGCCAGACGAGTGCGTGCGAGCCTGCCTAAGTCGATGCAGTGCTATCTCGAACCTGCGCTCTTGCGCTACGCCGCAGGCGCCGAGACGATGGTCGTCTTTCCGAAGTTGTGCGGAACGAAGGCGACACTTCACTGACTTGCACGATGCGCATGCCGTGCTCGTCATTGCCTTGTGGAACGACGAGCCCAGGCTTGCGCAGCAGCTTGTTGTTGCGGAACTGTCGATAGTCAACGAGATGATGCTTGCGGCCATAGCGCCACACGAGCTTCGTTATGTCAGGATGCATGGCCAGCAGCATGCGTGACTTCGCTTCAGTGCCATCGACGCCATAGAATTCTGCCGTGTTGCCGCCTTGCACCAGCATCGTGGCGAGTTTCTTCTGCAGGAAGGCGTTGAACTGCACCGTGCACCAGCCAGCCTTGAGCATGCGCAGACTGAGATCAGTGTCTTCGTTATAGCGCCCACGCCAGCGGAAAGGCAGATCGTTGCGAATGAGATTGCACGAGTAGATGCGTGTGTTGAACGTCATCGCTTCACGAGGCTCACGGCGCAGCACGAACATCTCATAGTTCGGTCCCACCATCGCAAGGTTGGTGTAGCGCTGAGCGAACTCCTCCATGCAGGCGAAGATCGTGCCGTCATCAACTTTCAAAATCAGATTCTTGTTGCAGCGATAGAAATTCTTGATGTTGTCATCCATCACCCAATGCCATGCATGACCTTCGCTGATCGCATGGTCCCAGATGAAATTGCGAGCGGGCCCTGGTCCTTTGCTGCGCGTCATGCCGAGATCGTCGAAGGCGTCGTAGTCATGCTGATACTGCGGATCGAGCATGAGCAGCTTCTGCTTGCCCAGCGCTCGCTCGTAATCAGCGAACTGATGCTGCTCGACAACGACACGATAGGGAACGTTGATGCGATCAAGCTCCTTCATCGTGATACAGAGATGCGCTCGGCCCTTGCTTGGGATGTAGAGCGGGAATTGCGGCTGCATCAGTGCAACGCCATCAATGGCTTGTCCCATGGATCGCTGATCATCATTTCCCACATCGTACAGTGAAAGTCAGTCGCCTTGGTCAGTGTTTCCCGCACCGCCTCGTTGCGCTTGCATAGTTCCTTGCGCACCGACTTCGCTGCCGACTGAAGCCTCGTGCACAGGATTATCGGCAGGACCATCTGCCCATAGTGTTCTTCCGCGTAGTCCATCAACTTGCCCCCGACACGTTCTGCAACTGTGGCATCGGTCGTCATCACATAGGCATGGAGGCGAGTGGGTCGGCCAGCAGTGCGCAGATCGACCGTGAGCAAGTAATGCTCGATCTTTTTCCTCATGCGACTTCCTCCTTGTCATCGGCGGCATAGCGCAAGTGCGCCTGCGGCACCTGTTTCTGCTCGGGATACCAGATGTACTTCGTCACGCGCACCACCGTCTTGCCAAGCTTGTTGCAGAAGTCTGCGACTGCGCCGGCATCGGTGAAGTGCACCGTGATCGACTGGTAAGGCGCATCGGCTGGCTGCACGAATTCCGGCATGCCTTGCCATTCGCGCTCGACGTCATTGGGCGGTGCCAGCAGCTGCTCGATTTCCTTGTCGTTGAAGCCTGAGAGCGTCGGATCCTCACCGAGCGCCTGGATGTCGGCCAGTTCCTGGGCGAGCAGCGCTTCGTCCCAACCGGCATTCAAGCCCAGCTTGTTGTCGGCGATGACGAACAGGCGTTTTTCCTCGTCGGTCCAGTTCGTCGCCACGATGCAGGGGATTTGCTCGATGCCCAGCTGCAGCGCCGCCAGGACTCTGGCATGACCGGCAATGATCTCGCCGTCAGGAGCAATCAGCACGCTGTTGGTCCAGCCGAACTTCGTGATCGAGGCGGCGACCTGGGCGATCTGCTCGGGCGTGTGGGTGCGGGCATTCCTGGGAAACGGCTTGAGCGAAGTGATAGGCCTGCGCTCGGGTTTGTCAGCTGGCCAATCGGGCATATCACCCTCCGTTGTTTCACGTGAAGCGGTTTAGAATGGATCGAACATGACCACCAAGCCTTTGTGCTCACGCTGCAAAGTCAACGAACCCTGTCCCCGCCAGCGCTATTGCCGCTCGTGCCGTGCCGCCTATGCCAGGGAATGGCGGGCTCGGTTCCGCCGCCGCATGGCCGCCATGGGGTTGAATCTGTCGGGCCGTCCAAAGGCTGGAACCGACAACGTTCGGTAATATTCTTGCCGTGCATTTCCTGGCCATTAGGAGCCCGTGGAAGCGGTTTGGCTTTTGCTGGAGGTTTGTACCTTCCGGGGGCCGGTTCTCATTCCTGGGCCAGCGCTGCCAATCCTGCTGCGAATTTTTGGGACATACGCCTTCATCGAAGCCGGTATCTCAAGCCGCACCGGGTCCACCATGTCGAGCGCTTCGTAGAGCGCAGGCATCACATCCTTCGCAATGGTGCGCAGCGCTTCGATCACCAGCACATGCGCCTGCTGGATTTCAGGATCAGCCATGCCGCTGTCGAGGTTCCGCATGAGATGCAGCAGACTTCGAAAATGGTTGCCGATCACCTGGCGCTCGACGGCTCGACGATTCGCTGCAGGGTCTATCGGAATCTCTCGATCAGTGACCAGCACGCCCTCACTAAGCAGATCGCTCATGGCTTTCGACACTGTGCAGAGTGGGAGCGTCACCGTCCTCGACTTCACCGAGCACTTCATTGCCATAGGGATCGTTGACCATCTCGGCACTGAGCCATGTTCCAACAGCAAACGACTTGATCAGTTCGCCTTCGGGATCGCGAAAGATCAGCATGCCCTGGCCGAACACGGTCGCAGTGTAAGCAACAATATCGATGGCAGTCTGAGGCTTGAGCACGACACGCCATGTGTGTCGGCTGTTGGGTGTCACAACGTGCTGCGTTTTGCGTGAGCGTTGGAATGTCATCTTCGTTTCCTCCGTGCTATAACAACTGCCTTCCCTCCATCATCAGACTCCCCCCAGGCCACCACAGGCATAATCCCCGGTTCTAAGAAGAACCGGGGGGAATTATGCCCTTGTGTGAGTGGATGGCCTTAGGGGTCCGATGAGGAAATGAGTTTTGCCCCTTTTGCCCTTTTGCCCCTTCATGCGATCACCCTAATTTCGTTGACGAATTCGAACGTGACTTCGGGCAAAACCTGCCGACTTGCAGCCCAGCTGTTTTGCCCCCGAGAATCAACGGATGGTATATCGAGTAGGGGCAAAACCCATTTTGCCCACGGCTCATAAAAGTGGCCCTATTTTGCCTGCCCAAAACAGGAAGCAAATGCCGCCTACTTCGCATGACACGATCTCCTCCAATTCGAGTGCTTTGCCGAGTGCCTTGTTGAATTCACGCTCGGCATCTTTCGGTGTCAGGTCTGACCTGCGGCGCACGTAGACGTTCTTCGCATAGTCACGATTGACGGCCTTCACACGCGGGCCTTGGTCAGGCACCTGGAATTCAATGCCATGATTGTGCAGCGACTGATTGAACGTCGTGGCCAGCAGCGGCTTTGACTTGTTGGGGCGACCGCTCTTTTTCCGTGGCTCCTGCTCGGGCTCCTGCTGCACAGGCATCGCCTCAACCTTGGTGACGATCAGTGTGCTGTCGCGATGCTCGTCATGCTCGCTGCCGAACTCGAAGCCCTGCAGTTCGATGTCAAAGCCGATGCCTGATTCGGTGTCCTTTGCTTCCTCGACGAACAGCTGGCAGAAGCGCTGGCCTTTCCGCTTGATGTGCAGCTGTACGACCGTGCCAGCTGGCAGCATGGTGCCGCCCCGTGGCCTGCTCGGATCAAGACCTTCGTGGTGTACAGCAAGCACGAGGCAGTCCAGCTGATCAGACACGTCCTCGCAGTTGTCGAGGAAGGCTGACAGCGTCTTGTTCGTCTCCTCGTCGAACAGCGTGCGGGCTGCGGTGTCGATCACCACCAGGGCAATGACGTCATGCGGGAATACCTGACGGATTGAATAGACGATCTCACCGGCATCGATGGCCTGTGACATGCCTAGCCTGGGCCGTGCCTCGATGCGTTTGAAGATCGGCAGTTCGTCATCGCCCTGGCGCAGCTTCATGGCCAGCAGGCGCTTGCGCACACCCAGCTGCCCTTCGCAGGCGATGTAGATCACGGCACCGTGCTTGAGGATCCGACGCCCGCCCCACTCCCGTCGCATGGCGTCAGCCACTGCCCAAGCCATGTCGAGTGCGGCGAACGATTTGTATGCCTTGTACTTGCCGTAGATCATGCCCACGCCCTTGCTGGGCAGCACGCCATCGATCACCCAGTCTTCGTCAGGCTTCAGATCGAGGTCGTCGAGCCCGAGGAGCTTGAAGCGTGGCTCCCTGGCATGGCCGTTGGATTTGCCATTGCCAGTTTTCTCCTCGCGCTTGGCCTTCTCACGCTCGGCACGTTTGCGCTTGGCTTCCTCGACGCTGATGGTTGGCTTAGACATCGGGCACCACAACACGCTTGCGCTGCGATGTCGGCAGCAGCGCCTGGAGGCGTTCAGCTAACGGAATTGAATCGCAGACGATTTTCGGCACGTCTGCCAGCAATGCCTGGGCATGGTGAAGATCGAACAGGTAGGCATAGTCATCCGGCAGATCGGGCACGGGTTGCTTCAATTTCTCGCCCATGATCATCGCAACATCGCGCGCAAAGCTTACGATCTCGCGCAGCACGACATCCTGCTTGCGCAGCCACATCAGAGGCCGCTCGACAAGGTGCAGGTTGCAGCAACCCCAGCGCGCCCGCTCGATCGCATCGAGGCCGAAGGCCTTGCCATGGCCATGGCGCTGACCCAGGTGCTCAGTCAGGCCATCGATGGCGGCAAGGTCGACGAGCTCACCGTCCTCGACCACCGGGATGATGAAGGCCATCGCCTCGCCATCCTCCTGCGGCTCGTAGAGCTTGCGCTCGAAGCCGTAGAAGTCGACGCGCGCGAACCCCCACTGCAGGGAAGTGGCCGGCAGGTCCAGATCGGCGAAGAGTGAAGCGACCTCCTTGCGACGTGCCAATGCCATGGCATGCAGCAATTCGCTGTCGAGGTCGGCATACATGGGCTCGCCTTTTTAGGCTCGGATTTTTTCCAGGGGTCGCGCCAGGACTCCAAACGTGACCAGTGCAATCGCGCAGGCGTCGGCCTGATGATGGTCGGCAACCTGCCAGCCCATTCCTTTGGCAGCAGCGACCATCGCCGGCTTGTCGGCATCCGGGTCGCCCGCCAGACATTGCTTGGCTTCTCTCGGCGTGACTTCCAGGCAGCGCAGGCTCGCCATGGCAGCGGCAAGCTCAATGATCGTGACCAGCCCCACGAGCAACCGACGTGTGTGCCACCTGTCGCGCGGCATAAAGATCGGAGCCTCGAAGGCCACCAACTCCGGGTGATGCTCGCCGATCAGCATCCTGACCGCGCCGAGCATCTTGCAATTCAGCTTGCCGTAGTCGCTGCCGTAGCTTTGCAGGGTGAAGGTGCCGAGGACAGGAGCCGCGCGTGCACTGGCGAACGATGCCCAGCCCACCGTGGTGGCAGCATCGAACGCCAGGACACGCACAGCCTAGTTGTGCAGGGTTTGGCGGACTTCCGCTTGACCCCGCTCCCAGTTCTCGCGATAGGCGACGAACTCCTCGCTGCCGGGCTTGTACGGGCACTCGTTGATGTCGGCCCCCGCCAGCCCTGCCTGCTTGCCCTGCATCGCGACATTAACAATTGATGGTATTACCTCGATCGAGAACAGGTGCAGCTGCTCGGTGAGCGGCGATTCCAGCAGATGGAGCGCCCGCGCCTTGTCGCGGAAATCGATGGCGACCTCGATGTGGTCGCGGTCATTGTCCTTCAGGGCGGATCTGACCATGGCGACATTGACGCCATCGGCCTTGGCCTGTTTGTAGATTTGCGAAAGCTCAGAGCGCCGCTGCTTCAGCGGCTTTTGGGCGCGGGCGACGGCGGACTGGGCGGTTGCGATCTTTTTCATCCAGCGCAGCCAGACTTCGTCGGGAGCGCCGCCCAGCCCATTGCTTGGGCTTGCCTTGCGCCCGTTGGCTTTGCGGTTTCTTTTTAGACTTGCGCGTGCGGCCATGTGTCCCTCCGTTGGTGACACGAGGCATCGCCCAGGTCAGCGGCAGATCGATTCCCTCAGCTTTGAGAATTCCCCACACATGCAACCGCCACTTGGGCGGGATGCCGCGTATCTTCCACATGGAGAGGCGGCTTTGCGTGATGCCGAGCCTTAAAGCGGCCCGGCCATTCTGCCCCCGTTCGGGGTCGCCCTGTGCCTTCTCGAAACGAACCAGAATTTGTAGGTCGTCCATGGCGCACACCCTAATCGTATTACCCCCAAAGTTTCAACAATGGGTGATGTAAAAATTGCCCGTTCTATTACTTGTGGTTTAGACTGCGTTGCAGGCGTGGTGAAAGGGCAGGGGACAATGATCACGGCTAACAAGGGAAAGATGCTGGTCAATCAGCGCATCGGCTTCCGACTGAAGATCGCTCGCGAGGCCCAGTTCTATACGCAGGCCGAAATGGCCAAAGCACTAGGCGTTTCTCAGGGCCGCTACTCAATGTACGAAACCGGCCAGAGAACGCTGGACCATGAGATCGCTGCCAACTTCGTCAAGATCGTCGAGATCGACTTCAATTTCCTGTTCGGAGGCAGTCCCAGGAGCATCGCCAACAAGCAGTTGAAATCACGCTTGCGCAAGGCGCATGCACTGTTCCGCGCCACCGTCAAGTTCGATCCCCTGGTCGAAGCGGACAGCGAAGATTGATCACAGCTTGTGGATAAGTTGTGGAAAGCCACAATGGGGTCCATGAAAATATTGTGAATTTCACCCACTGTTGAAAAACACTGGGGAAGGAGTACGGTGCGCCTTGGGACTCATCGCGTGAAAGGCAAGCCGATACTCAAAGAGGGATTGTGGGAGTCTCGGCACGACTTGCGCACATGGGCTGTGGCGTTGAGCCGGTTGCCGCAGTCTGAATTCTGCTTAGGGAAGAATGAATCATGTTGATGATCGCTCCCGCGGCACGGCACTTTGAATCTCCTCACACCGGATGACTCACGCCCCTTGGGGGCGTGTGCGCCGGCACAAGTGTCCATGTGGAACCTCAGTTCCACCTGACCTTTACCGACCGCGACCGAATTGCTCGCTGTTCGCTTTGAAATGCCCGATCTGTGGCCGACAGGGCTATGGCCGCAAGGCCGAGCATGAAGCCATCGACGGCTGGAATGAGGCGATTGCCCGCATCCTGCAGCGCGATCAGGCAGCTGCCAACGCGCTGCCGCTGATCGGGACGCCGAAGGCAGGCTACTACGGCTGTCGTCTGAGCAAGCATGCCGTAGAGGTCGCCGTCAGAATTTGGTTCGGATCACCAATCTTCGATGGCGAGGAACTGGATCGCTCGCCCCGGTGGTGCTGTGAGGTCGATGGCGAGACAACGCGCATCGAGCATGACAATGATGGCAATCCCATCGGGCATGTGCTGTTCGATGTGTTTGAATACTGGCCGATCTGCTGCGGCACGCCGATCAGCGAAAAAGA
>Ga0066903_100002390_pt1 | contig 14649 bp, 10 predicted proteins | sample PanSoiMetaGPlot1_FD_67491 | JGI IMG/M metagenome (GOLD analysis project Ga0066903, IMG submission 67491) | Tropical forest soil microbial communities from Panama analyzed to predict greenhouse gas emissions - Panama Soil - Plot 1 (version 2) | ecosystem: Environmental > Terrestrial > Soil >...
GCAAGGCAAGGGAGAGCCGGCGTTCGACCTCGGCGAGGGACCTCCACGCACCGAATTCTACCTCCTGTTCATCTGGACTGAACCCATTCTCGGAGAAAGCGAACCGACCAAGGAAAAAAGGTGATTCCCATGAAATTCGATAAAGAGACGATGCTCAAGCATCAGTTCTGGTTTCTTCTGGCCCTGGCGGTGCCGTTGACCCTGGGCGCTTACTTCTTCCTCATGACCGCCGTCCGGGGGGCAATCAACAAAGACCGCAAGGACCTGGAAGACAAGCTGAAATCCGCGTCCAGCGCGACGAGAATCATGAATCAAAAATCGGTTGATATCATGGAGGACAAGGCCAAGAAGATGGCCGCCAAGGAGGAGACAGTCTGGAAGGAGGCCTACGGCAGCCAAATAAATATTTCCACCTGGCCGGAAGCGATTGAAAAAGAGTTCGACTTCAAGGACGGGTACTTTGCCACCGAGATCAAGGCGGAACGGAGCAAGGACAAGCAGGACAAGGCCACCGGAAAATTTCCGGCTAACGACGGCAGCCATTTCCACGGGGTGGTCACATCCTGCGACCAAAACCAGGTAACGGTAGCGGGAGAAAAAGGGCCACCGATCAAGTTTCAAGCCACTCCCAAGGTCAAGGTCACCGGTGACAAGGGGATTGCCTATTTTGTGAACTTGAAAGAAGGGGATCGTGTGGCCGTGACGTACGTCCGCTCCAAGTACTTTTGGGATCGCCTGACGGATTTTGAACGAGACAAGTATGTTGAGGCATACAAGTCCCAGATTCCGGAAATCCTGGAACAGGTCAAGCCGGTCACGGCCAATGGCGGAGGAGTGGTTCAGTTGCACAATTGGGCTTACAAGCGCGATACCTTTCCGCCCGCCAATGCGCAGTTCTTCCACTACGTGGCCAAGGATTGGATCACCAATTATGATTTTTCTGACGAATGCTGGATGGCCCAGGAGGATCTGTGGGTGCAGCGCGAAATCTACCGCATCATCCGCGAGGCCAATGATTCTGTGAGCAATTTCAAAGTCAAAGGCAAGGGCGGGGATGCCAAGCCAAATGCTCCGCAGGTATATACCTTCACGAACCCCTACTGGCAACTCACCATCGAGCTTGCCGGCAAGAAAAAGCTTGGGATCACCATCAAGAACCAGCTCCCCTGGCGGCAACGGCTGGACCTGGACTTCCTGTTCCAGCTCCAGAAAAATGCCAACCACGACCAGTATGAGAAGGTCACTGTCGGCGGCGAGCCGCTCGGCCCCCACCAGTCGCGCGAGTTGAAAGTGCACGACGTACAAGGGCAGGCGGCCACCGGCATTTACCACGTCGAGCAAGTCATCAACTGGGAGACGGCAGCGGTCAAACGCATCGATCACATCAGCTTCGGCTCCCTGGCCTCCGGCGATTGCGCGCACGGGCATCGCACCTTTCCGGACGGGTTGAAACCGTTCCAGGAAAAGAAGGAAGCGGCGCCGCAGCAGGGACCCGGACCCGGCGGCCTCGATCCCAAGATGAAAATGATCGACAAGGACATGATGAAGGGCAAGGGGAAAGGAGACACCGCCGCCAACATAAGCCCCAATGGCTTGAGGATCGACCGCTATAATGAAAAGCCCACCAAGCAAAGCCGGCGCATTCCTATCGGCGTCGCACTCATTGTCGATCAGGAGCACGTGGACCGGGTGCTACTGGCTTTCTCCAAGTCCCGCCTCCGCTTCCTGACCACGCAGGTGATCTTGAATCGCTATCCGCACTCGGTGCGGCCGGAGTTTGGCGAGACGCAGCCGGGCAATAAAGGATTCAATCCCAAGGACTTCTTCAAGGGCGGCGAGGCGGCAGCGGGCCAGGGTTTTGGTGGATTCCGCAACCAGCCCCGGACCGTCTCCAGTTCCAGCACCGACCAGGAATCAAATATGGAACTGGTCGTTTACGGAGTGGTGACTCTGTATGAACGCTATCCGCCCAGGAAGACTCCTTGATGGTTTCGAGAACCTCCGAAGTCTTTGAGGCTGCGGAAGTTGGTAATGAGAGCAGAAATCTCCAACGAATGAGGGTTTGAAAATGGCGAAGAAAATCGGCCTGGATTCGAAAAAGGCGAAGGAATTCCTGATGCAAAAAGGCGAGCGCGTCGGCCTGGTCGTCGCCGGAGTCCTGACCCTCCTGATCCTGGTCCTCGGTTTCCTGGGCATCTCCACGCGTCCTCCGGCGCAGGCCAGCGGCGTCACCACCTGGGCGAAGGCAATTGAGACCGCCGCCGTTGACCTGAAAGGGAAGATCGATCGGCATGTCCCTTCCGAGGATCTCAAGAAGATTGACGATTTTCAATTCAAGGAATCCGAATTCGTTCTGGCCCACAACGCCGAGCGCTGGTTCGAGCCGTCCATTGGCGGCGACACCAAGCGCCGCAATCCGAACATCGTGAGGTGTGGCGCGGAAGACATTCAAATGGATTATCTGTTGGCCCCGGCCCTGCGTTACCAGCCGGAGGGCCGAGGCCAGTACCGGGTCATCGACGCCGGCGAGAGGCCGCCTGCCATGGCCCTGGATAGCCGGCGCATGGTCCTGGTGAATGCTGCCTTTCCCGTGAGCGCGCAACTGGACGAATTTGTCCGGGCCTTGCAGGCGGGGGACCGGGCAAAACTGCTGAGCAGCCCGGACGCGCCGCACATCCTCGGGCTGGAGGTGTACCGCACCGAGTTCATGGGCAAGGACAAGGACGGCAAGGAAATCTGGTCGGAGGGGAAACCCCTTTATGTGTGGGACGAGAAAGAGAACCGAACCGTGCTTGCCAAGCACCTGGACGATTTCATCCGGCACATGGTGATCGATGACAACAATGCCAAGCACCTGGCGGACGTTCTGGGTCCCAACATGGCCACCCCCCTGCCCCGGCTGGCCACCATCAGCGGCGCCGCGGGAAGTTACCCCAAGCTGAAGCTGAAGGACATCAAGGTGGAGGATGAGGCCCCAGAGAAGGGGCCGCCGGAGAAGGGCCCGATCGACAAGGGCGGGTTCAACAATTTCCCGCAGAAGAAACCGCCTCCGGCTAAAATGGAAAAAGAACCGCCCGATGCGCAGACGACCACGGCCAAAGCGCCGGAGGATGTGGTGGAACGTCTCAACGGGAATTTCAACGTATTTGATCCCCTGGCGGGCTATCTCAATGCGCCCGTCGTGGAGAAGGAAAAGAAGGGTGACAAGAAGAATAAGAAGGTCAAAGGCAAACCGATGCCCCCGCCTCCTCCGCCTCCGAAAGAAAACTCGGGCAAGGAGACGGAAAAGAAACAGGAGGGGATGCCCATCACCCAGGAAGATCCGGTCTTGCTGCGCTTCTTTGATGTGGATGTGGAGCCCGGCAAGAAATACCGCTACCACTTCCGCGTCCGGATCGCCAATCCGAACTTCGGCAAGAGCACCGAGGTCGCGGCCCTGGATTTTAGCAAATTCAAGGAGCTGCCGAGGAGCGATGATTGCTGGACTTCCACCGAGTCCATCACGATTCCTCGGGAATCGTTTTACTATGCGGTCGATCAGTTTGAAATCGGAAAGATGATGGGCACAAAGCCGCCCCTGGTCACCTCGGTGATAAAGGAGTTGATGAAGGAGAGCATCGACTTCCCGAATGCGAATCACAACCTGGCGGAAATGACGCCTGTGCAAATCCACCGCTGGATGAACCGCTTCCAGGCAAATGACGGCTCCGAACGCTGGATCGGCGACTGGGTCATTGCCGAGCGGCTGCTGATCAAACGCGGCGAGCTGATCGGCCGAAAGAAGGTGATCGTCGAGGTGCCGGAATGGTACGACAACAAGAATCGGTACGATTGGGGCAAGTTCGCCGTGGGCAAACACGCGGCCAAGTTCACTCCCGTCAATTTCCTGACCGATGAAGCCAAGGTCCCCATGCTGGTGGATTTCCAGGGGCCGAAGAAGGCCGAGGACGGCGCCACCGAATTGTTGATCCTGGAGCCGGACGGCAAATTAACGGTTCGCAATTCGCGCGTGGACAGCGATCCGCAAAGCGAGATCGGCAAGGAAAGATTGCGGCATTACAACCAATGGCGCCAGCGAGTGGAAAAGCTTCGCCACGGCAGAACCGGCGGCGGCGGCACCAGCCCATTCCCCGGAGGCAAGGGGCCCGGCTAACTGCACCAATCCGTTGCGTCACGAAACAACGAGCCCGCGGATTTCATCCGCGGGCTTTTCTTTTCGTCACGACTTCGGGGGGCGCGAAGCGGTTGCTGTTTCCGCCGCGGGTGGTCCGGCGACAGGTTTCTCCAGCCGGAACCAGAAAAACGAGTGCGGATTCAGGGACAGGAAATAAGGCTGGTCACCGATAGGAGGAAACTCGTGGTTGCCCAGGAGCTCGATGGGAACTCGACCGCGAAACGCTTGCAAATCTAGCGCGGCAGGCTGGGCGAAGGCCGACAGATTGTTGACCACCAGCACCGTCTGCTCCTGATATTCGCGGAGGTAAGCAACCACGCGGCGGTTTTCACAGGAAACGAACTTGAGGCTGCCGCGGCCGAAGACGGGATACTTCTTGCGGGCCCGGATCAAGCGCCGCAGCCAGTTGAGTAGCGAAGTCGGCGAGCGCTGCTGCGATTCCACATTGACCGCCTGATAATGATAGATCGGATCCAAGAGGATTGCCTGGTACAGGCGGGACGGATCGGCCCGGGAAAAGCCGGCGTTGCGGTCCCCCGTCCATTGCATCGGCGTGCGGACGCCGTTGCGATCGCCCAGGAAAATGTTGTCGCCCATGCCGATCTCGTCCCCGTAGTAGATGACCGGGCTTCCCGGCAGGGTCAGGAGCATGCTGTGGAGGAGCTCAATCTGGCGGCGGTCATTGTCCACCAGCGGCGCCAGGCGGCGGCGAATGCCGAGGTTGAGACGCATGCGCGCATCCTTGGCGTATTCCTGAACCATGTAATCGCGTTCCTCGTCGGTGACCATTTCCAGCGTCAGCTCGTCGTGGTTGCGAAGGAATAGGGCCCACTGGCAGCCGGCCGGGACGGCGGGCAACTGGTCCATGATCTCGATGATGGGCCAGGATTGTTCCCGGCGAATGGCGCTGAACATGCGCGGCATGAGCGGAAAGTTGAACGCCATGTGGAACTCGTCGCCGTTGGCAAAATAGGGAACGAGGTCGTGCGGCCACTGGTTGGCCTCGGCCAGGAGCACGGTGCCGGGGTAATGCTCGTCCACAAAACGGCGCATTTCTTTGCAAAACGCGTGGGTTTCGGGGAGGTTCTCGCAATTGGTTCCCTCGCGCTCGAACAGGTACGGGATGGCGTCCACGCGAAAGCCGTCGATGCCGCGATCCAACCAGAATGCCATCACCTGCAGGATTTCCTTGCGGACCGCCGGGTTATCGTAATTGAGATCCGGTTGATGGCTGAAAAACCGGTGCCAGTAGTATTTGCGGGAAGCCATGTCCCAGCTCCAGTTGGAGGTCTGGGTATCCTTGAAAATGATGCGGGCGCTGGCGTACTGCTCGCCGGTATCGCTCCAGACAAAATAATCCCGATAGGGAGAGGCGGGGTTGCGGCGTGCTTCCTGAAACCAGGGATGCTGATCGGAGACGTGGTTCACGACCAGGTCGGCAATGATGCGGATGCCGCGCTCGTGGGCCGCACGGGTGAGCGTTTCAAAATCCTCAACTGTGCCGAGGTCGGGATGGACTTTGTAGAAATCAGCAATGTCGTAGCCGTCGTCTCGCAAGGGCGACGCATAGATGGGCATGAGCCAGAGGCAATCAACTCCCAGATCGCGAAGATAGTCGAGTCTTTCGACAAGGCCGCGCAGGTCGCCGTTGCCGTCCGCGTTGCCATCCTGAAATCCGCGGACGTAAACTTCATAAAAGACGGCATCCTTGTACCACAGGCCGTCGCTGTCGGGCATTTTCCTCTCCGTTGCTTAGCTCCTGACTCGTGACTGCTGACCCTTGATTCCTGACCCCTGACCTCTCCGCCGCGGCCACACCTCCGCCAGCCATTCGAGGAATTTTCGCACTTCCGCCTGGTTTTCCAGATGATACTGGGCAACGGTTTCGCCGGGATCGCCCACCTTCACGGTAATGCCATCGGGCAAGGCGGCAAAGGCGTCTTCATCGGTGACATCGTCGCCCACGTAAACGACCAGGAGGTCCGGCTTGCCCAGTTGTTCCTTGATCCAGCCGACGGCACTGCCTTTGTTCCAGTAAACGCGCGGACGGATATCGTAAACCTTGTTGCCGCAGGCGAGTTGAAATGGGTGATCAGTGCCGGCCAGGGCTGCATGCAAGAGTTTGCGCACCTGCTCGGTATCGGACTCGGCCACCATCCGGTAGTGGATGCTGAGGGTCAGCCCCTTGTTTTCCACAAAGGCGCCGGGTATGCCTTGCAGCCTGCCGCGAAGCTCCTCGGCAAATGCCTTGATCAGATCGCTGGAAGCGGCGGCGGTCGGCTCGATGAACAGGATGCCTTCGCCGCTGATTTCCAGGCCATGATTACCGGCGTAGATCAAGCCGGGCATGCGTAACCGGCCTTGCAGGTCGGCACGTTCTCGGCCGCTGATGACGGCCAGATACAAACCCGGCTGGTCTGTCAGCCCGCGCAGGGCTCTTTGCATGTGCGGCGTCAGCGAAACCTGCGACGGTTCATCCTGGAGAGGAGTAAGGGTGCCGTCGAAATCCAGGCAGATGAGCAGTTCCGGCGCACGCTCAATCCGCCCGCCGACTTCGGCGACTGCTTCGAACAACGGACGGCTCATGGTGTTTCTCCTTCGCAGCGCTGGAATTGAAGGTTCCGGTCCCCAGGGCGAGTCTACGAGTCTGGGGCTGGTCAAGGAATGATCGTAATCAGGCCGTCCTGCTTTGACAACTTTTCCTCATGGGTCATGACTTCGTCTGTCCCCGCGGGGAATTCGAAATTCAGCAGTGCGGACAGCAGTTTTCCAGCCCAGCGATAGATATTGTTTTCCGCCACCTGCGTGCGCAGTTTTTGCATCCGTTTGCCGCGCTCCTCCAGCGGCATGTTCATGGCTTCATGAATGGCTTCGGCGACCTCCTCCTCCGCAAACGGATTGACTACCATGGCCTGGGACAATTCACGGGCGGCGCCAGTGAAACGGCTCAGGATCAGCACGCCGTCCTCATCAAAGCGGCTGGCGACAAATTCCTTGGCCACCAAGTTCATGCCGTCGTCCAGCGAGGTGACCATGCAAAACGCCGACAGGCGATGCAGGGCCATCATCTGCACGGGCGAATGTTGGTGCTTTAGGTACACGATGGGCCGCCAGGAATCGGTGCTCCACTTCCAGTTGATTTCCTCAACCAGGCTGTCCACCTCGTCATCGAGCATTTTGTACTGGCGCACGTGCATGCGATTGGGAACGCCGATCTGAACGAAAACGAGGCGTTCCCGATACGCCGGATATTTTTCCAGGAAAAGGTCCAGGGCGCGGAGGCGCTCGGGAATTCCCTTGGTGTAGTCGATACGATCGATGCCGCAACCGACAATTTCGTCACCGGTGAGCCCCAGCTGCTGCCGCCAGCGTTCCATGTCCGCCTCAACAGCCTGGCTGCAGGCCAGAGTCTCATGGTCTTCAAAATCGATGCTGATGGGGAACGGCCTGACCACCGTGACCTTGCCGCCGCGGGTGACCTCAAAACGTTCGTTATCAACCCTGGTCTCCAGGATGCGATCGGCGGTATCCAGGAAATTCTGGCAATGGCAGCGGAGATGGAAACCGAGTAGATCATTTCCGAGCAAGCCGTCTAACAGTTCTTCCTTCCAGGGAAAGGTTTGAAATACTTCCGGAATGGGCCAGGGAATATGCCAGAAATGGGCAACGATGAGGTTGGCGTTTTCTTCCTTGAGCATGCGCGGCAACAAACCGAGGTGATAGTCCTGAACGAATACGAACGCCGGTTGGTCACCGGCCTCCTCCAGCACGGCCTTGGCAAAAAGTTCATTCACCTGGCGATACATTTCCCAGTGGCGCGGATTGAAAACGGGCCGGGTAAAAACCATGTGACACAGGGGCCACAGGCCGGCATTGGCCAGGCCACTGTAGTAGCCGTCCTCCTGCTCCTTGGTCAACCACAGCCGTCGCAAGGTATAACTGGGGTTTCCGGGAGGCACGCGCAAATGACCTCTGGCATCGGCGGTCCGGCGATCGGCGCTGCCGCTGCCATGCGCGATCCAGGTTCCCCCGCATGCTCGCAGGATTGGGTCCAGAGCCGACACCATGCCGCTGACCGGCGGCACGCATTCAACCCGGCCGCTCACAAAGCGGTGCAAATAAGGCTCGCGATTGGCCACCACGATCAGCGGATGATCTTGTAGGCGGTTTTGGATTAAGTCGAGAAGGGATTCCTTGGTCCACATTTGGATAAGTCCTTTCTTGAATGAACCGCACCCGATCGGGTTGATTTCCGGCAGCGGGCACTCTCCGTGTACCCTCTTTCCGGACCGATCAAGGGTCTGCCTTTATTATAGGTATTTCGCCAACTGGCGTTTCTTGCTGGGCAGTGGACATGGTCGTAAAACAGCGATTTTCGACATAATGGACACCAAGGCGCGCGGGGAAACCCACGCTTCGTAGACTCGAGAATGGTACCGGAAAACGCAGGTCCCCCGCACGCAGGAAAACAGGTTGCATTACCTCCCGCAGTAAATCTCCGTCGGCTTCAGCCGCTGTCCCCAATTTGGTGATTCGGCCGTTGAATCGTGTTCCCCGTATGGGATTGTTTGTTCGGTCGGCAGAAAAACATGAATGGTGGAGCCCATGCCCGGTTTGCTGGCAACGGCAATGGTTCCGCGGTGGCTTTGCACGATCCCCCGTGCGATGGCCATGCCCAGGCCGCGGCCCGTGAATTTGGTGCTGAAAAACGGTTCAAATATCCTGGCACGCGTCTCCTCATCCATGCCGCAGCCACTATCGGACACTTGCAGCCACACATATTCTCCTTGCGCAAGTTCCGCACCCATGTGCTCGAAAACCGAACGGTCGCCGTGAATGACCTGGGTGCTCAAACGAATCGTTCCCGAGCCGTCGCCAAGGGAATCCGACGCGTTCCGCACAAGCGTCACGACGAGGTTGCGCAGCTGGATAGCATCGCCCGCGATGTCAGGCAACTTCTCAGCAAGGTCACTCAAGAGGACAATATTTTCGCCGACCGAAATCTGCAAGTGTGGCCACATGGACTCGATCAGCCTGGAAACGTTGACCGGTGTGAGTTTCATACTGGACTTCTGGGCAAAAAGGAGCATCTGGCCGGCAAGGTTGGCAGCACATTGGGCGGCGGCATCGATTTCCATAAGCATGCCACGGACGGGGGAATCCACAGACAATTCCATGAGGGCCAGGGAAGTATACCCCATCACGGCGCTGAGCAAGTTGTTGAAGTTGTGGGCCACGCCCCCGGCCAGGGTTTTCAAGCTGCGCACCTTGTTCGCTTCCTGGCGCTGGATCTCCTCCTGGAGTCTTGCCTCCTCCTTTTTTTTTCGCTCGGTGATGTCCACGGCGATGGTGATGGTGCCGACCAGATTTCCTTCCCGATCGAATAGCGGGCCCACTTGGCCGGCAAACGTCCTGCTTTTCCAAACCCGTTCCCATGAATTCTCCTGCCCGGCCAGTGCAAGTCGATAGATATCCACAGGGAAGGCTTCCGAGTCGGAACTGCGGAAGAATCGCTGAATAGGCCAGCCCAAGAGCTGATGTCGCGGACCACCAATGGCTGTCAACCCCGTTCCCTGCGCCATGGTAATCCGCAAATCCAAATCGGTGGCCAACAGAACCGCCGGACATTGCTCGATGATTTGGACTTCGCCGAGGGTCGGCTTATCGATTTTCCATTGCCTGGCGCCAGAAGGAGCGATTTCTGAAGCCAGGGCGTAACGAGCCTCTTTTTTCATGATGTGCTCCGAGAGACGACAAGGATGATCAAGTGGCCTGCAAATAGGCCTCTTTCCTGAACAACTCCCCTTCCGCACAGATTCGCTGCCAGACCTCCTGGCGGTGAATGGCGGTTTCTGCAGGAGCCGAGATGGCAACACGGACGCGGCTGCTCTGGACCGAAATCACGGTAAAGGTGATGTCGTGACCGGGAACGACAATGCTTTCCCCGACTTTGCGGCTCAAAATGAGCATGGCAAACTCCTTTTCGCTCGAACCCAGATTTTAGAAAGCGGCGAAGGCCGAGGGCGCCATCGTCATGATGGAGAAAGGATCGACAAGAATCTGTTTGATTGGCCCGTTTTCGAGAGGCACTTCCATTGGACGTGGACGAACTGGCACACTTGCCGGCTTGAGCAAGCCTTTTAATTATGCGAGATAGCCTCCCTGGTGTCAAGCGGGCTCAGGAAAAACACTACTCACCAGCATTTCGAAAACATTACAATAAATGGCTGGAGCCCAATGCCCACAATCCATCATGGTACGACCACTAAAAACCGGCTGGCAACTTGTGTCGGCCATTGTCGTCTTGGCGGCCATTTACGTCGGCGCGGGCTACCTGGGCCTTCGGCTGGCCAAGGTCCATAGCAGCGTCACGGCAGTGTGGCCCCCCACCGGCATCAGTCTTGCCGCCTTGTTGATTTTTGGTTGGCGTGCCTGCCCGGGAATTTTCCTCGGTGCTTTTGTTGTCAACCTGCTCAACTTCATGCACATTGAAGGCACGCTAACTGAAGGCACGGCGGCAGCGACCGCGTTGGGAGTGGCACTGGGGAACACTTTGGAGGCGCTCCTGGGCGCCTGGCTCGTCACGCGATTTGCCAATGGGGTCCATGCCTTTGATCGACCGCAGGATGTTTTCAAATTCACCCTCCTGGCGGCCATCCTCAGCACCATGGTGAGCGCTACCTGGGGAGTGGCCTGTCTGGCGCTTGCCGATCCTGTCCAGTGGTCCAAGTATTCCTCCATGTGGTTTACCTGGTGGATGGGTGATGCTGCCGGCGCTTTGCTGGTAGCGCCTCCCCTTATCCTGTGGGCCGCCAATTTCGAAATACACTGGACCCGCACGGAATTGGTCCGAGCCGCGTTGTTGCTGCTGGCGTTGGTGGGAATTTGCAAATTGATCTTCGGCAACGTTCTTGGTCCCGGAGGCACCACCATACCTCTTGGGTTCTTGTGCATGCCGGTCCTTGTGCTTGTGGCGTTTCAATTTGGCGCACGCGAGACAGCCAGCGCCATGTTGTTGCTGTCGGGGCTGGCGCTGTGGGGAACCTTGAATCATCACGGGCCGTTTTTTATCGGCGAGATCCACGAATCGCTCCTTCTGCTGCACGCTTTTTTGGCGGTCAGCGCCGTAACTGCGCTGGCACTTGCCGCCGTGGTAATTCAGCACCGCCGGGCTAAAACGGAGCTACAGACTGCCAATGAAAACCTGGAACAGCGTGTGCAAGAACGCACCTTCCTCCTGGCCCAGGTTAACGACGCGTTGCGCAAGAAAATCGCTCAGCGAAACCAGGCCGAAAAAACGTTGATGGAAAATGAAGAACGCACGCGGCAAATTGTGGAAACGGCTTACGATCCCTTCATTGCGATCAATGCTGACGGCCTGATCATCGACTGGAACGCCCAGGCTGAAGCAACCTTCGGCTGGCGCCGTCATGAGGTTCTGGAGCAGTCCCTGGCCGAACGCATCATTCCCCCGCGGTTTCGCGAGGCGCATCGTGCCGGCATCGCCCGCTACCTCACCAAGGGAGATAGCCACATCATCAATAAGCGGGTTGAATTGTCCGCCTTGCACCGCGACGGGCACGAGTTTCCGGTCGAGATACGGATTTGGCCCTCCGGAGTGGGACCATCTTTGCAGTTTAATGCATTCGTTCATGACATCACCGAACGCAAGCGCGTGGAAAAGATGTTCCGCGGCCTTCTGGAATCGGCGCCGGATGCCATGGTCATTGTCAATCAACGGGGCGAAATCGTGCTGGTCAACTCGCAAACAGAGAGCATGTTCGGTTACGTCCGACAGGAGATTCTCGGCCAGGCGGTGGAAACACTGATGCCCGAAAGCTTCCGCTCCGACCATTGTCGATACAGGGCACAGTATTTCGCCCGTCCCGGAGTTCGGCCGATGGGCGCCGGCAGGAAACTATTCGGCTTGCACAAGGACGGCCGCCGCTTCCCCGTGGAAGTCAGTCTCAGCCCGCTGCAAACCGACGAGGGCATCCTGGTCTCCGGCGCCATTCGCGACATCAGCGAGCGTGAAGAAACGGAAGCGAAATTGCGTCAATCCGAGCGGCTGGCGGCCATCGGCGAAATGGTGGCCGGCCTGGCCCACGAAAGCCGAAATGCCCTGCAACTCAGCCAGGCCTGCCTGGAATTGCTGGAATGCAAATTGGACGACCAGCCCGAATTGCAAGGCCTGGTCCGGGATGTCCAAAAATCCCAGGACCATCTGCACCGCCTGTACGAGGAAGTTCGCGGTTACGCCGCCCCCATGATCCTGAAACGCGAGACATGCCAGCTCAACGACGTTCTTCAGGACACCTGGGAGCAGTTGACGTTGCTCCGTCAAGATCGCGTTGCCCACCTGCAACAGAGGATGGAGGGTCTTGACCTGGTCTGTAAAGTGGATCGGCTGGCGCTCGGACAGGTTTTCCGGAATATTTTGGAGAATTCTCTGAACGCCTGTCAGGATCCTGTCCAAATCAAAGCAAACTGGTCGGAGGTGCACCGGAATGGCCATCATGAAGTCCGGGTTTCGCTAAGTGACAATGGTCCTGGCATGTCCCCGGAAACGCAGCAACGGCTCTTTGAGCCCTTCTTCACAACCAGGACCCAGGGCACCGGCCTGGGCATGGCCATTGCCAAACGGATCGTCGAAGCGCATGATGGCCAGATTGCCGTCGCCGGCGAAATAGGCGCCGGCACGGAAATACTGATTACTTTACCGAGGAACCACTCATGAATCGCACCTTGCGAATCGCGGTGGCAGACGACGAACCGCGCATGTTGCAGTTTTATCGCGAAGTTTTGCCCATGATGGGTCATGAGGTCGTTTGCACGGCCTTGAACGGAGCAGAATTGATTGAGCAATGCCGTTCCGCGCGCCCGGATCTGGTTATTTCCGACATCAAAATGCCGGACATGGACGGCATCGATGCATCCAAACAGCTTGCCGCCCAAGAGGCGGTGCCAATTATCATGGTCACCGCCCACGACGATCCGGAGCTTCTGGAGCGGGCAGGCGCCACCCCCGTTCTGGCCTACTTGGTGAAACCGATCAAGCGCCAGGACTTGCAGCCGGCCATCGTCATCGCCATGCGCCGCTTCGAGGAATTGCAAACCTTGCAAAAAGATGCCACCGATCTGCGGCAGGCCCTTCAAGACCGCAAGATCATCGAGCGTGCCAAGGGCGTGCTCATGAAACGCACCGGCCGCGACGAGGCCAGCGCCTTTCAAAGCATGCAGAAGCTGGCGCGCGACAAGAACCGCAAGCTCGTGCAAGTTGCCGAAATGATCCTCACCGCGGAAGAGGCCTTCGGGCTCGAGTGACGGCCTCGAAAAAAAATTGGGGGCAGAAGCGATTTCTGCCCCCTCAGGCCCGGCGGCCAGGTTTCATGCCGGACCATCATCCCTGGTCCAGCCACGTCGAAAGCAGCTGGAATAGATTCCGCGGACTGACATAGTCGGCCACGCCAAACTGGTCGAGCAGATAAAACAGCAGCCACACGTCCAGCGCCCCCAGAGTATAGGGCAGCTTTTTGCCCTTCCAGTTGCGCAACTTGTCCACAGCGCGAGCCAGCTTGTCGGACATGTTTTGCCAGAAGTAGTTCTTGCTTTCGAGCCGTTCCTTCTTCTGGACCAGTTGTCCGAGCAGGTATTGCCGCTGTGCGGCCCTGGCCTGGTTGACGCGGTTGCTGTTGCCTTCCCGCAAGAGGGGATCGTGCAACAGCTTTTCAACTCCCAGAGTGGCACGGGAATAGCGCCAGGCCAGGTACGCAGCCCGGCGCTGGAAGAAGAACTTGACGGCCGCCAGGACGAGCAACAAAAACGTGTGCAGAAAGATCATGCTTCTTGCGGTCTGTGAGGATGACCCTGGCCGGTCAATGAGGAAAAGACGACCGGCGGAAAAAAGAGGTTCACGGAAAAAGAAAAAAGTTTTCCGAATGCGCATACACGTTATGATGCAGTAGTGAAAAGCAGTCGGAAGCGCCAGCGAGGAAAGGTTTAGGCTATCAGCGATGGTCCACGGCAACGGCAAAACAATTCGTGCAGTATGCCCCCACGATTGTCCGGACACATGTGGCATGGTGGTCACCGTCGAATCGGGCCGGGCGACCAACTTGCGCGGCGACAAGGACCATCCCTTCACGCGTGGCTATCTGTGCCAGAAGGTGACGCGCTATCTTGATCGCGTGTACCATCCGGATCGTTTGAAATGGCCGTTGCTTCGCAGCGGGCCCAAGGGATCGGGCCGGTTCCAGCGGATCGGCTGGGACGAAGCCATCGAGCGCATCGCCAAGCGCTTTGCGGAAATCGCAGCCTCGAGCCACGGGCCGCAAGCCATCCTGCCCTACAGCTATGCCGGGACCATGGGCAAACTGCAAGGATCGAGCCTGGATAGGCGCTTCTTCCATCGGCTCGGAGCGTCGCTGCTGGATCGCACAATCTGTGCAACGGCAGGCGCTGCTGGCTGTGATGTC
>Ga0066903_100002391_pt1 | contig 14648 bp, 12 predicted proteins | sample PanSoiMetaGPlot1_FD_67491 | JGI IMG/M metagenome (GOLD analysis project Ga0066903, IMG submission 67491) | Tropical forest soil microbial communities from Panama analyzed to predict greenhouse gas emissions - Panama Soil - Plot 1 (version 2) | ecosystem: Environmental > Terrestrial > Soil >...
GGCTGCCGGCCGAGGCGCGCGCACGGCTGGGCATCGGCTACGTTCCCCAGGGCCGTGAGATTTTCCCGCATCTGACCGTCGAGGAAAACCTGCGCGTCGGGCTCGGCTTGAGAACAGGCGGTAGCCGCGCAATACCCGAACGCGTCTTCGAGCTGTTCCCCGTCTTGAAGTCGATGCTACGCAGGCGCGGTGGCGACCTGTCCGGCGGTCAGCAGCAACAGCTCGCCATCGGCCGTGCGCTGGTGCTCGAACCAAAGCTGTTGATCCTGGACGAACCGACGGAGGGCATCCAGCCGAACATCGTGCACGAGATCGGTGACGTGGTCCTGAGCCTGAACCGCGATGCAGGCATGACGGTCCTGATCGTCGAGCAGAAGCTCCCGTTCGCCCGCCGCGTGTCGAGCGAGTTTCGGATCCTCGAGAAAGGGCGATGTGTCGCCGGCGGCCCCGTCGCAGGTTTGACCGACGATGTCGTCCGCGCCCACCTCAGCGTCTGACCGCTCTCGAAGGGCTCGTCGCTTCACGCCACTCGCGAGTCGCGTCGTACAATAACTAGCTCCGTATCAACATGATCCAGCTTTCAGAGCTGACCAAGGCCTACGGCGACCGTGTGCTCCTCGACCACGTGACGTGGCAGATCACGGACTGGGAGCGCGTCGGCCTGTGCGGCCCGAACGGCGCCGACAAGACCTGTAGGGTGCGCAAACTCGAATGTCACGCTGCGCGCTCGTATTCGTGCAGCAGCCCGCCAAGACGGTCGCGGCGTTTCACTGTAATCGGTTGACTGCTCGTCCCGGTCTTCACTGAGGCCCCACCGTGCGGTGGAACCAGACCCAGACTCCGGTGAGGTCGCGAGCGGTTGTAATGATCGACGAACACCTTGACGGTGTGTTCAAGATGTTGCGCGTTCACGATCAAAAGCCAGTCCAGACATTCGGACCGAACGGTTCGTACGAACCGTTCGGCGATCCCGTTCGCTTCCGGCGCCTGAACCGGTGTTCGAACGACACGGACGCCTTGGGCCTCGAACACGGCGTCGAAGCTGTCCGTGAATTTGCGATCGCGATCGCGAATCAGAAATCGAATCGGTGTTTCTCGCTCGGCCAACGTCCAGGCGACCTGCCTCGCCTGTTGCGTGACCCACGGGCCGTCGGGATGCGTCGTGCAGCCCGCCACATGGACCCGCCGGCTGCTGATGTCAATGAAGAAGAGCACATACAGTCCCTGGAGCCAGACCTTATCGACGGTAAAGAAATCCACCGCGAGGATGCTGTTGGCCTGTGTACGCAGGAACTCTCGCCATGATGGCCCTCGGCCAACCGTTGGGCCGAGCCGCTCGGCGCGGAGGACCTTCTTGACGGTGGTCGCCGCGACGGCGATACCAAGGCCCTTCAACTCGCCGACAATACGCTGATAGCCCCACCGCGGACTCTCCCGCGCCAACCGCACGATCAGCGCTCGAACGTCTGGCGGGATCGGTGGTCGACCCGGCGGTCCCGAATAGGTCCAACGCTTTGTCACCAGCAGCCGGTGCCACCGGAGGAGCGTCGCTGGGGTGACGACAAAAGACGACCAGTTGACGCGCGGCAACAGCCGGCTTGCCGCCGACAGAAACACTCGGTCGGCTGCCCGAAATACGGGGCGCTTGACCTGGCGGCGCAGGACTGCCAGCTCGTGGCGGAGGACGATGATCTCAAGATCCTTCGACCGCGTCGGCCGGAGCAGCAGCAACAGCAACTGCAGGACGCGTTGAAGCGCGACGTAAAGAACGGAAAGAAACACGGCACCCTCCGCGAACACGACGAGAGGCCCGCTATTTTATGCAGATCGAATTAACGCACCCCACAGGTCACCTGCGACCTCACTTCTTCGGACGTGGATCGAACGCTTGAATTTGTCGCGAGGCTCGCGCGCCGCAGCCTCCGCAGCTTGTTCGACGCAGGGAGCCTTCGTCAGGTATCCGTCGATGGGCGCCCATCGTTCTCGCCTAATCGTAGGGTCGACCGGACCGACCGGCTTCGATGGAGTAGCTACCGGTGCCATTGCCGACTGTATCGAGCGTCAGAATGAGAACTGCGCCCGGAACGGAAACGTTCTCGGCCCACGTTCCCGCCAACGTCGGCGATGGCGACGTTGAGGTGCTGCACGCGGCGACTAGTAAGAGTAAGAGAAGAAGAAGCCCGCGGCGCATGATCACGAGTGTGGCACGGCTGACGACCCGCGAACTAGAGCCCGGCAACATGACCGAAGTGGCGTAATGTTTACGTGCCGGCGGAGGAGCACCGCGTGATGGAAACTGTTCTTCATGACGTGCGGGGCAGCATTCGCACGCTGACCAGCAAGCCCGGTTTCACCGCGGTCATCGTCGTGACGCTCGCAGTCGGCATCGCCGCCAACACCGCCATCTTCAGCATCGTCAACGGCGTGCTCCTGCGCCCGCTGCCCTATCGCGACGACGGCCGCATCGTCACTCTGTGGCAAAGCGCACCAAAGCGCGGGGTCGAGCGCGAGGAAACCTCGCCCGCCAGCTTCACCGACTGGGGAGAACAGAGCCAGTCGTTCGACGCGCTCGGCCTGGCCGAGCCGTGGAGCCATCTGCTCATCGCCGACGGCGAACCGGAGTCGATTCGCTCGTGGATTGTGTCGCCCGGCTTTTTTGAAACGCTCGCCGTGCCGCCGCTCTTCGGCCGCACCTTCCTGCCCGAGGAATATCAGCCAGGCGCCAGTCCGGTCGTCATCGTCGGCTACCGATGGTGGCAGCGGCATTTCGGCGGCGATCCCGGACTGGTCGGAAGAAAGCTGACGTTCAACAACCAGCCGACCATCGTCGTCGGCATCATGCCGCCGGAGTTCGAATATCCACCCGGCCGGGAACTCTGGGGGCCTCGCGCACGTCGCGCCAACGATCCGCAGAGCCGCGGCAGAACATTCTGCTGGGTCGTCGGGCGATTGAAAACGGGACGGACACTCGTGCAGGCCCAAGAGGAGATGACGGCCGTCAGCGCGCGGCTCGCGCAGCAGTACCCGCAGACGAACGCGGGAATCGGTGTCGCGATCGTGCCGTTGCGGCAGTTCCTGCTCGGCGACGTGCGGCCGGCGCTGATCGTGCTCTTTGGCGCGGTCGGCCTGCTGCTGCTCATCGCCTGCGCCAACGTCGCCAACCTGCTGCTTGCGCGCGGCGCCGAGCGGCAGCGCGAGCTCGCGATTCGGTCGGCGCTCGGGGCGGGCAGGAGCCGGATTGTTCGTCAACTGTTGACCGAGAGCGCACTGCTCGCCGGCGTGGGCGGCGCGTGCGGTGTGCTGCTGTCAACGTCGCTCGTACGGGCCATCGTTCGCTTCAGCACCGACAAGCTCCCCCGCCTCGAGCAGGTCGATCTCAACGGCACCGTACTCCTCTTCGCCGTCGGTCTCTCCGCGCTGACCGCGCTGCTCTTCGGGTTGGCGCCGGCGCTGCAGGAAACCCGCCTGAATCTACACGACATGCTCAAAGAGGGCACACATTCCGCGAGCGCGGCGACGGCGCGGCAACGTGTCCGCCGCATTCTTGTCGTGGCTCAGGTCGCCACAGCGTTCGTGCTGCTCGTGGGCGCGGGCCTCCTCGTGCGCAGCCTCGCGATGCTGCTGCGCACGGACCCTGGCTTCGCTGCACACAACGCGCTCACGCTCGAAGTGTCGCTCGGACGGCGCACGCAAGAGCAGCGGACGACGTTTCTCGATCAGACGCTCGAGAAGCTGGCGGCGCTGCCCGGTGTCACGGGCACTGCCGCCGCATCCGCACTGCCGTTCTCGCCCAATCAGATCGCGCAACCGACGACCATCGGCATCGAAGGACGTCCGTCGGTTGTGCCTGAAGGCGATGTGACGGCAAACCTCATTTCGGTGACGGCCGACTACTTTCGTGTGCTCGGCGTGCCGCTCCTTCGCGGCCGCGTGCTCCCCAGGTTCGACAGAAAGGATGCGCCCGTCGCCGTCATCAATCAGACGATGGCGCTGCGCTACTGGCCCGAGGAGGAGGCAGTCGGCCGAAAGATCTCGTTCCGGTCGTACGGCGGCGCCTTCACGGCGGAGATTGTCGGCGTCGTCGGCGACATGCACACGGCGGCCCTCGAGCTCGACCCGAAGCCGGAAATCTTCGTGTCGTACGCGAGCGCGATGGGATACCCGAACTCGATGACGTACTTCGTGCGCACAGCCACCGATCCGCCGGCACTGCTGCCGGCGATCAAAGAGAAGATCCGCGAGAGCGACCGCAATCAGACATTCTCGACCGCGGCGACGATCGACCAGCTTGTCGAACGGTCGCTCAAGGGACGACGCTTCAACGTCGTGCTTCTCGGATCGTTCGCGCTGCTGGCGCTCGTCCTGGCTGGCGTCGGACTGTACGGGCTCGTCAGCTTCACGACGGCACAGCGCACCCGCGAGATCGGCGTGAGAATGGCCTTCGGCGCGGATCGACGCGATGTGCTGCGCATGGTCATCGGCGACGGCATGATGCTGACCGCGACCGGGATCGCCATCGGGCTGCTCGCGTCGCTGGCGTTGACACGCCTGATGGACAGCCTGCTCTTTCGAGTCAGTAAGACGGATCCTGCGACACTCGTCGCGATCGCCGTTGTGCTCGGCGTCGTTCCGCTGATTGCGTGCTACGTGCCGGCGCGGCGCGCGACTCGTGTGGATCCGATCGCGGCACTTCGGTACGAATAGCGGACCCGCGACGATTCCTTGCGCACTTTGGCGGACACGTTGAGGGTGGCGTCGACGTCGGTGGAGCGTCAAGGAGACAGTGTCGCCTTCTTTCAGCGGACGTTTCACGTCGATGAGCAGGCAATTGGCGCGCGCGCTTAGTCGGTTCCGCTGAGATGCGGGCACGCACGCTGGAGGCGTACCAGAACGTCCACACGACGGCGAGAATCGTTCCCACGCCCGTCATCCATCCCGAGGCGTTCTTCATGGAGTACGTCGTGCGGACGCTGGCGATGGCCGAGGATCCGATCGCGCCCGCCCCAGCCGTCCTGATTCGCGATCGGGACCGGAAGTGGAGCGGTGACGTGCGGCGTCGACTCGGCGAAGCGGGCATTCGCGTAGGGCTCACGCCGAGCGCGCGCCGAATGCAAACGCCTACGCCGAGCGCTTTGTGCGGTCGGATCAAAGAAGAATGCCTGGATCGCCTGATTCCGCTCGAGGAGCGGCACTTCCGACAGGCCATCGCGGAGTATGTTGACCACTATCACCGCGAACGGAATCACCAGGGCCTGGAGAATCGTCTCATTTCCCGGTCATTGCCATGACGGGTCGCGTGCGCCGTCGTCCGCGGCTCGGCGGACTCCTCAACTTCTATCAGCGCCGCGTGACTGTCAGGTCGGCCGCGAAATGGAATAGTACGGGCACCGTGCCGGTGGACGGATCGAGCATTCCGTTCCGAGGCTGACTGGCTAGCGTTTCTCGGCTCGCTGTTCCTCGACGAGGGCATGGTACATCGCTTCCTGAACGTCGGCCTCGTTCAGGCATCCGGCTTTGTCGACGAAGGGATTCGAAGCGCCGGCGGCCAGCCGCGCGTGTTTGGCAATCATGTCGTATTGGGCCGGATGATCGCCGAGCGGCACGTCGCAAGGCAGCGCGCGCACGATGGCGAACGCGTGCTCGAGCTGCGTCGCAGTGGCGGGCGTGATCGTCGCAGGTGACCGCAGGCTCGAGAAAAACACGACGTCGTACGAGGTGCCGGCCTCCGTCGCGTTGGTCGTCCAGGCCGTGGCGCCCGGTGTGTGACCGGGCGTCAGGTGCGCAACGAGCGTCACGCCGCCAAGTGTCACCGAGTCGTTGTCGTGAAGAATTCTGTCGAGAGGATGTTCCTTGCCTCCAGGCTTCATCATCTGAAGCGCCGGCACGTCCTCGCTCATCGCCATCACCTGTGCGCCGGTCAACTGCTTCACGAGCGCGTCGCCCTCCATGTGATCGCCGTGGGCGTGGTTCCCGAGGAGGATTTTCACGTCGGAGAACTTGAATCCGAGCTGCTCCACCGACTTCTGGATGACGGGCACGTTCCGTTCGTAGGTGCTGTCGATCAGGATGTGCCCTTGAGGCGTGACGATCAGGAACGAGCTCAGCGTCTTCGTCCCCACGTAATAGATGTTGCCGACAATCTTGTGCGGCGGAAACTGCGTTTCCTGATCCTCGATCGACCCCATGTTGCGCGCCAGGATCGACGCGGGCGTGTAGGTCTGCCCTCTGACGGTCACTGACGGGTGATCCGAGGGGCCCCGGCCTCCCTGCTGCGCCGTGGCCGCGACAACCGTCACCAGGCCGACGATTGCCGCCGTCACGATCACGCCCTTCGCCTGCATCGTGCTCTCCTATCGCTGCATCTGGCTCACTGGCGGTGGCTCGTTGCCCACACCGCCAAACGGCCGCGGAGCGGGCATCGGCGGCTGAGGACCGAGCACCGTCGCCAGTGCCTCGTAGCCGCATTGCTCGTCGCCGCCCGTCGCGCCGCCGACCCCCATCGCTCCGATCACCTGTTCATCGACGATGATCGGAAAGCCACCAGGATTCAGATACAGGTTCATGTCGGCTCGCACCAGTTGGGCCTCGAGGTTATTCCACCGGTTCAGTGCCTCTCGTGTCGACGCACGGAGTTACAGCGCAGTCTGCGCCTTTCTCAGCGCAGAGTCGACGTTATTCGGCTGCTGTCCGTCGCTCCGGTGCGCATGCACCAGATAACCCGACGGGCTGAGGACGACCACGCTCGCCCCACCGCCGCGCGCCTTTGCGTAGGCAAGGCAGACGTTGACGAGCTTTTTGGCAGTGTCGGCGTTGATTTCCGTTCTCGTGAGGGCACGTCTAGCGGCGGCCGGCTGAAGCGTCACCGATTCGAGCGAGACGGTGGGGCCCTTGGCGGGCAGGGCTTTCACGTTGACCCGCGCCAAACGGTCCACGCCGCTGCACGCCAGCCACAGCGTGCCGTCGGGCGCCGCGACCATGTGGCGGACGACGCCGCCGCCGGATGGAATGGGCCAGCTTTGAAACCTCTCCGTCGCGGGATCGAACCTGACGAGCATATTCGGACTGACTCCCGTTTCGACGTCCCAGACAATGTGGTCGACGGCAGCGATAGCGTAAGGCTGCGCCTCGGGGCCGGCGCCACTCGGCGTGGGCCACTCAGTCACCCGGCCCGTCGTCGGATCCATGCGTCCGAGATATCCGCGCCCGTAGTCCGTGTACCACACGACATCGTCTGAGGTCAGGGCGAGCCGGCGCGGCATCGAGCCCGAGTGCGGCAGCGGGTACTCGCGCACGGACATGGTCGACGGATCGATCCGGCCGATTCGCCCGGCGGTCAGTTCCACAAACCACGGTTCGCCACGCGAGCTGACCTTGATGCCGTACGGCTGCGATGCCGCGGTCGGCACGCGGACGACCTTCACCTCGCCCGTCGACGGGACGATTCGACCGACCATGTCACTCATCTGCAGCGTGAACCACAGCGTGCCCTTCTGGTCGAAGACCGGCGTATGTGGGTCGCGCGCTGCGGGGTCGGGCATTCGGAACTGTGTCTGTGCGCCCGTTCGCGGGTCGAGGCGACCGACGAACCCGGCAAGCTGCGCGGTGTACCAGATGTCGCCCTCCTCGTCGGCAATGAGGCCATGCGGTCCGACGCCATAGGGGAGAAACTTCTTCGCGCCGTCGAGTTTGCGAAGCGAGAATTCCTGCGCCTGCCCTGTCTGTGGATCGAGGCGGCCGAGCGTGCCGTTGGCCTGGCCCGTGTACCACACCGTCCCGTCGGGCGCGACGGCCGGATCGTGCGGGCGCGCGCCGGGCGTCGCGACCGCGTATTCGGTGATCGTCGCTTCGACATCGCCCGACACGGTGACGCCGTGTGGCCTCGGATTGCCCGGGAAGCTCTGGGCGAGATAGTCGACCACTTTCGCCGCTTCCGCCGCCTGGAGCGGCGCGCCGTAGCGGATCATCACGCTGACTTCGTCCGCCCAATCCTCGCGCGTGTGCCGCTCACTCGTGAATTTGTCGAGGCCGTGGCAGCGCGTGCATACCTTCGTGACGAGCGGTCGTGCCGAACCGGCGGGCAACGGCGTTTGAGCAACCGCGCGCCCGGCCGGGCCAATCGATAACGCCGCGGCGATGGCAATGACGTGGCACCTCACAGGCGACTCCCGAGCGGCCTACCACGCGAACCGGACGGCAAACTCGGCCTGCTGCCGGTTGCCCGCCGCCAAAATTCGACCGAATGAATCCGACAACGCGTTGTTGACGTAGCCGCCGAGCCCGCCCGACGCGAGCAGATTGTCGCTGCCGAACACATTGAACACCTGCGCGATCAGCTCGAGCTTTTTCGCGCCGGGCATCTGAAACGTGCGGGTCGCGCGGACGTCGACGCTGTTGTACCGGTTCGTGTCGATCTGGCCCTCTGTGACCGGCGCAAGGCCGTTCAGCGCACGGTACGCGTTCACGGCGACGAGGTTCACATCGCGATTTCCCGAGTTCCGCGTCGTACCCGGAACGAGATCGGTGGTCGCGCCGTCGTTGTTCAAATCCCTGCCCGCGACCGGGCTGAAGGGCATGGGAGAACGAACGGTCCAGACACCGCCGACTGTGACTGCCCACGGCAGCAGCGCCGAGCCGCTGACGACAAGAGTGTGGCGGCGGTCGAGGTTCGACGGCCCCCAGTCGGCAGCGCGGTTGAAGTAGTTGATGCTCGTCAGGTTGTCTTCGCCCTTCGCCAGGGTGTACGCCACGGTGTACTGCAGGCGGTTGACGAACGGATGGTCGAGGCGCACGTAGAGCGCTCGATATTTCGCTTCGCCAATCGGATTGATCTGCACGATGCGTCCCCATGTCGGCATCGGCCGAAGGCCGGTGGCCGAGTCGGGCGTGTTGATGTTGGACGACACGGCGCCAGCGCTGCTCTTCGTGTAGACGGCGTCCACCTGCACCGCAAGCTCGTGCGCCAGTTGCTGCGAGAAGCCGACGTTGGTCGTCTGCGCCAGCGGATTGACGATCTTGTCGTTGAAGATCGTAATGTTCGGCGGCGCCGTCGAGGCAAACGTGAGCGGATCTTTCCCGCCGTAGGGATCGGGATAGGACGGGTTGCGAATCGTGATGTTTCGCTGGAGCAGGTTGGCCAGCTCGGTGCCGAAGCTGCCGTTGCGGATGATGCCATTGTAGACGCCGTAGGATCCGCGGACGACGGACGAACCGCTCGAGGACAGGTCCCAGGCGAAGCCGAGGCGCGGCTGCACGTTGTTGTGATCGCCGCGGGTGCTCGGGTTGATGAACGGCAGCGGCCTCGGGTAGATCGTCAGATCCATGCCCTGGTTGAACGAGTCGTACTCGAGGTCGTAGCGGACGCCGAGGTTGACCGTGACATGGATTGCCGGCCGCCACGAGTCCTGCACGTAGGCGGAGAACAGATTCGTCTTCAGATCGTGAACCACCGGCGGCATCGAGGCCGTGAACTGCGAGGGCTTGCTGAGCGCCGCGATCGTCGCCGGATTGTTCGGGTCGAACGGCTGATCGGCGGTGAACGTCCACGTGCCGAGCGGGTTCCCGGTCAGGTCCTCGGTGTTGGGCGCGTGCGTCGACGAAGCGCCCATCTTCCAGCTGTGGCTCCCGCCCTTGTTCGTCGTCAGCGAGAAGTCGTCGTGGAACTCCCACCACGTTTCGATCTGCACCTTGCTCGCGGTCGAACCGTAGGTGAGGCTTGGAAAGAGGTACACGGGCGTCATCTGGGCGAAGCGTTCCGGCGCGAAATTGCCAACGTCGGTCCAGACGGTGGTCGCCTCCGACGGATTGTTCAGATAGGCGAACGGCGCCCACTGGAAACGCATCTCGTTGAGCGCGCGGTTGGACAACACCCAGTCGTGGCCGGCGACGAGCGAGTTGCGGCGTTGCTGGACGAGGCTGCCGGCCGTGGACGCCACCGTGCCGCCGCAGCTCTGGCACGTCAGGTTGTCACGCTCCCAGCCCCATCTGACGAAGGCTGTCTGCCCCGCCCCAATTTGGGCGTCGGACCGGACGAAGAACATGCGCCGGAACTGGTTGTTCGGGAATGCGCCCTCGACGGCCGAGTAGTCCTGCGGTTTGCCGGTGTTGACGATGATCGACTGATCGGTCTGGGTCGCATCAGTCGCCACGAGGAAATGCGCCTTGTTCATCAGAATCGGTCCGCCGACGGTGAACCCGATCTGGTTCTGACGAAACGCCGGCTTGGGCGCACCGTTCACATCGTGGTTCTCCTGCTCGAACACGTTCATCGCGTTGAGGCTCGTGTCGCGGAAGTACTCGAAGGCGTCGCCGCTGAACCGGTTCGTGCCACTTCGGGTCACGATGCTCACGACGCCGCCCGTCGTGCCGCCGAATTCCGCGGTTGCCTGGCTGACGTTGACGCGGAATTCACGGATGCCGCCCTGCGGAAAATCCTGGCGCGGATCGCCGCCGGTACTCTGCGAGTTCGATACGCCGTCGACCAGGAAGGCGTTCTGGCTCACCGCCGCTCCAGCGCCGACGCTGACACTGACGCGCCGCGGGACCGACCCGTCGGTGTTGGTGCCCGGCAACAGCAGCGCGAGATCAAGCGTCTGACGCGTGGGTACCGGGACGCTTTCGATTTGCTGCTGCGTGACGACGCCGCTCACTTCGCTCTTCGTCGTCTCGATGATGGGAGAACTGGCGCGGACAATCACCGACTCCTGCACCGATCGGATCTTCATCACGAAGTCGTACTTGACCTCGAGGCCCACTGTGAGCGCCTGCCCTTTCAGCTCGGACGCGCCGAATCCGTCGAGCGTCGCGGTCACGTCGTACGTGCCAGACGGCAGGCCGGCGAACCGATACGTGCCGTTGTTCTCGGTTACGGTCGTTCGCGTCACTCCGCTTTCACTGTTGCGAAGGGTCAGATCGACGCCAGGCAGTGGCAGCCCCTGCGCGTCGGTTACGATGCCGAGAATGGCTCCGGCCGACTGCGCGCGCGCCGGAGCGACGAATGCGAGCCCAATCAGGCACAACGCGCCCGCTCGTGTGACCATACCAGTCCTCCTCCTTACTACTTCTGTGCGTTCGGTCCGGGAGCGGCCGCGTGCATCATGAGCTCGACGGCGCGGTTGCCTTCCCAGACGGCGCTTTCCATCTGCTCGTAACCCTTGTCCCGGTTGCGGCCGTAGTTCATGCCGATCTTCCAGACCTGGGTGAAGACGGCCGGATCCTCAATCGACGCTTCGTAGTCGAGTCGATCGGGCGCGGCGAGCGTCCACCGCTCGACGACGTGCAGCGCGCTCGAGTGAAAGGCCCCGACTTGGTCTAACCACGTCTGGTCGTTGTGGTTCGTCACGTCGACGACCAGCGTCTTGCCTTCCCAATGGCCGCGCGAGTCGCCCATCCACAACTTCATGTCTGCGGGCAGATGCGGTCGGTTGTCGAGCGGAATGCTTCGGTAGTGATGGCCATACTCGTAGAGGAACACGACACGCCCGGGCGCCTGGATGATTTGAAACCCGGTCTGGAGGTTGATGCGCGGCGTGCCCTCCATGAACCCGCGGGCGACGGGATCGAGCTCTTCGATCCGCGGTGGTCCTGTGTGCACCTCGAGCAGGTACCGGTACTTCTGTTCGGCCCAGGGCTGATATGGGATGAGGCCGCTCGGCGGATCGATGATCGGCCGGCCCAGCGCCGCACGCTGACCGGTAATCCGGTTGTGCTCGCGCCGATCTTCGTCGCCGCGCTCGAGGCTGTAGGTGGTCACGTTGTTACGCTGATTCCAGTACCCCTGGATGTCAGGCTGGCCGTCCGGCGTGGTCTGTGCCGAGAGCGTCGCGACGAGGAACACGACCGCCGCGCCCACGGCAAAGCGTGCGCTGTTCATGGCAACTCCTCCGCGGCTATTCGGACACGTGGAACGGGGCGTCGAACGCGTAACACTCGTACTCGAGCACCTGGATGTTCTTTTCCATGCGGCGGTAGAGCGGCATCCGCATCTTCCAGGGCCGCGTGAACACCTTCGGATCCTCGATCGTGACTTCGTAGTCGATGTGATCCGGATCCGTCATCGTGTAGCGCTCGACGACGTGCAGCTCGTCGCTGTGGAAGTTGCCGGCGCGATCGAACCAGGTCTCGTCGTTGAAGTCGACGACGTCGACGACCAACGTGTCGCCATCCCATTGGCCGCGCGAATCGCCCATCCACCAGTCGATGTGCCCCGGAGGATGCGCGCTTCCGTCGGTGAAGACGGTCCGGAGCGCGTGCACGTACTCGTACATCAACGCCGTCGTCGTCGGCGTCTGCACGATCTCGAACGGGTAGGGCATGTAGGTGATGCGCGGCACGCCGGGCAGATAGCACTTCGATTCAGGATCGGCAGTGGCGCGCGTGCGTGCGTTCTCGGCCTTCTTCTGAAGCGCCCACGGCTGATACGGGATCGCGTCGCCGTCGACGACGCCGAGGCCGGCGGGAACGCCCGTCTCTGCGACGTGGTTCTGGATGTCCCACGCGGCGGTATTGAGCACCTGCCACACGCCGGACAGATCGGGCCGACCGTCGGCCGATCGCGGCAGGGCGCGCGGCGGCGCGGTCTGCGCGCGCACGGCCACAGTCAGCCCGACTGCGAGAATCGCGATCGCCGCCGTGCGAGTTGCACACATCGCGACTACTCCCCGGGACGGCGCCGATCGGCACCGTCGCTGGGCGCGCCGGTGCCGGACGAGCCGGCGAAGAACTCGCGGCCGTCGGGCAGCGTCACCGTGCGGCCGTTCGCGGTATGCGTCCCGTTCTTCGCCAGAAAGCCGGAGACGACGATCTCGATGCCGGCTGGAAAGTCGTCTTTGCGCAGGCCGCGCCTGAGCATCGCGTTCGGCGCACCGGCTTCGATTGCCCAGCTCTGCATCGTGCCGTCCGGCGCTTTCACGTCCATGTAGATCCAGCCGTGCGGATTCACCCACGCCATCTTCGTGAGCGTGCCTCGCAGCGTGATCGGCTTGTTCTCATCGAACTCCGCCGCGAACGAGTGATGCGCGGCGAGCGGCAGTCTCGCGAGCAGAACGCCGACACTTGCAGCGAGGAAGGCGAGTCTTCTCATGCATGCCTCCGAATCGATGTTTCCTGCGCTGACGCACGCTCATTGAGCAAACGACATTCCAGAACATGATGCGCGCGCACGATCGCTCGTTTTCCTCGGCAGATCACGCGAATGGCGATCGGCGGCGGCAGATCGGCGACGCGCGCGGCCAACGCGTCACGACAATTCCGTGGCGAGACGACACGCGCGCAACAATCGCGTCGCAGATCGCCGGCGCGAACGCCTTTGTCGTCGATCGCAGCGCCTGCCGCGCACGCGTGCATGAACAATTTCGTTGCCTCGGCGCAGCAGCCCTCCGACAAGTTCGTGTGCGTTTCTGTTGTGCGCACGCCGCGCCTCTCACTATCTGAACGGAAGGTCACGCGATCCGATGGAAGCGTCCTTGCAGCTCGTCGATGCGTGCTATCGTCCACGGCGATGCCGGCGCCCGACTACGTCAGAACGCAGATCGATCGCACGCAGGCGCGCTCGCAGACGATGTCGACCACCGGGATCGTTGCCGCCGAACATCCGTTGGCAGCGCAGGCCGGTGCGATGCTGCTGGCGCACGGCGGACACGCCGTCGACGCGGCGATTGCCGCCAACGCCGTCATGGGCGTCGTCGCGCCGATGATGAACGGCATCGGCGGCGACTTGTTCGCCGTCGTCTACGACGCCGCGGCCGATCAGCTTCACGGCGTCAACGCAAGCGGCTGGGCGCCGCAGGCGCTGACGCCGGCGGCGCTCGCCACCAAGGGCATCGCCTCGATGCCGCAGCGTGGCGTTCATTCGATGACCGTGCCCGGCGCTGTCGCCGGATGGGCGCTGCTGCGCGACCGCTTCGGCCGCAAGCCGATGGACGAGATCCTCGCCGCCGCGATCGCGGCCGCGGAAGAAGGCTTCCCGGTATCAGAAATTGTCGCGGACGAATGGCGCGGCGCCGCCGCCGACGTGCACGCCGACCTCCACGCTCGATCGACCTTCCTGCCGCACGGCCGCGCGCCGCGCGCAGGCGAACGGTTCCGCAACCCCGACCTCGCGCGCACCTACGCCGCCATCGCCGCCGCAGGCCGCGGCGCCTTCTACGAGGGCGACGTGGCGGCGCGGATCCTGGCGGCCTCAGCGCAGCTCGGCGGATTCATGAGCGGTGCGGACCTCGCCGAGTTCGATGCCGAATGGGTCGCACCACTCTCGACGACGTATCGCGGCTGGACGGTGTACGAGCTGCCCCCCAACGGGCAAGGGATCGCGGCGCTGATGATGCTGAACATCATCGAAGAGTTTCAGCTCGACGCGTACGGCGCGCAATCGATCGAGGCGCTGCACGTTCTCATTGAAGCCAAGAAGCTTGCCTACTCAGACATGATTCGCCTCGTCGCCGATCCGCGCGTCGCCCACGTGCCCGTTCGGGAGATGCTGTCGAAGGAATACGCCCGCAGCCGTGCCCACCTCATCGGGCCGACCGCGAACAAGGCGGCCGCCGACGGCGCGCTTCCGCTAAGAGGCGGCGACACCACGTATCTCTGCGCAGTCGACCGCGACGGCAACATGGCGTCGCTCATTCAAAGCAACTTCGCCGCCTTCGGATCCG
>Ga0066903_100002392_pt1 | contig 14644 bp, 15 predicted proteins | sample PanSoiMetaGPlot1_FD_67491 | JGI IMG/M metagenome (GOLD analysis project Ga0066903, IMG submission 67491) | Tropical forest soil microbial communities from Panama analyzed to predict greenhouse gas emissions - Panama Soil - Plot 1 (version 2) | ecosystem: Environmental > Terrestrial > Soil >...
CCCCCCTGCGGTTGCGCGGATACTCGTTCGGCCTCCGCGTCGCCGCCGAACTTTGGTACGAACCGACGTCGCGCACGATGGTAGCCGGCGATGTTTCGCTTTCCTCAATTGCAATCAGCAACTCGGCACGTGTCGGCTATGGCTGGCGGGTTCTGGAAGACATGCTCGGCGGCATCTATGTTGGCCCGGAGATTCAGTATTTCGGCTTCGACAGATACCGGCATTTGCGGCTGGGCGCGCACCTCACGAGCATGAAGACCGAAGACCTCGAGTGGTCGCTCGCGGCGGGCTGGGCGAGCGATTCACTGGGACGCGCTAGCCCGTATCTGCGTCTCAACGTTCTCAAACGGCTCTAGTCGAGGGTGCGGCGGAATCTGGTGACGGCGATCGCCATCGCCACCAGCATCAGAATGAACAGCGCGATTGCATCGTATCTCAGATCAGACAGGTTCGAGCCCTTGAGCATGATCGAACGCACGATGCGCAGGTAATGTGTCAGCGGCAGCGCCTCGCCAATGTACTGGGCCCAGACCGGCATGCCGGCGAAGGGAAACAGGAAGCCCGACAGCAGGATGTTGGGCAGGAAGAACATCATCGACATCTGCATGGCCTGGAGCTGGTTCTGGGCCACCGTCGAAAATGTGTAGCCGATCGACAGATTGGCCGCGATGAACAGCGTGCTCAGCACGGCAAGAACTGCGAGATTGCCGAGGACGGGCACGCCGAACAAGACGATGCCAATGCCGATGATCAGGGACGCCTGGATAAAGCCGACAATTATATACGGCACGATCTTGCCGAGCATGATTTCGATCGGCGTGATCGGCATCGACAACAGGTTTTCCATCGTGCCGCGTTCAATCTCGCGCGTGACGGACAAGGCGGTGAAAATCAGCATGGTCATGGTAAGGATCGTGCCAACCAGGCCGGGAACGATGTTGAGCTGGGTCAAGGCTGCCGGATTGTACCGGGCGTGGGTCCGGATCTCGAACGGCATCTCGGGCTTGTTGGGAACATCGCGATCGTGCGTAAGAGACGTCTGCAGCACCTCGTTGAGCGCACCGAGCGCGGTGCCCGACGCGACAGGATCGGTAGCATCGGCGATCACCAGCATTGCCGGCTTGTCACCACGGCGCACCGAGCGTTCGAAATTCGCCGGGATTTCGACTGCGAACAGCACCTTGCCGGAAGCCAACAACTGGTCGACCTGCGCTTCGCTGTGTGGCAGCTCCGTGACACGAAAATAATTCGTGTTCTCGAGCGCGGCGAGGATCGAGCGCGAAAGATCGCTGCTCTCCTGCATCAATACAGCCGTCGGCAGGTTGCGCGGCGTGGTGTTGATCGCATAGCCGAACAGCATCAGCTGTACGAGCGGTATCATGATGATCATGGCGAAAGAAACCCGGTCCCGCCTGAGCTGGATGAACTCCTTCACCAGCATGGCCCAGGTCTTACGCCAGAAACCCTCGCCAGTGAGACGCCGAGACGCCTGGGCAGGAAGCAGATGCGTCATTGGAAATTGTCCTGCGCTTTTCCCATCAGGTCGATGAAAACATCCTCGAGCGAAGGTTCAGATCGAGTCCAGTCAAGATCCTTGCGTTGGCGATAGTGTGCGATGGCTGCGTCAAGTGCACTGGCATCGCGGCCGGACACATGCAGGCTGGTACCGAAAGGCGCCACCATATCGATGCCACGCTTGCCGGTGAGCTCGTTGGAAAGTTCGGCAAGCCCCTCGCCGTTCGCCGAACTCACCACGTAAGTGCTCAGATGCGATGAGGCGATCACCTCGTCGACGGTGCCGCGCGCCAGCAATTCGCCGTAAGCAATATAAGCAATCTCGTGACAGCGCTCGGCCTCGTCCATGTAATGCGTGGACACCAGCACGGTGAGGCCTTCGGCGGCGAGCGCGTGAATCTCGTTCCAGAACTCGCGTCTCGCCTTCGGATCGACACCCGCGGTCGGCTCGTCGAGCAGCAGCAATTGCGGGCTCGGCAGCGTACATGCGCCAAGCGCCAGGCGTTGCTTCCATCCACCGGAAAGTTCGGAGGCAAGTTGCTCTTCGCGACCAATGAGGCCAAGCCGTTCGATCGCAGCGCGCGCGGCTACGACAGGGTGATCAATGCCGTAGACGCGGCCAATGAACTCCAAGTTCTCGCGCACCGAGAGATCCTGATAAAGGCTGAAACGCTGCGTCATATAGCCGACTTGGCTCTTGATTTTGTCGGTTTCTGTACGGATGTCGTAGCCGAGGCAGGTTCCGGTGCCTTCGTCCGGCGTGAGCAACCCGCACAACATTCGAATCGTGGTGGTCTTGCCGGATCCGTTCGGACCGAGAAAGCCGTAGATCGTGCCGCGCTTCACCTGCATTGAAAGGTTGCGCACCACGGCACGACCGTTGAACTTCTTGGTCAGGCCGTGGACATCGATAACGACATCGTGCGCGTTCATTTCGGCATCTCTCGCGGCAAGGTGACCGTGACCGGCTGTCCGACACGGAACTTCTCGGGATTGTCGGGCCGCGCCTCGATCAGGAAGACGAGCTTTGCGCGCTCCTCCTGGCTGTAAATCACGGGCGGCGTATACTCTGCGCTGCGCGCAATAAAGCTCACTCTGGCAGTCAGACCATTTTCGCAGCCGTCGCAACTGACCTGCACGGTCTCTCCGTACTTGATTTCCGGCAGCACCGACTGCGGCGCGAAAAACCGCAGCTTGAGGTTGCCCGGCGGCAACAATGCAAGAACCGGACGTCCTGCCGGCACGGTTTCGCCGGGCCGGTAATAAATCTGTTCGATCGTGCCGTCGGCGGGACTATAGGCATTCCGCCGCGCGAGGCGCGTCTGCGACCAGTCCAGGTTGGCCTTCGCCTGACGCAATGCCGCCTCGGCGTCATCATAGGTCTTTTGTGTCCCCGCCGCCGACTTTAAAAGTTCCTTCGCGCGATCAAAGGTCTGCTGCGCGTTGATGACAGCGGTGTTCCTCACCACTACGTCCGCCTTCTGCAAGTCGTCATCGACGGTAAACAATACGTCGCCTTTTTTTACGCGATCACCTTCACGCACCTTCAGCGTTTCAACACGGCCTTGTTCGTCGGGCGACACGAAAATCAGCTCGGCCTCGACCCAACCCTGCAGCACGTGGTCGTTGTTGCGGTCGCAACCGGTGAGCATGAGCACCGACAGCGCGATCATCAGCGGACCGATGAACTTGGTTCTCATGTTGATCTCCTCGGCGCGAACAGCAGCTCGATGTGGGTCTTCATCATCTTGCGAACGTCGAGCGACTCGAAACGTTCAAACAGCCCGCTCCAGACAATTGCGACGAGGCCGGGCGCCGCAATGATCTGTGGAAACTCCACAAGGCTTTCGGGGATTTCGCCGCGTGCAGCGGCGCGACGCAGAAGCGAACGTACTGCGGCAATGATGCGTGACAGCACTTCGCGGTAATAGAACTCCGCGAGCTTCGGAAAGCGCCTGCCTTCGGCGATCATAAGACGGATGACGTCCTTGCGCCTCGTCTCATAGACCTCGCGCACGAACAATTCGGCGATGCGATCGGCTATGACGGACAAGGGAGCGTCCACCTCGCCTAGCGCTTCGATCGTGCCGACGAGCGGCGTGAGCATGGAGCGGATGAGTTCCTGGAACAGACTCTCCTTGTCACGGAAGTAGAGATAGATCGTCCCCTTCGCGACACCGGCGCGACGCGCCACGTCATCGAGCCGGGCGGCTTCGAAACCGCGGCTGGAGAACTCATCGAGCGCTGCCGAAAGAATCGTTTCGCGCCGTTCGGCGCTGCGCACCTTGCGCGAGTCGCCGGTCGGAACGCCGGAGCCGCGGGATGCTTGTGCCGCACGCTTGCGGCTCGTTCGAGGTGTATTGGATTTCCGTGACCGCGCGGGATGCAACATCACAGCACCACTATGACTGACTGGTCAGTCATTATTTAGGACAAAAAAGGGGAGGTCGCAACCCCCCGAAATTTCCCAGATTCTCCAGCTACTTGCTTAGAACTGAATGAATGTGAGAACGTCGGCGCGCGCCGTGTTGACCGCAACGAACATTAGCGTCACGGTCGCCAGCACCAGAGCCACAACCACAAGCGCGCGCATCAAGGGCACGTAGATGTTGGCCATCACCCTTCCCTATCCGAGCGTCCTCCTCGTCAGCTAGGGATGAGTCGGCACAAACGATCAATGATTCGAATCTCAGGCGCGTTCGATTTCCGCCTTGACGGCGGAAAGCGACTCGGGAGTGTCCACGTCGGTCAGCGCTGCACCGCCAGTGACGCTGACTTCGACGACCGCCTCGCTATAGTTGCCGATCAGGTAGCGGGCGCCGAAATCCCCGCCGATTGACATAAGATCGGGGAAAAATCGTCGCGCCCAGACAACCGGATTGCCACGGTGTCCGTCGATTGACGGCACCACGATAAACGCGCCGCTCTCTGGATCGAATGCATCAAGCAATGTGTTGATCAGCGTCGCGTCGACCTGCGGCATGTCGCCGAGGCAGATGATGGCACCATCCGCGCTCGCCGGCACCGCCGCAATGCCGACTCGCAACGACGTACCGAGGCCTTCGGCGTAATCCGGATTGTGCACGAAGCGCACCTTGAGCCCGTTGAGCACAGCCTCAACCTTCTCGCGCTCGTGACCAGTGACGACGATCACCGGCCCCGCATGCGAAGCGATCGCCTGTTCTGCGGCGATACGGACGAGCGGCTTGCCGCCGATTTGCGCTATCAGCTTGTTGATCGCGCCCATGCGCGTCGAGCGGCCTGCAGCAAGCACGACGGCCGCGACGCGCTTGCCTTTTCCTTCCACGGGTTTCGAACGTGGTTGCGGGCGCGTGACGATCTCCATCAGCAGGCCGCCAACACCCATGCCGGTAATGTCTTCGCGTCCGACCGGAAGGCCCGCAAGAAGCCGCATCAGCACCCAGTCAAAGCCATTTTCCTTCGGGCTCCGCGCACAGCCCGGCGCACCCAGCACGGCAACGCCGCGCACCCTGCCAACGAGCATCAGGTTGCCGGGATCGACCGGCATTCCGAAGTGCTCGATCTTGCCCCCGACCACTTCGAGCGCCGCCGGGATGACGTCGCGGCGGTCGGCAATCGCGGACGCACCGAACACCACGACCAGTTCTGCACCGGCGTCGAGCAGCTCGTCTATCGCCTTGGCAAGCGCGGTCTGGTCATGCGGCACGCGGCGTTCCGCAGTGATCGATGCGCCGGTCGGCGCAATGCGATCGGCCATGACCTTGAGGGTTTTTTCGACGACCTTCGGCGCCAGACCCGGCAGGAGCGTTGAGATAACGCCGATTCTGCGGACCTTGTACGGCGCTATGCGGATGACAGGCTTTGCTTTGGCCGCTTCATCGAGCGCGGCGTCGCGCGCACCGGTCGCAACGGCGAATGGAATGATCTTTACCGTCGCAATCATCTCGCCCTCAACGACCGGCTTGAATTCCGGAAGCGTGGCAAGCGTCACCGCCTCGTCTATGCGGTTGAGCTGGTCAACCGCGGCCTTGTTGACCATAAGGATACCTGCGGTATCGGCAAACAAATTGCAGCGCCCCGTGAAAGCACGGTCGAACCGCACACCATTGCCTCCGACCGCGCCGGCAATCTCCGCGGCCGCCTCGTCTTCCGAGATATCGCCGGGCTCCAGCTGCGACACGACAACCTCGGTAACGCCGGCGGCCTTAAGTGCGGCAACCTCGGCAGCCCCGATGACCGTGCCTTTCTTTAGAACAAGATCGCCCTTGCGAATTGAGTGCACGGCCGTCGAGCCGAGCGACTCATCGGGCGAAACTGGGCCGAATTTCATGCCGCTACCGATTTCTTCTGGCTGCTTTGCCGCAGCCGCGCAGTAATCTCGCCCATGATAGCAACCGCAATTTCCGCTGGTGACACGGCGCCGATTTCGAGCCCGATCGGCGCGTGGATTCTCGCGATAGCGGAATCGCTCAAGCCAGCCTGCTTCAATCTTTCCACGCGCTTCGCATGGGTTTTTTTGGAGCCGAGCGCACCGACGTAAAAGCAATCACACGCGAGAGCATGTTTCAGCGCAGGATCATCGATTTTCGGGTCGTGCGTGAGTGCGACGAACGCAGTGTAGCGATCGATACCGAGCGGCGGCAACGCCACGTCCGGCCACTCGGCAACGACCTTCACGTCGGGAAAACGCTCGATCGAGGCAAAAGCCGTCCGTGGATCGACGATTGTTACGTCGTAGCCAAGCAGCCGCCCGATGGGTGCCAGTGCCTGACTGATATGAACCGCGCCAGTAATGACAAGTCGCGGTGATGGCACATAGACGGTCAGGAAGAAACGTCCCTGCGGCATCTCCTCCATGCCGCTCTTGCCCATGCGCAGGCGCTTTTCCAGGACATCGCCGAGGGGATCTTTGGCCACATCAACGGCATTGACCAGTCGCTGTGCGCCGGTCGCCACATCGGTGACAAGGATGACCGCGCGTCGCGCAGCGCGCTCCGCATTCAGCGTATGCAGAATATCGAGCTCCACTCAGCTCACCTTTTCGACGTAGACGCGGATTGTTCCGCCACAGGACAGGCCCACTTTCCATGCCGTTTCATCTGCGACACCGAATTCCAGCATCTTCGGTTTGCCGCTGTCGATCACATCGATTGCCTCCGTGACGACTGCACCTTCGACGCAACCGCCGGAAACTGACCCAAGAAAGTTGCCTTCGTTGTCGATCACCAAATTGGAGCCGACCGGACGCGGCGCCGATCCCCACGTTTCAACGACCGTCGCGAGCGCTACACCGCGCCCGGAATTCCGCCAATCCTCGGCGGCTTTGAGGATGTCTTCATCGCGTGCCAGCATGACATTCTCCATCAGGCGACCTCCTTCAACAGCAGTTTCGCATCGTACTTTCTTGCCGGCGCGCCCGAGAGAGCACGCACCAGCTCCGCCATGGACTCTAGATTGTGTATCGGCCGCAATTCGTCAACATGCGGCAGCATGGTGCGCACGCCCTTGGCGCGAGCTTCGAAGGCGTGAAAACGAAGCAGCGGATTGAGCCATATTAGCTGCCGGCATGATCGATGAAGCCTATCGATCTCGAAGGCCAGCGTATCGTCTGCGTCCCGCTCGAGCCCATCAGTGATCAGCAAGACCACGGCTCCCTGTGTGAGAACCCGGCGCGCCCATTGCTTGTTGAAAGCGCGCAGCGACGACGCGATGCGGGTGCCGCCCGACCAGTCGGCCACATTGGCCGAACAGGCTGCAAGCGCCTCATCCGGATCGCGCTGGCGGATTGCACGCGTGACGTTGGTAAGTCTCGTGCCGAAAAGAAGCGTGGTCACGCGCTTGCGCGCGTCCGTGACCGCGTGGAGGAAGTGCAGAAAAAGCCGCGTGTACTCGCTCATCGAGCCGGAGATATCCAGGAGAGCAACAATGGGCGGCTCCTTCACGCGCGGGCCAAGATATTTAAGATCGATCACCGCGCCGCCGGCCTTCATGCTGGCGCGCAGGGTCCGGCGGATATCAATTAAATGACCGTGGCGATTTGGCGCGAGGCGACGTGTGCGCACCTTATCCAGCGGCAGTGCGAAGCGCGCGATCGCCTCCTTTGCTGCCGCGATTTCCGCCGCAGTCATCTGGGCAAAGTCCTTTTTCTGCAAGAGCTCCTGATCCGAAACAGTGAGCCTTGCATCAATTTCGACTTCGGATTTGTCGCGCTCGCGCTCATCGAGCCCGGCAAACAGCGCCTCGTGAATGCGCTGGCTGCCCGGTGGGGGGACTTTCGGCCCTCCGGGAGTCGACGCCGGTAACATCGAGGCAATCAACTTCTCAATGAATCCACGTTTGCGGAAGAAGATTTTAAACGCCTGGTCGAAAAGCACGGTGTGCTCGTGCCGCTTTACGAATACGGCGTGCAGCGTCCAGTAGAAATCGTCGCGCGTGCCAACTGTCGCAACGCTGAGCGCCTCGAGCGCGTCAAGCACTGCGCCGGGACCAACCGGAATCCCGGCTGCGCGCAGCGCTCGTGCGAAATAGAGAATGTTTTCGGCAAGGCGGCCCTCCAACGTAGCCATGGCATCACTCCGCTGCCCTGAGCTCCAACTTCACTTCGTCGAGCAGCGCCTTAACTTTGTTGCCATCAAGCCGGGCGATGTCATCCTGGTATTTCAGCAGAACGCCAAGTGTATCTGAGACGGTTGCCGGATCGAGCGCGACCACGTCAAGCTCTGTAAGCGCGCCGGCCCAATCCAGCGTCTCGGCCACACCGGGCGATTTGAACAAATCCTCCTTGCGCAAGGTCTGGACGAAAGCGACCACCTGTTCCGACAGCTTCTTCGCAATGCCTGGCACCTTCGCGCGAAGAATCTTAAGTTCGCGCTCCGCATTCGGGTAGCCAATCCAGTGATAGAGACAGCGCCGCTTCAGCGCGTCGTGCACTTCGCGCGTACGATTGGACGTGACGACAACGACCGGCGGCTGGGACGCTTTCACAGTTCCAAGCTCGGGTACGGTCACTTGAAAGTCGGCGAGCACTTCCAGAAGGAATGCTTCGAACGCCTCGTCGGTGCGGTCGATTTCATCGATGAGCAGAACCGGCGGCCCGGATGGGTCCGGCTCGAGCGCCTGCAGCAGAGGTCGCTTGATCAGGAAGCGTTCGGAGAAAACGTCGTGCTCGATGCGCTCTTTGTCGCCCTCGCCTTCGCTTTCCGCGAGACGTATGGCGATCATCTGGGCACCGTAATTCCACTCATAGACCGCGGCGGAAACATCGAGCCCTTCGTAGCACTGCAGCCGGATCAGACGACGCCCGAGGGTTGCGGACAGCACCTTCGCTATCTCGGTTTTGCCAACGCCCGCTTCGCCTTCGACGAACAGCGGCCTGGACATGCGCAATGCGAGATAAAGCACCGTCGCCAGGGAGCGATCCGCGATATAGTCGGCCTCGGCCAGCAGACTAAGCGTTGAATCGATCGATTTCGGCAGGGTCTTGTCTGTCATGCGGGGACTTTATCCTACTCGGCGCGTGTCTTACATGTAGGGTTGGAACAGCCCCAAGCCAGGATAAACAGATGACGAACGCCGAAACCCTCGAGAAAAACGACCTGCGCATGCCCACCATCGACCCGGGGGTCCGCATCGGTCATGTCCATCTCAAGGTTGCCGATCTGCAAAGGGCTCTCGATTTCTATTGCGGCGTGCTGGGTTTCACGCTCACCACAAGCCGGCCGGGCGCAGCGTTCATTTCGGCGGGCGGGTATCACCATCACCTCGGCTTGAACACGTGGGAGAGCCTCGGTGGCTCGCCCCCGGCCCCGGGCACCACCGGCCTTTACCATACCGCCATTCTTTATCCGACCCGGCGACTGCTGGCCGACGCGCTGCGCCGGCTGATCGTCGCCAAGATTTCCCTCGAGGGCGCCAGCGATCATGGGGTGTCCGAGGCCCTTTATTTGCGCGATCCCGACGATAACGGCGTCGAGCTTTACTGGGATCGGCCGAAGGAGAAATGGCCGAAGAAACCGGACGGCTCCCTGCAGATGTACACGCATCCGCTCGATCTGCATGACCTGCTTGGTGAACTCGATAAGCCCGCGTCGTAGGAATTTTCACCCCATTCCGTGATCGAGCGGCTCGTGATGGGCCGCCACGCTTGCCAAGATGGAGAGCAGTTCCCGGGATTAGACCCGCTCCAGAGCGACCTAGGCGGCAAGGCGCGCGCACGCCAAACATGCCGCAATCAATACGACAACAAGAAGTGGTAAGGCCTCCATATCGACGGCCTTCGGGCAAAATCGATGTCTGCCCGGAAACGCGGCTCCCGTCACTAAGTTCCGGCAATGTGCCGGCGTCAGGCTGCCTTGGCCAGTGCGCGCCGCGCCAGAACGCCGACCAGGTGCGCACGATATTCGGGACTTGCATGAATATCGCTATTCATCCCGGTGGCCGGTATAGTCATTCCCTCAAGCGATTTGGCGGCAAAGCGCTTCTTGAGTGCCTCTTCAAACGATTTAACGCGGAAAACGCCGTTGGCGCCGGCACCCGTCACAGCTACCCGAATGTCGGACCCCCGCTTCGACACGAAGACGCCTACCAAAGCAAAACCCGAGGCCGGATGCTTGAACTTCTCGTAGGCTGCTTTTTTGGCAATTGGAAAGCTGACCTTGGTAACGATCTCGCCATCCTCAAGCGCAGTCGAAAACATCCCGGTGAAGAAATCGTCGGCAGCAATGCGCCGCTTGTTCGTGATGATAGTCGCGCCGAGGCCGAGACACGCCGCCGGGTAGTCGGCATTCGGATCGTTATTGGCGATCGAGCCCCCGATCGTTCCCCGGTTGCGCACCTGCGGATCGCCGATCGAAGCAGGCACCATGGCAAGACCCGGCAACGCCTGCTGGAGCACAGACGAATTAGCGGCATCGGCGTGGCGTGTCATGGCCCCGATCACAATCGAGCGTCCCTTCTGCTCGACCCCGCTCAAGCCCTCGACCAGGGACAGATCGATCAGCGCCGAAGGGCTTGCCAACCGCTGTTTCATGACCGGCAGCAATGAATGCCCTCCGGCCAGCAACTTGGCCTCCGGATTGCGTGCCAGCAGGCCAGCCGCCTGTCGGACCGTAGTCGGTCGATGGAAGGTGAAATTGTACATCGCTGTCTCCCGTGATTACGCGGCCTGGCGTGGTTGCGCGACCTTGAGTGCGGTCCAAACCGCTTGAGCGGTTGCAGGCATGGTCAATTCTTCGGTGCCGATCGCATCGGTGATAGCGTTGATGACCGCTGCAGGTGCGGCAATTGCGCCCGCCTCGCCGCATCCCTTGATGCCGAGTGGATTTGAAGGCGACTTTGTTTCCGTCAAACCTACCTGGAATGATGGCAGGTCGTGAGCGTGCGGCATGGAGTAATCCATGAGGGAGCCGCTCACAAGCTGGCCATCCTTGTCATAGACTACGTTCTCTAGCAGTGCCTGGCCGATGCCTTGCGCGATGCCGCCGTGCACCTGGCCTTCGACGATCATTGGATTGATGACGGTGCCGAAATCATCGACAGCCGTCCAGTTCACGATTTCCGCCTTGCCAGTATCGCGGTCGACCTCAACCTCGCAAATGTGGCAGCCGGCCGGGAACGTAAAGTTGGTCGGATCGTAGAAGCTCGTCTCTTTCAGTCCCGGCTCAAGCTCCTGACCGGCGAACTTATGTGCGATATAGGCATTGAGGGAGACATCACCCCAGGCCGCCGACTTGTCGGTGCCGGCAACCGTGAATTTGCCGTCCTTGAACACGATGTCGCCTTCCGCCGCTTCCAACATGTGTGCGGCAACTTTCTTTGCCTTAGCCTCGATCTTGTCGAGCGCCTTGACGATTGCGGACATTCCGACAGCGCCCGAACGTGAACCGTATGTACCCATGCCGAACTGCACTTTGTCGGTATCGCCGTGCACGATCGAGACATTTTCGAACGGTATGCCGAGCCGCTCTGAAACGAGCTGTGCGAAAGTCGTCTCGTGCCCCTGCCCGTGCGCGTGCGTGCCAGTGAGCACTTCCACGCTTCCGGTTGGATTGACGCGCACTTCGGCGCTCTCCCAGAGGCCGACACCGCAACCGAGCGATCCGACAGCCTGCGAAGGCGCAATTCCACAAGCCTCGATATAGGTCGAATACCCGATGCCGCGAAGTTTGCCGTTGCGCGTCGATTCACGCTTGCGCTTGTTGAATCCTTTAACGTCAGCGAGATCCAGCGCCTTTTTGAGCGAGGCGTTATAGTCGCCTGCATCATAAGCCATGATGACAGGCGTCTGGTGCGGAAATGACTTGATGAAATTGCGTTTGCGCAGATCGGCGGGATCGATGCCCATCTGGCGGGCGGCCACCTCCACCAGTCGTTCGACGACAAACGTCGCTTCGGGACGCCCCGCACCACGATACGCGTCGACCGGAACAGTGTTTGTATAGACCGCATCGACCTCGCAATAGATGTGCGGGATGTCGTATTGGCCAGACAGCAGCGTGGCGTAGAGATAGGTCGGGACTGATGACGAGAAAGTCGACATATAGGCGCCAAGATTGGCAATCGTCCTGACGCGCATCGCCAGCATCTTGCCGTTGACGTCGAGTGCGAGCTCGGCATGCGTGACATGGTCGCGGCCGTGCGCGTCAGTCACAAATGATTCCGATCGGTCGGCGGTCCACTTCACCGGGCGGCCGACCTTGCGCGCGGCCCAGAGACAGACGACTTCCTCGGGATAGATGAAAATCTTCGAACCAAATCCACCTCCGACATCCGGTGCGATGACACGCAATTTATGTTCAGGTGCCATGCCCACGAATGCCGCGATCACCAGCCGCGACACATGCGGATTCTGGGTCGTATTCCAAAGCGTGAGCTGATCGGTGCCGGCATCATACTCCGCGAGCGCAACGCGCGGCTCGATTGCATTCGGTACCAGGCGGTTATTGACGATATCGAGCTGGGTCACATGCTTGGCGGTAGCAAAAGCCGCGTCGACCGCTTTCGCGTCGCCAAGCGACCATTCGTAAATCGTGTTCTTTGGTGCGACGTCGTGAATCTGCGGTCCCGATTTTGCTTTCGCGGGATCGACGATAGCGGGCAACACCTGATAGTCGATCTTCACCTTTTCGGCCGCATCGCGCCCTTGCGCCTGGGTCTCGGCGATCACGACGACGACAGGATCACCGACATGACACACAGTCTCAGCAGCCAGGGCCGGATGCGGTGCCATCTTCATTGGCGTGCCGTCCTTGGAATGGATCATCCAGCCACAAATCAGATTCCCGATTTTGTCGCCGGCAAGCTCTTTGCCGGTGAGCACGGCGATTACGCCGGGCATTGTCTTGGCGGCCGAAATATCGATGCTCTTGATCTTCGCGTGAGCGTGCGGAGAGCGGACAAAGACAGCCCGGGTCTCACCCGGCCGGATAACGTCGTCGGTGTACTGGCCCTTACCGGTAACAAAGCGGAGGTCTTCTTTTCGGCGCACCGCCGCGCCGATACCCGTCGCGCTCATGGCGGTCTCCTTCCGTTGAAGTTTTTCTCTATTCGGCGGCTTGACGCGAGCCGTCTTTGGCCATTGCCTTCGCTCCCGCCGCAATGGCTTTGACGATGTTGTGGTATCCCGTGCAACGGCAGATGTTGCCGTCGAGCTGCTCGCGGATGGTATGCTCGTCGAGGTCGTGGCCGCGACGGCGCACGATATCGAGCGCAGCCATAATCATTCCTGGCGTGCAGAAGCCGCATTGCAGGCCATGATTTTCGCGGAACGCTTCCTGCATGGGATGCAGGGGACCATTCGGTTCAGCCAACCCCTCGATGGTGGTGATCTTGGCACCTTCGCATTGCAAGGCGAGCGTGGTGCAGGACTTGGCCGCGATTCCATCGATATGAACGACGCAAGCACCGCACTGCGACGTGTCACAGCCGACGTGGGTGCCGGTCAGCCGCAAATTTTCGCGCAGGAATTGCACCAGCAACGTGCGCGCTTCGACGTCACCAGTGACGGCTTTGCCGTTCACCGTCATGGATACGGCTGGCATGACCTTCCTCCCAATTTGGGGCCAAAAGCCCTCTTTTCGCGGGCGTCCCGTCGGACGGCAGCGGTTCACCTGTGAAATCGGGACGATTTCGGTCCGAATTCACTTTGGAACACAAATAACTCTGAACCCCGATTGTAGGCTTGGTCAAGAGATTCAAAGCGCAAAAACCGCTTCAAATATCAGCGATGTCACGAGCCCCCGACGGTCGCGGCGAATTTCTGAAAGAAATCATCGGCGACCTTCTTGGCGGCACCGTTGACCAGGCGCTGGCCGAGCTGGGCGAGCTTGCCGCCGATCTGCGCCTCAACGTTGTAGGTCAGCAGCGTGCCACCATCCTTCTCCGAAAGCGCTACGGTTGCCCCGCCCTTGGCGAAACCGGCAACACCACCGTCGCCCTCGCCGGTAATCTTGTAACCGTTGGGTGGGTTTAGATCGGTGAGCTGAACTTTGCCCTTAAACCTCGCCTTCACCGGGCCAATCTTGGTGGTTGCAACTGCCTGAAATTCAGTATCGGACGTCTTGTTGAGTTCTTCGCAGCCGGGAATGCAAGCCTTGAGTACTTCCGGGTCGTTGAGCTTGGCCCACACTTCTTCACGGCTGGCCGGAAGCTGGACTTCACCAGTCATCGTCATTGCCATCGGCATCTCCTCACGGCTGGCTAAAACTGCAAGATACAACCGACTTAATCCTTCGAGACAAACCTGAAAAGAGCTTTCCAGCCGGCCCGCGGGGCATTAAGGGTGTCGGCCACACCACGTCCAACAATCAGAATATCTCAGGGGAGGTCTTTCATGCCGATGATCATTGCCGATGACGGCTGCCCGATTCATGTCGAGGTCGAGGGCCGCGACGGTGCGCCCGCATTGATGTTGTCGAATTCGCTCGGCACCAATTTGCATATGTGGGACGATCAAGCCGCGGAATTTGCCAAGCACTTCCGGCTTGTCCGTTACGACCGCCGCGGCCACGGCCAGTCGGGCGTGCCGAAGGGCCCCTATTCAATGGAGCGTTTCGGGCGCGATGTGCTCTCGGTTCTCGACGCCCTTAAAATCCGGAAGACCAATTGGTGCGGCCTCTCGATGGGCGGCATGGTCGGACAGTGGCTTGGC
>Ga0066903_100002393_pt1 | contig 14644 bp, 12 predicted proteins | sample PanSoiMetaGPlot1_FD_67491 | JGI IMG/M metagenome (GOLD analysis project Ga0066903, IMG submission 67491) | Tropical forest soil microbial communities from Panama analyzed to predict greenhouse gas emissions - Panama Soil - Plot 1 (version 2) | ecosystem: Environmental > Terrestrial > Soil >...
CCCCGGCCTGGCCATTGTTTGGGGCGCCGTCATCGACGACGGGTCCGTCGGTGCCCGCAACTGTTGCCCCATCGGCGCAAGTCTCCGACGATTTCGTGCAACGCGTGGCCGACCGCGTGCTCGGTCAGATGTCCGATCAGGCCGTCAAGGAGACGGTGTCGAAGATCGTGTCCGACATTGCCGAGCGTCTCATTCGCGAAGAGATCGAACGAATCAAAGCATCGCTGCGATAATCTGTAATACGATCTCCCGATGCCGCTGCCGGAAAAGCCGGCCCTCGAGGCGCTCGAGGGGCTGGAGGCCAAGTGGATGGCGCGCTGGGAGGATTCGGGCGTGTACCGATTCGACCGCCGCCGCCCCCGCGCCGAAGTATTCTCCATAGACACGCCGCCGCCGACCGTCAGCGGATCGCTGCACGTCGGGCACGTCTTCTCCTACACTCACACCGACGTCGTCGCGCGCTTTCACAGGATGCGCGGCGAAGAGGTGTTCTATCCAATGGGCTGGGACGACAACGGTCTCCCGACGGAGCGGCGCGTGCAGAACTACTACGGAGTGCGGTGCGATCCGTCGCTGCCGTACGAAGCGGCGTTTCAGGCGCCGGCTCAGCCGGCGAAGCCGCCGATTGCCGTCTCGCGCCCCAACTTCATCCAGCTGTGCGAACGCTTGACGGCCGAAGACGAGAAGGCCTTCGAACGGCTGTGGAAGTTCCTTGGCTTGTCGGTTGACTGGTCGATGACCTACGCGACGATTGCCCGCCGCTCGCAGCGAGTCTCGCAGCTCGCGTTCCTGCACCTGCTCCGTCGCGGCCTGGCGTACCAGGTCGAGGCGCCAACCCTCTGGGACGTGGATTTCAGAACAGCGGTCGCGCAGGCCGAGCTCGAGGACCGCGACATGGCCGGCGCCTATCACCGCGTCAGATTCTGCGTGAGCGGGTCAAACCGCACGCCGGGACCGGGCGCCGGCGCGCTCGAGATCGAGACCACGCGGCCAGAGTTGATTCCAGCCTGCGTCGCGCTGGTTGCGCATCCAGACGACGAGCGGTACAGACCGCTCTTCGGGCGGGAAGTCGTGACGCCCCTGTTTGGCGCGCGCGTGCCAATCAAACCGCACGCCCTCGCGGACCCAGAGAAGGGCAGCGGGATCGCGATGATCTGCACGTTTGGAGATCTCACGGACGTCACATGGTGGCGCGAGCTCAGCCTGCCGGTGCGGGCGGTCATCCAGCCGGACGGGACGCTGCGGCCGGTTCAATGGGGCACCGACGGATGGGAAACGGTCGATCCGGCCCGCGCGCAGGGCCACTACGATGCGCTGGCGCGATTGTCCGCGTCAAAGGCACGCACGAGAATCGTCGAGCAGTTGAAGGAGTCGGGCGATCTGATCGGAGAGCCGCGCCCCATCACCCACGCGGTGAAGTTCTACGAAAAAGGAGATCGGCCGCTGGAGATCGTCACCAGCCGCCAATGGTTCATCAAGACGCTGGAATTGCGCGACGCGCTCCTCGCGCGCGGGCGCGAGCTGCAGTGGCATCCGCCATACATGCAGAATCGGTACGAGAGCTGGACCAACGGCCTGACCGGGGACTGGTGCATCAGCCGCCAGCGGTTCTTCGGCGTACCGTTTCCGATCTGGTACCCATTGACCGCTGACGGGAACGTGGACCACGCGCACCCCCTTCACGCGGCGGCCGATCGCCTCCCCGTCGATCCTTCGACCGACGTTCCCGATGGCTATCGTCCCGACCAGCGCGGCCGCCCGGCCGGGTTCGTCGGCGATCCGGACGTGATGGATACGTGGGCGACCTCGTCCCTCTCGCCTCAGATCATTTGCGGCTGGCCTGACGATCAAGATCTGTTCGGGCGCACGTTTCCGATGGACCTGCGCCCCCAGGCGCACGACATCATCCGCACCTGGCTGTTCGATTCCGTGCTGCGCGCACATCTCGAGCACGATTCGCTGCCGTGGTCGAACGCGGCGATCTCCGGATTCATCCTCGACCCGGACCGCAAGAAGATGTCCAAGTCGAAGGGGAACGTTACGACGCCCATGAGCTTGCTGGAGGAACATGGTTCGGACGGCGTGCGGTACTGGGCGGCGAGCGGGCGGCCAGGCGCCGACACGAAGTTCGACACCAACCAGATGCGCGTGGGGCGTCGGCTGGCGATCAAGATTCTCAACGCGTCGAAGTTCGCGCTTTCGAATGCGGGACCTCAAGGCGCCATCACGGTGCCGGTCGACCGCGCGATCGTTCGGAATCTCGCCGCGCTCGTCGACGAGGCGACGCGCGCATTCGAAGAGTACGACTACGCCCGCGCCTTGCAGCGGACCGAGTCGTTCTTCTGGCGGTTCTGCGACGATTATCTGGAGCTCGTGAAGGGCCGCCGATATGGGGAGCAGGGCGCCGACGCGGCCGGCTCGGCAACCGCGGGGTTGACGGCGGCGCTGTCTGCGCTGCTCCGTCTGTTTGCGCCGTTCCTGCCGTTCGTCACCGAGGAAGTCTGGTCGTGGTGGCAGGAGGGTTCAATCCATCGGGCGGCATGGCCCACGTCGGGTGAGCTGCTGTCGCTGCTCGTCGACAACTCGGACAACGTCCGGGAAGCCGACGAAGCGGCGTACCAGTGGTCGACGGATGTGATGTTCGAGGTCCGGAAGCAGCGATCAGAAGCCAAGCAGCCGCTCAAGGTTCCCATCACACGCGTCACCGTGAAGGCCAACCCGGCCGCGGTCGGGCTGATGCCGCTCGTCGAAGCCGATCTGCGTGCGGCGCTGCGCGTCCAGGCCTTCGAGGCCACCGTCGGCGAACCGCGCGAGATCCGCGTCACAGGGTATGAAGGCGCCTGAGCCGTCGGCGGGGCCACGCCAGCCGCTCGTTGACCCGGTGGAGCCGCCGCGGAGGCCGCCCCCACGGTCCCTGGCGCCGCTCGAGTCTTCAGCGTACCGCGAGCTCGTTCGACGCGCGTTGGAGGAAGATGTCGGCGCCGGCGACATCACGACCCAGGCGACGGTTCGGCCGTCAGCGCGCGCCCGTGGAATCTTCCTCGCCAAGGCTGCCTGTATCGTCGCTGGGCTCGATGTCGCCTTCGAGGCGTTCCGTCAGGTCCACGACCTTTCCGTGGGCGATGCCCGACTCGCGGAGCCCGTCTTCAGCGTCTTCACACGCGACGGCGACCGATGCGCCCCCGGCGATGTCATCGCGGAGGTCATCGGTTCCGCGCGCGCGCTCCTCACGGGCGAGCGAACAGCCCTGAACTTTCTGCAGCGTCTCTCAGGGATCGCCACTCGGACCCGTCAATTCGTTGAGGCAAGCGGCGGGCGTATCACGATCCTGGATACGCGAAAGACGACGCCGACGCTGCGGGCGCTCGAGAAGTACGCCGTTCGCGCCGGCGGCGCTACCAGTCACCGCGCGGGCCTCTTCGATGCGTTTCTCATCAAGGACAACCATATCCGGCTCGCCGGCGGTGTGTCGGAGGCCGTGAAGGCGGCACGCGCGCGCCAACCGAGCCGGCCGATTGAGATTGAAGCTGAGACGCTGGCGCAAGTCGAGGAGGCGCTGGACGCGGGCGCCGACACGATTCTCGTCGACAACATGAACAGGGCGGACATTTGCGGTGCGGTCGCCCGGGCGAAGGGACGCGCGGCGATCGAGATCTCGGGAGGCGTCACTCTCGAGCGGATCCCGGAGCTGGCCCTCACGGGCGCCGAGTTCGTGTCCGTCGGCGCGCTCACCCACTCGGCTCCCGCGGTTGACATCAGCTTTGAAATCGAGCCGATCTGAACTGTCACTGGCAATCGACGGCGTGCGTGCCCGTCTGCATGGGCTCGCGTCGTCGGTCCATTTCCTTCCAACCACCAGGTCCACGAACGACGTTGCGATGGCGCTGGCGGCCAGAGATGCGGAGGGGGCGGTCGGCGCTGTCGTCGTGGCCGGCGAGCAGACCGCCGGCCGTGGTCGGCGAGGGCACACGTGGTTCTCCCCGCCGGGCAGCGGCCTCTATGTCTCCGTCGTGCTCGCGCCTTCGCGCGCCCGCGTCGATCCGGCACGTGCGACGAGGCTGTTGACGCTCGCCGTTGGCGTCGCGCTGTCCGAGGCGATTGAAGCTTCGGCCGGCCTTCGAGCCGACCTCAAGTGGCCAAACGATCTCTATGTGGCGCGGCGCAAGCTGGCCGGCATCCTTGCCGAGGCCTCGGGTCACCCGTTGGACCTGGTCGTCGTCGGCTACGGAGTCAATATTGCCGCGACGGCATACCCGCCGGATCTGCGCGATCGCGCGACGTCGCTCGAGTCGGAGCTCGGGCGGCCGATCGATGGGTCTGTCGTGTTCGCCGAGACGCTTGCTGCCGTGGCGTGCCGCTATCGCGATCTTCTCGACGGACGGTTCGATGTTATTCTCGACGCGTGGCGGAGCCGCGCGCCGGGCGCCGTCGGCGCGCAAGTGTCCTGGATCCATGCCGCGAAACCACGCGCCGGCGTCACGGCCGGCATCGATGAGGACGGGGCGTTGCTCGTGCGTTCGGACGGCCGGATCGACCGCATCGTCGCCGGCGAGCTGACCTGGCTGTCCGGGGGAGCGGGGGCCCCGGAGCGGGTCTGAGCAACTCATGCTGCTAGCGATCGACGTCGGGAACACCAACATCGTGCTCGGCGTGTTCGCAGGCGCGTCGCTCGTTCAGAGCTGGCGGCTGCAGACGCTGCGCGAGCGCACCTCGGACGAGCTCGGGCTCATCGTCGACGGGCTCTTCGCCCACAGCCACATCGATCGCGCGGCGATTCGCGGTGTCATTCTCGGTTCGGTCGTGCCGCCGCTGACGGGGACGCTGCGCACGATGACGGATCGCTATTTCGGCATCTTACCGCTGACGATCGAGCCGGGCGTCGCTACGGGGATGCCGATCTTGTACGAGAATCCGGCCGAAGTCGGCGCGGACCGGATCGTCAACGGCGTTGGGGCCTGGGAACGGTTCGGTGGCGGCCACGACCGCCCGATGATCGTGGTGGACTTCGGGACGGCGACGACCCTCGATGCGATCAGCGCGAGAGGGGAGTATCTGGGTGGAGCCATCTGCCCCGGCGTCCAGATTTCCGCCGACGCGCTCTTCCAACGGGCGGCGCGCCTGCCACGGATCGACGTCCGCAAGCCGCCGAGCGTCATCGGTCGTACAACGGTCGGCGCTATGGAGTCGGGCCTCTTCTACGGCTACGTCGGGATGGTCGAGGGTCTTGTGACCCGCATGAACGCCGAGCTGGGCGGCCATGCGATCTCGGTCGCGACCGGAGGGCTGGCGGAGGCGATCGCTCCGGAAACGTCGCTCATCCAGCATGTCGACCCGGACTTGACGCTTCACGGTCTGAGACTGGTGTGGGAGAGGAACCAGTAAATCCCGAGACGGTCGATTTCGGGCGGCAGATCGCCGAGTTCTGTCGTGAAATCGAAACCTATATTTGCAAGAAAAACGACGGGCATCTCATCCGCGTTGTGGGACCGTCGTTCGATCTCGTGTCCGGGTGGGCAGAACGTGGCGTGCCGCTCAAGGTGGCATTTGCCGGGATCGACCGCTATTTTGAGCGCTACTACCGCAACGGTCCGCGCCGCCGGCCGGTGAGAATCGACTTCTGCGAGGCCGATGTGCTCGACGTGTTCGATGAATGGCGCCGCGCGACCGGCGTGACCGGGCGGGCCGCGGTGGAGCCTCGCGTCCCGGGGCCCGGCTCGGCATCGCGAGCTCCGCATGCCGAATCACGCCGTCCGTCTCTGCCGGCCCATTTGGAGCGCGTGCTGACGCGGCTGACCGCCGCACGTGCGTCCGGCACGCTCGACGCCGCGTTCGACCAGCTCCTCGATCGCGTCGCGGCCGAGCTGGACGCCGCACGATCAAAGGCCGGCGGGCTGCGAGGCGAGGCGCGTGCGGCACTCATGGCGCGGCTGGCCCAGCTAGACGCGCAGATGCTCGATGCCGCGCGCGACTCAGTGGGCCCGGACGCGCTCGGAACGATCCACAGAGAGGCCGAAGAGGAGTTGGCGCCGTTTCTCGGCGGCATGTCGGTGGAGGCTCACGCACGCGCGCGGGCGGCGGCGATCGACCGCCTCGTGCGTGGTCGGCTTCAGCTGCCTACCGTGCTGTTCGAGTGACCGTTGACCGACGATCTTGTGACGCTTGGCGTCGAGAAGCCTGCTGTCGGCGGTCCGATGGTCGGGCGTGCCGGCCGACGCGTGGTCCTCGTCACCGGCGCCATCCCCGGTGAGCGCGTCATCGCGCGGCTCGAACGCGTCACCCGGAGCGTCGCCTTCGCGACGACGGTACGGGTCGAGGCCGCGTCTCCCGATCGCCGTCCGGCGTTCGACGATCCACGGTGCGGCGGGTGCATTTACAGCCACATCGCCTATCCGCGGCAGCTGTCCATCAAGAGCGAGGTGATCGCGGACGCGTTCGCGCGCATCGGCCGCCTGGCGCTGCCCGGGACCGTTACGGTCGCCGCCTCCCCCGAGCGGGGCTACCGGATGCGGGCGCGGTTGCACCTGAGGGGCCGCCGGATCGGGTTTTTTCGCGAGGGTACACACGAGATCTGCGACGCGCGCCTGTCACATCAGCTCCTTCCCGAGACATGCGACACGCTCGATCGGATCGCCGCCGCCGCGGCGTCGCTCGGCGACACGACGCGTGAGATCGACCTCTCAGAGAACGTGGCGGCGACCGAGCGCGTCGCGCACATCGAGGCGCCACAGCCAATGAACCCGCGTTCGATCCACGGTATCACCAGCGTCCCGGGGCTCACGGCGGCCCCATATGTCACCGACGTCCTGACCGTCGGCGGCCGTCCGTTGTCGCTTCGCCGCCACGTTCTCGCGTTCTTTCAGGGAAATCGATATCTTCTCCATGATCTGGTGGCGCACGTCGCGGAGCAATTGCCTGCCGGCGGCACCGTCCTGGATCTTTACGCGGGGGTGGGGGTGTTCTCGGTGGCCGCCGCGGTCCTTCGCGACGCGCACGTCCACGCGGTCGAGGGTGCTCGCGTCGCCGCGGAAGATCTTCGTGCGAACGCCGCTGCCGCAGGGAAGGGGATGACGACCATCCGAGCGGACGTCGAGGCGTATCTGGCCGGCGTGCGCGACTTCCGCGATCGGGCCGGGCGGCCCTCGCCTCAGCCGCTGGTCGAAACGGTCATCGTCGATCCGCCGCGGACCGGGCTTTCCCGCGAAGCGCTGGACGGCCTGCTGCGCCTGCGCCCGCCGCGCATCGTCTATGTGTCGTGCGACGTCGCGACGCTGGCTCGCGACTCACGTGTCATTGTCGACGGCGGATATCGCGTCGACCGGGCCGATGCCTTCGACCTGTTTCCCAATACTCCTCACGTCGAGACAGTGGTGGTGTTTCAGGGGAGGGCACATTGATCAGGCGCCCTCGGCGGCTTCCAGGAAACCTTCGAAGAGAGGTCGGAACTCTCCGGTTCGCCAGAAATTTTCAGGATGCCACTGGACGCCCAGGCAGAATTTGGTCGACGGGTCTTCGATGGCCTCGATGACCCCGTCCGGCGCCGTCGCCGAGACCTTGAATCCCCGGGCCACCGCTTTCACCGCCTGGTGATGTCGGCTGTTGACCTCGCACGTGTCGGCTTCGACGAGCCGCTCGCGCATGAGCCGTGAGAGCAGCGAGTCCTTTTCAATCCAGATCTCGTGCGCCAGGGAATACGGCTGATGGGGCGGCACCGACAGACTGTGATCGAGCGCACCGGTCAGCTGCGAGGGAATATCCTGAATCAATGTGCCGCCGTACGCGACGTTCAGGACTTGAATCCCCCGGCAGATCGCAAAGATCGGCAGGTGTTGCGCTCGCGCCGTCCTGATCAGCTTGATTTCAAACTCGTCGCGCGCGGGTTCGACATCCAAAACCGACTTGTGCGAAGGCTCGCCGTACAGCGCCGGCGCCACGTCGCTGCCGCCCGTGAGCAGAAGCCCGCCGAGGTCGCGAAGCGCGTCGTCCACGGCCATCGCGGGGTCGAGCACACGCGGCTCGCCCCCAACGTGCAGGATAGCCTGCCGGTAGTCCTCGAGCTTCCGACTGGAAGTAATTCCGATCAGAGGCATGTTGTCGTTCTCGCGACACCGACGCCCCACCCTGCCGCGGATGCCGCGCCGGGGGTCGCGGGCTGCGTCACATCCGGCTCGGTACGTCGATGCCCATGAGACCGAGCGCCCGCGTCACTTGTTCCAGGAAGTACACGACGCCCGCCGCCCGCCAGCGCTTGCGTGCCGCGTCCTCCTCACCCAGAACGGGATATCGATGATAGAACGCGTTGAAGAGTTGTGCGAGGCCGAACGCATATTTTGCGAGCGTCGAAAACTCCAGCGATCGCACGACCTGGTCGACGATGTCGTCCAGCCGGGAGGCTTCGAGCACCAGGGCCCAGAGATCGGGCGAGGCGCCGGGCGCGCCCTCAGTCGAAGCGTCCGCCGTCAGTTCGTCCGGCGCGACCCCGTCGAGAGACGAAAGGACCGCCGCCTCCGATAAGCCCTCGCGCTCCTGCAGCTTGCGCAGGATGTTCGCGGCGCGGACTGCTGAGTACTGCAGATACGGTCCGGTCTCTCCCTCGAAGCTCAATGCCTCCTCGATGTCGAAGACGATCAACTTGGACCTCGAGAACTTCAGCATGAAATAGCGGATCGCGGCGACGGCGATCTGGGCGCCCGTCGCGCGGCAGTCCTCTGCTGTGAACTCGGGATTGCGCTGCGCTACTTCAGCCGTGGCTTTTGCGGCCAGCACATCCAGCAGATCGTCGATTTTGACACCGAGCCCCCTGCGGCCCGACACCTCGACGAAGGGCTTCCTGGCCGCGTCGGTGTCCGGGTCGCCCAGATAGCCGAGCTCGCGTGCGGTGGCGTGCGAGAGCGCGACCATCTCGTATGAAAAGTGAATCGAGTTCTCGGCCTCGCGCGGGTGCCCGAGCGTCCTGAGCGCCTGGCTGAGCAGCGCCTGCAGGTACATCTGACGCGAGTCGATCACGTTGAAGGTGCGTGATGCCCGGCCGAACGCGGGCGGATGTGCGTCGCCGTCCTCAGAGGTCGTGGCCCACAGGGGACGGCCGTTGGTTTGCGTGCCGAACAGCCGATAGTGGAAGTCGCGCCCCAGAAGTCCGAGCTTCCAGAACTGGTTGGCCAGATCTTTACCAATGTAGGTAACGACACCGTTGGAGCGAACGATGACTTTCTCCCGGGGGGCTTCGATCACTCCCGGGGCCCGTCCCCCCGGGGCATCGCTTACTGCCCAGGCCTCTTCCTCCGGGATCTCATTCACTCCCGGGGCCCCTTCCACCTGGCGGCTCACTCGCGGGGTTCCTTCCCTCGGGTCGCTCGGCTCCTCCCGGGCGGACGGCTCGCCGCCGTCATCAATTCTCATCACCCAGCAGCCCGCGAGCTTGCCCTCGGTCTGCAGGTACACCGCGCCCTGAGCTTTGAGCGTTTCGAACGCTTTCGCCCAAAAGTGCAGTCGAACGATGTCTCCCTCGTAGGTGAGGAGGTCATAGCCGATATTCAACCGGGCCATGGTGGCGAGATGCGCTCGGACGATGCGGTCGACGATGAACGCGGCGAGCGTCGCCGTTTCATTGCCGCCGCGCTCCAGCTCATGAAGCGTCCGCGCTCGCGCGTCGAGGTGCGTGCGATCCTCGTCGTACCACTCCGTCACGCGCGAGTAGAGATCCCAACAGTAATAGTCGAAGCGGGACGTATCGGCTATCCGCGCGACACCGCCGAGCTCGCGACCCTCCAGCTCGCGAAAGCCGACGACAATGTCGGCGACCTGTACGCCCAGATCGTCGATGTAGTTCTGGACCTCCACGGGCGTGCCGCGAAAGACGAGGACCCTCGCGAGCGTATCGCCGAGCGCGGCGTTCCGCAGGTGCCCGATGTGCGCCGCCTTGTTCGGATTGATGGCCGTGTGCTCGACGATGGTCTTTTGGGCGTCGACCGCCGGCGACGTCACAACGCCTCGCATGCGCGGCAGGGTGAACAGAACGCGGTTCAGATAAGCATTGATGTAGCCGTTGGGCGCGGCCACGATGCGATCAAAGCCCGGTACCGGACCGATGGCCGCTTGGAGCTCCTGCGCGATCGCGCGAGGCGCTCGCTTGACCGTGCGAGCCAGTTGGAACGCGACAGGTACCGCGAGGTCACCGAGTGCGCGATTGGGCGGCACCTCGACGACAAACGGCGGGACATCGGAAACGCCAAGGCGATGACGGATGGCGCGAGCGATGGCGTCGTGGAGTTGACGTTGAGCGATCAGGATCATCGGCGATAGTCCAGTGTGGCGAGAGCGCGCGCTAAGCTCGTGATACGATTACGGTTGGTGACTGAGGGACGTCTGAAGCGCCAGGTAATCGACCGGCGTATTCACGTTCATCAGCAGCCGATGGGGATCGCCGAATCGATCGAGCTCTGCAACCGTCACGACGCGCGCCTTCACGTCGTCGAGGATGCCAACGACGTGCAATCGCCGCTCCGCGAGGCGACGTCCGACCGGGTCGAGACACGCGAGCGAGTACACCGCGCACAAAGGATGATAGCCGGCTTCGGTCAACGGAATGACCGCATCTGCGTTTTGTGCCAGATCAAGAAGATACGTCACGAGAGCAGAAGGCACGTAGGGCATGTCGCACGCCAGGACGAAAACGGCGTTGCCCCGCGCCTGGATTGGCGTCCCGAGGTCGCCGGATGCCGCGGTGAGCGCCGCGTGGATGCCGCCAAGCGGTCCGCATCCGGACACCCGGTCGGCAATTCTCCGTGCCGACCGATGAGAGGCGGTAGCGCCGACGATCATGATCTCGCGAATGACGTCGACCGCCTGCAGCATAGCCATCTGGCGATCGAGAATCGTTTGACCGTCCACGACGAGCGAGCTCTTGTCGATGCCGCCGAAGCGGCGCGCGCGGCCGCCGGCAAGTATTGCGGCGCGGGCCATCACGTCGCGATCTTACCGTAGATATGAGGGAAGCCGGCATTGGTCGCGTGCTCGTTGCGAGCCTCCATCAGGCGATTGCGGATATTCTTCCCACCCGCTTGTCCTTCTACGAAAACTGGCTGAATGCCGAGGGTCTGCGCGAGGGCACGATCGGGGTTGCGCCGCTCTACGCCGTGTTGAGCTTCCTCCGGCAGGAGGGCGACGCGTACGACATGATCACCACGCGCGCGGGTGAGTACGCGGCGGAATGGACCGTGCAGTCAATGTCGTCCGCCGAGCGAGCGCTGCTCAAGGCGTCTCCCGCAGGACTTCGGAGCCGCTGGCTGATGCGGTTGGCGCGCCGGTTGGTGCGCGAGACGTATCACGGCAGCCGCGCGATCTCCAGGTTCCGGCGCAATACCGCAAAGGTCGACGTGCGCGCGTCCGTTTTTTGCACGGTCCGTGAGCCGGTTTCGATGCCGTTGTGCGGATTCTACGCGGCCGCGTTCACGCGCCTCCTGGTGATCTTCGACATCGCCGCGTCGACGAGTGTCGTCCGGTGCCGTGGGACGGGTGAGTCCACGTGCGTCCTGCGAGTGGCTATTGAGAACGGCCACGTGGAGCGGACAGTGGTCGAAAGCTGATGAGCGTGTGGATCGCCTCCGCCCTGACGGTCGCGCTTGCGCTGACGAGCGCAGAAACGTTCCCCGCAGGACGCGAGGCGCTGAAGGCTCGCCTGGCGACGGGGGAAATCGTTGGCGTCGTCGGCACCGTTGCGGCGCCCGGCGGCGTTCTCGTCATGCCGTTCGAGAACCCCAAACGGGAGGGGCGGATCTTCTGGTTGGGCGAGGCAGCCTCGGTGCTGCTGACCGACGACCTCGCCTCGCTCGGGGTCAATGCGATCGAACGCTCGGCACGGCAGCAGGCGTTCGATCGATTGCAAGTGCCGCCGGCTGCGACGCTGACCGACGCGACGGTCATTCGGATCGGCCAGCTCGTCGGCGCCGATCGCGTGGTCATCGGGACGCTGCAGCTCGAGGGCGACACACTCATTGCGCGGGCTCGGAGCATCGCGCTCGAGGCCGGGCGCGTGCAAGCGGACGTCACCGAACGTGGCGCTCTCGCGGACTTGTACGGCATGTTCGAGCGTCTCGCCGAGCGCATGACTCCATCCCCCAGCCGGCGGGCGGACGCCGGTGACCGCCGTCAGCCGCCGGTGGCGGCGTTCGAGAACTACATCAAGGGGCTCCTGGCCGAAACGCCCGAGACCGCGAGGGGGTACTTGAACGCGGCGCTGAGGCTGTATCCGCCGTTCGATCGCGCGAGGCTGGCCCTGTGGGACGCGTACACCGATGAAGGCGATTACGACAAGGCGCTCGCAACGGTCGCCTCGGTACGGCCAGAGTCGTCGTACGCGCGGCGTGCGCGTTTCCTGGCAGGGCTCTCCCAGCTGGATTTGCGGAAATATGAGGACGCGTTTGCCACCTTGACGGCGCTCGCCGACGATCGAGCGGAGCCCGCGGTCGTGAACAATCTGGGCGTTGTACAACTGCGTCGCGGCGGCGCGGTCAAGTCGAGCGACGCGTCGCCCGGGTCAGCGCCGTCTGCGACGTCTTTTTTCAGCAAGGCAGCGGAGGCCGACCCCGTCGACTCCGATTACGTCTTCAACCTCGGCTACGCGTACTGGCTGAATCGGGATCCCCAAGCGGCGATCTACTGGCTCCGGGAAGCCGTCCGCCGTCGTCCAGCTGACGGCGTGGCGCATTACGTACTCGGGACCGCTCTTGGCGCAGCCGGCCATGCCTCCGAAGCATCGCGCGAAAAAGAGCTGGCGCGGCGCCTGTCGTCGCAGTACGCGGAGTGGGACAAGCGCCCCGCCGTGGACCCGATTCCGAAAGGCCTCGAGCGCGTCAAGAGCGAAGTCGAGCTGCCGCACGCGCGGGAGATTCAGACCAAGATCGCGTCGAGCGAACAGCGGGATCAGAAAGAGCTCGCGCAGTTCTACCTCGAAAGCGGACGCCGCTTGTTCGAACGCGAGAACGATCGCGAAGCCACCGCGGAATTGAATCGCGCGCTGTACTTATCACCGTACCTGCCAGAGGCGCACCTGTTGCTCGGGCGCATCCTGCTCCGCAACGGGCGGGCGCGTGAGGCCATTGACGCGTTCCAGATCTCTCTCTGGAGCGCCGAGACGGCCGCGGCCCACGCGGCGCTTGGCGAGGCGTATCTCCAGGAGAAAGACCCGACTCGGGCGAGGGCCGAGGCGGATCGGGCGCTCGCCATCGACCCCGCCCTGGCTGAAGCCCAGGCGCTCGTGGCGCGTCTGAACGGGCGCTAACGTGCTAAAATCACGGCGGTTGTGGCCGACATGCAGGACGACAACTACCACGAGATCCAGCTGAACGGGAAGCAGCTCGTGTTCCTGTTCATGGCGACAACCGTGGTGTCGGTGGTGATTTTCCTCTGCGGCGTGCTCGTGGGACGCAGCGTTCGCGCTCAGCGCGAATCGCTGGCGGACCCGTCACCGACGAGCGCGGCGACCGATGGGACGACGCCGCTCGTGCCGGCCCCGGCGTCGCCGGCTGACTCATCGACCCAGGCGAAGTCCACGCCGGCTGACCGCTTCACCTACCCCGATCTCGAGAAGTCTAAGGCGTCGGTCGAGCCGCTGAAGCCTGCCTCAGACAAGGCGGCCACGCCACCGACTCACAGCGAGCCCCCCGTGCGCGAGGAACGCGCCGCGCGCGCCGCCGACAAGCCGACGGGGTCCGCCGGCAGCGTCGCGGCCCACGCCCGGCCGCCCGAGAAAAGCGAGGCCGCATCTGCCTCTCAGGCTCGCGCACAAGACGCGGCCCCGGGCGCCGAATCGGGGCCCTCCGAACCCGCAGGTCAGGGTTTTGCCGTTCAGATCGCCGCCCTGAACGCGCGCGGCGAGGCCGACGCCATTGCGAAGCGACTGGCGTCGAAGGGGTACGCGGCTTATGTGCTCGCGCCTCCGAGCGGGACGCCTGCGGTTTTCCGCGTGCGTGTCGGCAAGTTCAGCACGCGGCGTGAAGCCGAAACGGTGGCGGCCAAACTTCAGAAGGAAGAGCAGTTCAAGCCCTGGGTTACGCGTTAGCCGCCGCGTCGGGCGTCCTCCTCGCTCTCAGCTTTCCAAAATTCGGCCACCCGGCGTACAGCTGGATCGCACTGGTACCGTTGCTGCTGGCGCTTGCCTATGACGCGAGCCCCGGGCCTGCGACGGGCGACGCCCGAGCGTCGGGACTCGGACCTGTGGCGTCGGGCGCCTCACGGCGCCTGTGGCGGCGGCCGCTCGCCCTGGGCTTTCTGACCGGAGTCCTCTACTTCACCGGCACGCTTTACTGGATCGCGCGGGTGATGGCCGTGTACGGCGGACTTCAAGTCTGGTTGGCGGTGCTCATCACCGTGGGGCTCATCGCCTATCTCGCAGTCTTTCCCGCGCTGTTTGCCCTGATCATGCGGCAACTGATGCTCGCGCACGGATCGGCAGCGGTCCTGCTGTCGCCGCTCGCGTGGGTTGCGTCGGAGGTCGCACGCGGGTACGTCAGCGGTTTTCCATGGGCGCTGCTCGGGTACAGCCAGGTCCGCGTGCTGCCGATCGCCCAGCTTGCCAGCGTCGGCGGAGTCTACGGCGTGTCGCTCCTGGTCGCCGCCGTGAGCGCCGCGGTCGTGTTCGCAGCCAGCG
>Ga0066903_100002394_pt1 | contig 14641 bp, 10 predicted proteins | sample PanSoiMetaGPlot1_FD_67491 | JGI IMG/M metagenome (GOLD analysis project Ga0066903, IMG submission 67491) | Tropical forest soil microbial communities from Panama analyzed to predict greenhouse gas emissions - Panama Soil - Plot 1 (version 2) | ecosystem: Environmental > Terrestrial > Soil >...
TGGCGATGCCGTCGTCGCCCCGGCGTTGCCAGTCGACGCGGATGGGGATCTCGCTCAGCCCCGGGATCGCGAAGCGTGTCTCGCCGACGTCGCGTGACAAGCCACGGAATCCGAGCTCGACCAGCAACCGCGCCGTCGTCGGGGTGCAACGGTTCCACGGCGGGGTGAAGACGGGGTCGATGTCCTCGCCGAGAAACTCCCGGAGCCGGCGCTGGCCAGCCTCCAGATCACGGCGCTGCGTGGCCTCGTCGCGCGCGGGGCCGAACTCGCACTTCTTCCCGGTCGGCTCGTGGTTCTCGTGGGCGAAGCCGTGCATGTGGAGTCGGACGTCCCGCTGCCTCTCGCCGGCCCGAGCCGCGAGCGCTCTCGCCGCCGCAGGCGAAAGGGCCTGCGGAATGACGGCCACATCGACGGGCGCGTGGTGCTGTTGGAACACGTCGAGGAGCGGCCAGAGCCGATCGTCCGCCCATCCCGCGTCGTCGTCGCGGAAGAAGAAGGCCACCGGCGCCGCGATCTCGTCGAGGGCACGGCGCACGGGATCAAGCCAGGTGGCCATGCCCACCTACCTGTTGGCGCCTCACTAGGGTCGTCTCCGTTCGTCGCCCGCGTTCTGCTAGCATCGCCAGGAGGAGCTGCGTCGTGCCGGTCGCACCGTCGAGGTCGAGGGCGACCGCTGCGGGCGGTCGCTCCCGGACCTTTCGGATCTCCTCTGCCAGGGTGGCACCGCTCAGGCGCTCGGGCTCGAGCATCCGGACGATCCCGAGCTGCTCGAGCCGTCGGGCCCGCGTCCACTGCTCGTCCTCGCCCCGCTCGCGGAACGGCACCACGACCGCCGGGACCCGCGCGCGGACCAGCTCGAGCGCCGTGTTGTACCCGCACTGGCTCACCGACGCTGCCGCCCGACGGAGCTCATCCTCCAGGCTCGCGACCGATCGCCGCAGGACCAGCCCCGGCCGTCGCCGCGCCTGCATGAGGGCCCGCCACTCGGCGGCGGGCAGGAACGGGCCCGCCACCAACGTCATCGGTAGCCGCTCCGCCCGCCAGAGGAGCTGCTGGGCCTCGAGCGCGGCGCGGAAGAGCGGGCCGCCGACCAGGCCGCCGCCCGCCGACACGACCACCCGCTCCGCCGCGGCCGGCCCCGCCCGCCGCTCGCCCAGCACGAACCCCGTGTAGCGCACGGGCACGCGCAGGGGCTCGGGCGGTTGAAACGACTCCTCCAGGCGGACGAAGCGGGGATCGGCGTGGACCACGACCGCGTCCAGGTAGCGGTTCGCCAGCCCGCAAGCTCGCGCGTCATGGTCGGCCTGGTTCTTCCGACCGGTCACCAGGATGTCGCGCAGGCTCGACACCACGAGCGGGCGCGCCGACCCGAGGGCGTGCGCCGCGTCGAGGAGCGGCAGCAGCTCGCCAGCGAACTTCTTCCGCCCGAACGGGAACAGCTCGACCACGACGACCTCCGGCCTGAGCTCCCGAAACGTCTGCAGGATCATCGCTCGCCGCACGTCCTCGGCCCGGGCAACGGCGCGGCGACCGTCGCGGCTGACGAGCCGTCCCTCGGCGTCGAAGCCGAGCGGCGGGAGGTCGACGAAGGTGACGCCCCGGGGACGGACAACGCCACGGGGGACGGGTCCACCGTTCAGGAAGACCACCCGGAAGCGTTCGGCGAGAGCACGGGCGAGTACGAGCGAGCGCACCAGATGCCCCATTCCGAGCGAATGCTGACAATAGAGCAGCAGTGCGGGCTGCTCACGCATCGTGGTCGCCTTCCAGCACGCGGCGAGCCTCGGCGAGCAAGTGCGGCAGGTTGGCGAGCGCTTCCGGTCGGATGCGCCGGACCGCGCGCACGGCCTGCTCGGCCAGGAGTGCCGCGGCCGTGTGCCAGCGCAGAACGGACGCTTCGGGGAGAGGACCCACCCGGCCGTAGCCACGGAAGAGCGCCGTCTCTCGCCGTCGGGCCGCAGGCACCGACAGGAGACCCGCTGCCGTCTGGTAGCGTAGGAGCGAGAGGAAGCTGCCGAGATCGACCGCGGGCGGGCCGATCGCGAGCTTGTCGAAGTCGATCAGGGCTACACGGTTGCCGGTGAGGATGCCGTTGTGCAGGTGGACGTCGCCGTGCAGGCAGACCGGTGGCTCGGACGACGGCTCGCGACGACCCAGCTCCGCCGCCAGCGCCTCGGCCTCCGGAGCCACGTCCGGACGCGCATGCGCCAGCATCGTTGCCGCCTTCGCCAGCTGATCCGGGTCGACCCGCGTGAAGCGCGGCACGCCGGGTGGCGGTGCGAGTGCGTGGAAGGTCGCGAGCGCCGCTCCATGACATGCGACCCCCGCCTCGATCGCCGTCTCGTCCAGCTCGCCGAGGCGGTGGCCATCGATCGCCTCGAAGACGACGATCCTCCCGTCGGCGGTACGGGCGATGGCCCCCGGGATGCGAAGATGCGGGTCGGCTGCCGCCACCTGACGCGTCAGGACGTCGTGCCTCCGCGCTGCCTCGTGCCCACCGTTCCGATAGATCTTCGCGTACGAGACGGAACGGCCGGCCGGATCCACCACCCGCAGCACCAGTGAATGCTCGGGGCGATAGCCGACGATGCGCGCCGTCACCCGGGGTCCGCTCAGGCGGCGTGCCAAGGCTCGCGTCTCGGTCAGGAGCTCGACCAGGTCGACCAGCGCGCGGTCGTTCGGGAAGGTCCAGAAGACCGCCGCCAGGTCGGGGTCGAACACGACATCGCGCAGTCCGCCGCGCACGGTGGCCGGGCTCCCGGCGAGGCGAAATGCCTTCTCGGCTCGTGCGTCCTTGAAGACGCGTCCGGAGACCCAGCGCCACTGATTCCGGATGCGCAGCCGGTGCAGGACGCGAAGGCTCCGGCCGAAACGGTAGTGGGCACGCACCAGCTCGCAGCGCTCGACCGGCACATCCTCGTCCCCCACCCCGAGCCGTGCCGACAGGAATTGGCCCAGCGCATCGGCGTCGAGCACGCGATCGCGAGCGGGTAGGACCGCGTCCGGCGCGAGCAGGCCGCTGGCGAGGGCCGTCATCCCGACTCCGCCTCATCTGCGCAGGCACCTTCGGCCACGACGCGGCCGTCCCCGGCCCTTCGGGACCACGCAGCGGCGGCGTGGACGACACGCGAACCGACACGAAGCTCACCGACCTCTGGACGCCATCCGACCTCGTCGCAGCCGCGGCCGTCGGCGCCCGTGCGACGCACGACGGCCACCCTCGCCGCGCCCGCCTGCTGGACTTCGAGCGTCGGCACGAGCGCGTCCGGCGCGAGGGGAACGACCAGCGTGACGAAGGTCACCGCCGTCACGCCTTCGACCGCCACCGACACGATCGGCGCGGGCTCCTTGACGCCGTAGAGGGGGGACACCCAGCCCGCCTCGATCCGGGGAACGTGTGGCGAGGCGAGGACCAGGCCGAGGCCTGGGGCGAGCACTAAGGCATTGCCGATCTCCGTGCACCCCGCGGCATCCGGCGCCAGGTGGAAGCGAAGATCGAAGCGGTGCGGCCGTTCGCCGTGCAGCTCGTCTTCGATGATCCAGTACTCGCCGGCGACGAAGATCACGCGCCGCCGATGTACCGCCTCGTAGCAGGGGCTCCGGACCTCGCCACGCAGGACGTCCAGCCCGGGGGCCCGCCACCGGCCGAGGAACGCCGCCCGCGCCACCCCGCCGCGCGGCTTGCTGCGCTCGTACGGGGTCTGATCGAGCCCGTCGACGCACACCGTGTTGTGCGCCGCTGTGCTCCGGAACCAGCGCCGCCAGTTGTCGCCGGCCTCGGAATACGAGTAGCGCCCGGGGTCGACCAGCAGGCTCCGTCCACCGGCAGCGATCGTCACGCTGAGCGCGTCGTAGTGTCCGTGGCCGCCGTCGCCGAGCGGACCGCAGTCGAACACGAGATGACGCTCTTCGCGATAGGGCCGGAGCGTCCCCCAGCCGCTCCGCTGGACGAAGTACCCGCCGACGGGGAAGCTGGCGCACCGGGCGGCGGGCGGGACACCCCGCGCGCCGGCCGTGGCCACCCAGAGGTGATCGGCTCGCTCCAGGAAGTCGGCCGCGCGCTCGAGCAGGTCCAGGTACGAGCCCCCGTCCGCGTCCGACAGCGCCGGGATGCTGCCGTCGGGCTGGTGGCAGTGGAGCGCGAACTCGCAGGCGCGCGTCAGGCGTTCCTCGTAGCCGGCGGGAAGAACGATCCCGAAACGACGCGCGTTCTCCCGCACGCCGACGTACGTGCGCAGCGCGATCATGTGGTAGTGCGTCGAGCGCTCCCGATGGACACCGTCGGGCAGCACGTCCATCAGCAGGTTCTCGGACAGCGCTGCGATCGCGAACGCGAGCAGGGCGCCGTCCGGATCGAGCGCGGGCAGGGCGAGCGCGGCCACGAAGAGGGCATAGAGCTCGAGCGTGCGGTGGTTCCGCTCCGGCGTCAGCCGCCCGCGGAGGTCCTGTACCTGTGCCGCGAGGCTCTCGACCAGGCGCGGCACCATCCCCGACGACAGGCCCTGGAACGCCGGCGCCGACGCGAAGACATCCCATGCATAGAGCCAGTTCTGGATGCGCCGGGCGGCGACGTGACTCGGGTCCGAGCCCACCGGCACGCGGGCGATCCAGGACAGGACGAGTCGCTCCCACACGTCCAGAAAGCGCGGCTCCGCCGTCGCCCGGAAGGCGTGGGCCAGGTCGAGGCTCCAGTAGAACTTGCTCCACTCGATCGCCCACTCCGGGTCGTCGGCCAGGCCGGCATGCTGCCAGTCGGGGTCCAGTCCCAGGTCGAGCGTGACGCCTCCCTGGGTGAAGCGTCCGGCGCACACGTCCTCGGCGACACCACGATCGCAGTGCTGCTCGGTCACCACACAGACGACGGAGCGCGGGCGGAGCGGGTCGGTGGCCTCCGCCGGCCGTGCGGTCGAGACGCGCGTCATGAAGCGACCAACGGCCAGAAGAGCCCTGCCAGCACGGTCGCCAGCTGCTCGCCGTCGAAGCGCTCGCGTACCAGCGCCTGGGCCGCCCGGCCGAGCCGGCCCGCCAGCGCCGTGTCGCGATGCAGACGCATCACCGCCGCGGCGAGCGCCTCCGGATCGTCGGGCGGCACGATGATCCCCGTCTCTCCGTCCGCCACCAGCTCCGGGATCCCCGAGATGGGGGTGGTGACGACCGCCAGGCCGCAGGCCATCGCCTCCACGAGCACGTTCGGAATCCCGTCCCGGTCGCCGTCCTCGGCCACCCGACACGGGAGGCAGAAGACCGTCGCACGCCGATACTCGCGCAGGAGCGCCGCTTGCGCGAGCGGCCCCGCCAAGTGCACCGCGTCGCCGAGACCGTGGCGGGCGATCCGGCGGCGCACCTCGGCAGCGTGGCTCCCCTCCTGACCCGCGATGGTCGCATCCACCGCCAACCCGGCCTGACGGAGAAGCGCACAGGCATCTACCAGGACGTCGAATCCCTTCTTCGGTACCAGGCGGCCGACTCCGAGAGCCCGCACCGTGTGACCTGCGGGCGGGATGTCAACCGGCGTCTCCTTCAGGAGTCCGGCGAGGTCGGCGTTGAGGCCATGATAGACGCGGTGAACGGGAACCCCGTTGGCGATCCGCGCCAGGTGGCTGCGGTTCGCCTCTGTGCAGGTCACCGCGAAGCGCGCCGCCCGGAGCTTCCGCCCCAGCAGGCCCGCCGGGTTGAGCGATTCGTTGTAGAGGTCGCGAGCATGGGCGGTGAACGAGAACGGGACGCCGCTCATCATCGATGCCAACCAAGTGACGGTGGTTGTCCCGTGGCAGAAGTGGGCGTGCAGATGGCGGACGTCGCCCGCGGCGTGCAGCCGGTCCACCACCTCCGAGGCCCGCAGGAAGTCCTTCACGTACACCTTCGGGGGCCATGCCCCCGGGCGGCGGGCACGCAGGCTCTGTCGCAATGCCGCCCAGGCCGCGCGCGCGACCCCCACCGGTCGCCGGCGGGCCGTCCGCAGGAGGCCGGGAAGGAACGAGGGCAGATTGGCGGCCAGCCAGCGGAGGAGCGGCGTCCGCGAGAGCGAGGTCGTGGGCGGCAGGTAGTCGGGACGCGCCGCGATGCGGCGGACGACCGGATGTGGCTCGCTCGGGTCGTCGGATTTCAGCACGAAGAGGCGCAGGCGAAGGCCGCGTTGCTCGAGCCGATGGACCTCGCTGGCGATGAAGGTCTCCGACAGACGCGGGAAGGCCGTCAGCACATACGCGATCGAGCCACGCCGCGCCGGGGAGGGCGCACCCCGAGAGGTTGCTGCTTCCCCCCCCGGGACACCCCCCGGTACAGGCAGGCGGCCCTCCTGGTCACCGAGCTCGCCCCCCGAATCTGTCATGGCTCGCTTCGCGGACACGGACGTTCCGAACAAGCGGGATAATAACTCCGCGCTCACGGAAAGACAGTACAGTATGGTTTGGCGCAGCGGTCGACCTCGCAGATGCACCATTGCAGGTCCGCTTCGTGGCGTTCTGCCCCAACCCCTCCGACCCGACCGGGAGTGGGCTCTCGACGCGAGCGCGCTCGACGAGGTCGAGCTTCCGCGCTAACAGGGCGCGGTGCCCGAAGAACCCGTGGACGTCCTCATCATCGGCGCCGGCGCGTCGGGGGCGGCGGTGGCCTGGTCGCTCGCCGAAACGCGGATGCGGATCGTCTGCCTCGAGCAGGGCGATTGGATCAAGTCCGACGACTATCCGGGCACCCGTGACGACTGGGAGCTCGCCCAGATCCACGACTTTTCCCCCAGCCCGAACGTGCGCGGCCGACGGGAGGACTACCCCGTGAACGACGGCGCCTCGCCGATCGCGGCGTCGATGTTCAACGCGGTGGGTGGCAGCACGATCCTCTACGCCGCACACTTCCCGCGCTTCCATCCCTCCGACTTCCGCGCGCGCACGCTCGACGGCGTCGGCGACGACTGGCCGCTCGACTACGCTCGCCTGACGCCCTGGTACAACCTGAACTCGCGCATGATGGGCGTCTCCGGCCTGACCGGTGACCCCGCCTACCCCGCCGATCCACCCAAGGAGTTCCCGCTCCCGCCCATCCCCCTCGGCAAGCTCGGCGAGACACTCGCACGCGGCTTCAACCGGCTCGGCTGGCACTGGTGGCCGTCGGACAGCGCGATCGCCAGCCAGGACTACGAAGGCCGCGCCGGCTGCATCAATGCCGGGACCTGTCTCCTCGGCTGTCCGCAGGGCGCGAAGGCCAGCACCGATGTCACCTACTGGCCGATCGCGATCCGCCACGGCGTCGAGCTCCGCACGCACTGCCGCGTGCGCGAGATCACCGTCGGCGCGGACGGGATGGCCGACGGCGTCGTCTACTACGATGCCGACGGCCGCGAGCAGCGACTCGCCGCCCACGTCGTGATCGTCGCCTGCAACGGGATCGGGACGCCGCGCCTGCTGCTCAACTCGCGCTCGAAGCACTTCCCCGACGGCCTCGCCAACCGGAGCGGGCTGGTCGGCAAGAACCTGATGTTCCATCCCTACGCCATCATCACCGGCCTCTTCGACGAGCCGCTCGAGGGCTACAAGGGTCCGACCGGCTGCTCGCTCATGAGCCACGAATTCTACGAGACCGACGGCTCACGCGACTTCGTACGCGGGTACTCGTTCGAGATGCTGCGCGGCTTCGGGCCGGTCACGAGCGCGCTCTACGGGATCGCCGGGGGTCGCGTCCTCCCGGGACCGGGGCACCACGAGGGATTCGCCCAGCTCGTCGATCGCACCGCCGGGATCGCCGCCATCTGCGAGGACCTGCCCGATCCCCAGAACTGCGTCACGCTCGACGCCGACTTGACGGACTCGAACGGCATCCCGGCCCCGAAGGTGACCTACCGGCTGAGCGACAACAGCGCCCGCATGCTCGATCATGCCGTGGCGCGCGGCAAGGAGCTCATGGCCGCCGCCGGCGCGCACGACACCATGATCCAGGCCCCGCTCACCATGGCCGGCTGGCACCTCATGGGCACCGCGCGCATGGGGACGGATCCCGCGACGTCGGTTGTCAACGAATGGGGCCGCTGCCACGACGTGCGGAACCTCTTCATCGTCGACGGCAGCATCTTCGTCACCGCGGCCGCCGTGAACCCGACCAACACCATCCAGGCGCTGGCGCTCCACATCGCCGATTCCATCAAGCGGAATCTGGCCAACCTGTTCGACTGATGTTGAACGACGATCAGCGGCGCGCACTGGCGCCCGTTCTCGACGGGTTCATCCCGCGGAGCGACGAGGGCGTCCTGCCGGGAGCGGGAGAACTGGGGATCGCCCGGGACATCGACGAGGCGCTGCAGCGCGAGCCGGCGATGCAGGCCATGGTGGTCGAGTCGCTCGCGGCCCTCGATCGTCTCGCCCAGCGGCGCGGGGCGGAACGGTTCACCGCGCTCCCGGTCGAGCAGCAGGGCGAGGTACTGCACGATCTCTCGTGCACCGAGCAGGCGTTCCCGCCCACGCTGATGCTCTACACGTTCGGGTGCTACTACAAGCACCCGCGCGTACTCGCGCACTACGGGCTCGAGGCGCGGCCGCCGCATCCGCAGGGCTACGAGGTCGCACCGACGGACCTCTCGCTGCTGGACCCGGTGCGGCAACGAGGGCCGCGCTACCGACCCTGCTGACGGTCGGCGACCGTCACGCGGGGCGCGTCCGCCACAGGAAGCCGATGAACAGGAGGGCGAACACCAGGTCGCCGCTGACCAGCATCGGCAGCTGCCAGCCGATGTCGCCGGCCAGCCAGGGCCAGGTGACCGCGCCGACCGCGAGCAGCTTGCCGATCACTCCCACTTCGATGAAGGGACGGAAGCGCGCCGGGTCCTGCGCGATGCGCAGGTACGTGTAGCCGAACACCCCGACGAGCGCCGCAGACAGGTAGACGAAGACGAGGTTGGTCCCGGCGACGGGGTCGAGCCGGACCAGCGGCCCGACCCATGGTCGCAGGAACAGCAGTGCCAGCGCGACGATGAAGTTGAACACCGCCGCGTTGCCGAAGAGCCTGCGCGCATAGCCGTCCGTGGAGACCGTGCCCCGCATTTCCGATCTCCTCGTAACAACGGCCCACGCGCTGACGCAAGCCAGCCGGGCGCCTTGACCGGCAGGCCTTTCTGGAGAATCTCTTCTCGCGTGGATCGCCCCGAGGGAGGTGACCCCTCGCCCGGCCGGCGCACGGTCTCCTACCTGCTGGCGTTCCTCCTGCCCGGCGGCGCCGGCCTCGTGGCCTCGCTCCTGACGCACCTCGTGGGGTTGCGGGACGTCGCCATCGTCTTCCTCACGGGCGTCTTCACGACCGCGGTGCTGGGCGGGCTCGGCCCGTCGATCGTCGCCGTGGTCGTGAGCCTCTTCCTCTACGATTTCTTCTTCCTTCCCCCCGTCTACACCTTCACGATCACGCACGCGGAGGACATCCTCTCCTTCATCGTGTTCCTGATCGTCGCGGTGCTCACCAGCAACCTCACGGCGCGCATCGGAGCGCAGGCCGAGAGCGCCCGGCAACGCGAGGCGCGCACGGCGGCGCTCTACGCCTTCAGCCGCGAGATCGCCGGCGCGGCCGGGATCGAGGACCTCGGCGCCATCATCGCGCGGCATGTGGCCGAGGAGTTCCAGGGCCAGGCCGTCGTTCTCTTGCCGGGAATCGGCGGGCTCCTCGCTCGCGCGAGTCACCCGCCCGGCACGGAGCTTCCGCCGGCCGCGCTCGCCGCCGCGAGCCGGGTCGCACCGCATGATCGGAGCCGCAGCACCGGGGCCCTCGCCGCGGGCGACTGGCTCTGCGAGCCGCTCGCCACGGCGCGCGGCGTGGTCGGCGTCCTCGCGCTCCGGGCTCCCGCTACCGGACCGCAACGCCAGCTCCTCGAGGCGCTCGGCCGCCAGGCGGCGATCGCCATCGAGCGCACGCAGGTCGACGTGGTGCTCGAGGAGAAGGCCAAGACCGAAGCCGTCATGGAGGCGATCGAGGACGGTCTCATCGTGCTCGATCCGGCGGGCGTCGTCGTCCACATGAACGAGGTGGCGAGCACCATCCTCGCGGTCGACCGCGCGAGCGTGCTCGGCCGCCCGTTCGGTGCGCTGGCGACGGCACACTCACACTACCTGCGGCTGCGGTCGGCCATCCAGGAGTTCCTGGCGCATCCGGAGCGCGAGGGAGACCGGGTGGAGATCGCGTTCTTCCTCCGCGGTCGCGATCACCACTACGTGCTGCGGCCGACGCCCTTCCGCTCCCGCGACGGCTCGCCCGCCGGCCTGATCGTGGCTCTGCAGGACGTGACCCATCTGCGCGATCAGGAGCGCCGCCGCGAGGCGCTCGTCGCCACCCTGTCGCACGAGCTCCGCACGCCCATCACCTCGCTCGGGATGGCCGTCGAGCGGCTCGAGCAGCACCCGCTCGACGACGAGCAGCGCCACCTGCTCGGCACGGTACGCGAGGACGTGGCACAGCTGCAGGACCTCGCCACACACCTGCTCGACCTGGCGCGCTCGGGCGCGATGGCGATCGCGCTCGAGCGCCGTGCCGTCGACCTGGCGGCCGTGATCGAGCGCGTGGTCCGCATCTTCGAGATCCAGGCGCGGGAGAAGCGGATCACCCTCGAGGCGCGCGTGCCGGCCGACGGCCTCGTCCTTCCGGTGGACGAAACGAAGCTCACCTGGGCCCTCTCCAACCTCCTCGCGAACGCCCTGCGCTACACCCCGGCGGGCGGGCGAATCGAGCTGAGTGCTCGGCCCACCGAGGCCAGCGTCGTCGTCGCCGTGCGGGACAGCGGCCCCGGGATCGCCCCCGAGCAGCAGGACCGCATCTTCGAGCGCTTCGCGCAGGTCGCCGACGGTGGGGACGTGGGCGCCGCCGGTCTCGGTCTCGCCATCGTGCGGGACATCGTCCAGGCCCACGGCGGCCGCATCGTCCTCGAGAGCGAGCTGGGACGGGGAAGTTGCTTCTCGCTCGAGCTTCCGCAACGTTGAGGGCCGGATGGCGAGCATTCTCATCGTCGACGACGCGAAGAACATCCGCGATCACCTGACGAGCTACGTGCGGAGCCTCGGGCACCGGACCAGGGGCGCGGCCGATGCGAAGGAAGCGCTCGCGGCGCTCGCCGAGAACGCCTTCGACCTGGTCGTCTCGGACATCCGCATGCCCGACATGGACGGGCTCTCTCTGCTGAAGGAGATCCGCGCCCGTCGGCCCGATGCCGTCGTGGTGCTGATGACGGCCTACGCGACCGTCCCCCAGGCGGTGGAGGCGATCAAGGCCGGCGCCTACGAGTATCTGGTGAAGCCCTTCACCCTCGAGCAGGTGCGCCTGCTGCTCGACCGCGTCCTCGAGGTGCAGCGGCTCCGCCACGAGGTCGTGAGCCTGCGCCGGGCGCTGGACGAGCCCGTGCTGCTCGACTCGAACACCCCCGCGATGCGCCAGGCGCTCGCCACCGTCCGCCAGGCGGCAGCGACCGACGTCACGGTGCTCCTCACCGGCGAGAGCGGCACCGGGAAGACGGTGCTCGCCGCCGCCATCCACGCCTGGAGCCCACGCCATGCCGGCCCGTTCGTGACCATCGCCTGCACAACGCTCGCCGAGCACCTGCTCGAGAGCGAGCTCTTCGGTCACCTGAAGGGCGCCTTCACGGGGGCCTGGAAGGACAAGCCGGCCCGCATCGCCGCCGCGCAGGGTGGCACTCTCTTCCTCGACGAGGTCGGCGATCTGCCTCAGCCGGTGCAGGGGAAGCTCCTCCGCTTTCTCGAGGAGCGTCGCTTCGAGCCGCTGGGCGGCACGCAGACCGTCGAGGTCGACGTGCGGATGATCGCCGCGACCAACCGTGATCTCGAGGCGGACGTGCGCGCGGGACGCTTCCGCGAGGACCTCTTCTTCCGGCTGAACGTCGTCAACGTCACCTTGCCCCCGCTCCGCGACCGGCCCGACGACCTGGCCACGCTGACCGATCATCTCCTGGGGGTGCTCGCCGCGCGCCATCACCGCGGGCCGCTCCACCTCGCACCGGAAGCCCGGCGGGTGCTCATGGGCTACCGCTGGCCAGGCAACGTGCGCGAGCTCATGAACACTCTCGAGCGGGCCGTGGTGCTCTCGCGCGGCGATACGATCTGCACCGAGGATCTTCCGGATCGCCTGCTCGCGCCCGCCCCGGCCGCTCCGCCGACGCCGATGCCGGCCGACCTCTCGCTCGAGGAGCTGGAACGCCGCCACATCCAGCAGGTGCTCGGCGACTCGACGACGCTCGAGGAGGCTGCGGCGCGCCTCGGGATCAACGCCACGACCCTCTGGCGCAAGCGCAAGCGCTACGGGCTCGACTGACTCGAGGACGGCGAGGATCCGGCAGCCAGCGCCCGCCGCGAGCCGTAGCGTCGCGAGTAGACGTCGGTGAACTCCGCCCCGAGCATGAGGATCTGCGCCGAGTAGTAGATCCAGAGCAGCACGAGCACGAGCGCCCCGGCCGCGCCGTAGATCGAGGTGGCACCCGCGCGACCCAGGTAGAGGCCGATGAGCGACTTTCCGATCGTGAAGAGGAGCGCGGTGACCGAGGCGCCGAGGATCACGTCCCGCCAGCCGAGGTCGACGTCGGGGAGCAGGCGATAGATCATCCCGAAGAGCACGGTCGCGAGCGCGAACGAAACGGTGAAGTTCGCCAGCGGCAGCAGGCGGGCCAGGAGGGGCACGTTTGCCGCAAGCACGTCGTGCACCGCCGCCAGGACGGCGGAGAGCGCGGCCGACACGAGCATCAGGCCCCCCATGCCGACGATCAGCCCCAGCGCCACCAGCCGCTGAAGCAGCATTCCGCGCACTCCGCCCTGTGTCGGCCGCACGCCCCAGATGCGGTTGAGCGAGCTGCGCAGCTGGCCGACGACGCCCGAGGCACCGAGCACGATGGTCGCGAGGCTCACGGCGGTGGCGGTGATTCCGGAGCCCGGCGAGCTCACGTGCTCGACCATCCCCTCGACCGTGCGAGCGCCGTCCGGGCCCATCAGGCCCTGGATCTCCTCGACCAGCCGCCCCTGGGCGGCGGCCCGTCCGAGCACCAGGCCCGCCACGGCGATGATCAGGACGAGGAGCGGCGCCATGGCGAAGAGCGCGTAGTACGCGAGCGCGGCACCCTGGATGAGCGCGTCGTCGTCGCGCCATTCGCGGCCCACCTCGCGCAGAAAGTCGACGATCCGGCTCTGCCGCATGCCCCCTCTCTTGTCGCCGGAGTATTGCAGGGGTAGACGGCCTTGTCAGGCTGGGACAGGCCGCCATGACCGATCAGAGCCGTGGGCCGGAACCGCAGGGCCTGTTCCGGCGCTGGCGGCGCTGGATCATCGCCGCTGCCGTGCTGCTCGTCGTGCGCGCCGCGCTGCCGCCGGTGCTGCGGCACGTGCTCGCTTCACAGGCGAGCAAGGCCCTCCACACACGGGTCGACATCGGGGACGTCGACCTGTTCCTCCTCCGCGGGGGTGTCGCTCTGAAGGACGTCGCGGTCTATGCGCCGACGGCACAGCCGGGCCCGGACGGCGGTCCACCCCCCGAACCGCCGCTCGTCTCGTGGAAGCGATTCGCCGTCGGTATTCGCTACCTCCCGCTCTTCAAGAAGGCGGTGCGGCTCCGCGAGGTCGTGCTCGAGGGTCCCCATGTGGCCCTCGATCGTCTCGCGGACGGCAGCCTCAACCTGCAGGCGCTCCTCGCGCCTTCCCCGGGCGAAGCGCCCCCCGCCAAGACCGAGCCCGCACCACCGGCGGCAAAGGGGTCGGCCTGGACGATCGGCGTCGACCGCTTCGCCCTGAGCGGCGGTGGCGTCCACTTCCGGGACCTCAAGATCACCGGCAGCGAGCCGGTCGGCGTCGCCATCCCCGCCATCAACGTCGCCGACGTGTCGTTCCAGCCCGGTGTCTACGGCGAGCCGGCGCAGGCGCACATCGCGTTCCGCATGGAGGGCGGCAGGGTCCACGCCGACGCGCGCGTCGCGCTGCTCGAGCACGGCCTCATGGTCGAGACCGACGTGAAGGCCCGGAAGGTTCCCGTCCACAGCGCGCGCTTCTACGTCCCCGGCGTCGGCTGGAGCGATCTCCGGGGCGAGATCGACGCGGCGCTCGCGTATCGCCTACGCGCGGACCAACGAAACGACCTCCGGGGGATCGTGCGGCTGCGCGATCTCGTCGTCCGCACGTCCGCCCTGGAGCAGCCGGTGCTGGCCTGGAAGCGGCTCGCCGTCTGGCTCGAGCCGCTCGACCTCCAGGCGCACAAGGCAACCATCGGCAACGTCGAGCTCGCCGGCCTGTCGTTGCCGGTGAATCCGAAGGGCCCCGACTTCCTGCCCCTGCTCGTCGGAAAGGCCGCCGCTCCCGCGGAAACGGCTCCGCCGCCCGCGAGCGAGGCCAGCCTGCCCGCCCCGGCCGCCGAAGCCAAGGCCCCGGTCTGGCAGTGGCTCGTCCGCCGGCTCCAGCTCGATGACGGACACGTCGAGGTGCTGCAGCCGGAGACGCCGCTCGCGGTGGGCGTGACTCTGGCCGCCCGCAACCTCGCCGGCGACGCGAGCGAGCCCGGACACGTCGACCTCACGCTGGGCGTCGGAACGGGGACGGTCCACCTGGCCGGGGCGCTACGCGTCGCGCCGCCGGCCTTCGGGGGCACGCTCGCGATCGAGCACCTCGCCCTGCCGGAGCTGGCGGCGGTC
>Ga0066903_100002395_pt1 | contig 14640 bp, 22 predicted proteins | sample PanSoiMetaGPlot1_FD_67491 | JGI IMG/M metagenome (GOLD analysis project Ga0066903, IMG submission 67491) | Tropical forest soil microbial communities from Panama analyzed to predict greenhouse gas emissions - Panama Soil - Plot 1 (version 2) | ecosystem: Environmental > Terrestrial > Soil >...
AATTGCTCGAAGCAGGACCGTTCAATGTGGGCCTTTGCTAAGGCTTGCGCTGCCTATCTCGACAACGGCATTAAGCCAGAGGACATCCGGTCTCACGTGCTCCGATGCACGAAGGCTGAGTTGCCTATCCTAGAAGCCAAGAGGCTAATAGCTAGGCGTGGAAGTGCGGCTAAGGTTATGGCAGCTGTCCGAGCACAACGCCAACCCTTAAATGGCCAGATGAATAAATTCCGAGCACCTGGGGACCGTATATGAGCCAAAGTAAAAAACTAATCATTGAACCTTGCCACGAGTGCGGGAGCACCAACCCACACTGCTGTTTGAAGCATATACAGGTCCTAGAAGTTTACACGGACCGTGATCCACTGGTAGTAACCTCGATGGGATTCTATGACACATACGAGGATGCAAAGAAGGAGTTGGAAGCATTCCTATGCGAAGAAGTCATTATGGGTGATTATGAGAAGCTATCAGATCACTTCCAGATAACCGTCAACGAGGATACAGACACACCGAAGGTCCTTGCCACCTACGTTAGTGATGGTGGGGACTTCGAGTGGCACATAATCAAAGTATGAAAGACCCAAAGCGAATAATCTATCAGCTGGCTATCCACGAAGCTTGGAAGCAAGACCCACGGACGCCAGAACCAGTAAGGCCATATGTGAAGCCTTTGGAGTGGGAGGCTATTAGCCGCCATCCTCGGTTCATTCGGCTAGTTGCTGAGATGAAGGATGCTGCGGCCAAGCTCTGGCCCAGTGGCCACGGCCCAACAGGGAGCTTAGACAAGAGAGGATGGAAATGAAGTCAACCACATTACCTCTCTATCACAGTTGGCTGGAAACAGCTGACCCACTAGACGTTGCTCGTGTCGATGATATCTACTTCGAGTGCGAGCAGCATTACAATGTAGGTGGGGATGTCGTTGTTGAGACGATGTCGCCAGATGAAATCCTTCTTGAGTTTTTTCAGGAAGGTTTGGACTGGGGCCAAGTCCTGGCTAAGGTCCGAGGCTTCTGCAACGTCCACACTGAGCGTGCTAAAGATGCTCGGTGGGGAGAAGATAGTGACCCAGAAGCTAGAATGCAGTATTGGACAGAATAGAACCACAACAAACACAAACCTAGAAAGACAGACAGACATATGAAGTATGAAATAGACACAGACACAGGAGATGTGAGGACACTCATAGTCCCGTGCACCAACAACGGCTATCACTGGCCTATCTTAGCCAATGTGATAGCTAAGAAGGATGACCCAGTCATCGAAGGCCATCGCATCCGATTCTCGGACCGTGATGGGGCAGTGGAAGCTAAATTCTGCGTGGACTCAGAACCTGGGGTGAACCACGTAGCTATCATCCAACTCATTGAGGACATCCAAGACTGGTTCTCTAATCGAATGAGTCAGCTGGAAACCTTAATGAATGACCTCGACATAATTCGAGAGGCAAAGGAGGCACAAAATGAGTAATCATACCTCAACAACTAAGTGGCTTGTGTGGAGCTTCGAGCACCGTGGCTGGTGGGTAGGGTGGAGTGGCTACACGGAGGATATCAACCGTGCCACACGCTTCTCCCTACAAGAGGCTATCACGATATGCGACAACGCCAATCATCACCTTTACAACAACCCACCGGAAGAAGCAATGGTGCCTGATTGGATGGAAGGTCATCACGCTGGCCGTAAGCCAGAGGCCATCAAGTGTGAGTCGTGCGGTAGGTCCGAAGGAGTTGAGATTGGCGACTATCTTCAATATGGCGTGCTGTGCGAGTATTGCGCCAAGAACATAGTCCCAGAATCCTTCTACAAGGAGCACCAAACCTTATGACCCACGAGGAATTAAAGCGACACCCTCACACCAAGGGAGATGGCAGCTGGTGGGAATACGATGCGCAGGGCATCCCTCTGTGCCGAGTATGCAAGCTGTGTAGAGAGGCCAAGCTGTCCCGATACAGGCCTTGTATCCTAACTGGCTACACGCAGGCAGATGTAGATGAGCCAATTGAGGAGGATTGCTAATGAAGCTACTTAAATTGATTGGCTTGATATTCCTAGTGTGTGTGTTCTTTAGCCTAGGCAGACGTGCCAGTGAGGTAAGTCCTCCGGCACCGCAGCCTTGGCTAGAGCAAGGACCACCCGCAGATACTTGGACGCTGAGCGTGGACCCACCCATTTGTAGGTTCCCAGAAGGAGCTTTCAATGGCCACTACGATTCGGCACCAAGCCAAATCCAAACCCAACAGCAGACGGTGAACGTTTATCCTAGTGTGCCAAACTACTATGATGGCTTCAACTATATGCTCACTAGTCCTAGCTATGGTCTATACTTACGCACCCAAGGGACACAACGACCATCACCAATAAGGAGGGACCGAAGATGACCACACTTCAAGTCCTCATAGATAGCAACCAAGGTCCTGTCTTCGGACAGAAAGCCATTTGTGACTATTGTAGCAATGATGAATTTTTCATCTTGATTCTATTCGGTCACAACCATCTTCAATGCACATCCTGCGGGAGAAGCTTTTGCCAGATGGGTGGCGGCTGCACAAGGCCAGGACTTCAACACAACAAACCTAAGAAGAACAGAAAGACAAAAAGCAAATGACAGCAGACAACAACATACTAGAAAAAATACGCGCACTGTTTCGTCTAGCAGACACGACACGTGGAGCGTCAAGAGCAGAAGCTGAGCTGGCTATGCAACGTGCTCAGGAGATTATGGCCAAGTATGGCATAAGCAAGATCGATGTAGCAGATGTCTCTGAAGAGGCACGAGCTGCCCGCAAGTTTAATATCCACCAGCGTGAATACAAGACTGGGCGGCCAAAGTATCCTTCGGACCTATACATTGCTCACATCCTACACGAGTGCTTCAATGTCCGAGTAGTCTGGAGCACCGAATATGAGAAGGTCAAGACCAAGAGCAGGAGGTTTGGAATTGAGCGTGAGAGGTGGATCAAGCGACACATCTACATCTTCGTGGGTGAGCCAGAGGACACCGAGATTGCACAAATGGCTACTGAGGAGCTTCATCGTATGATGCGTGGGCTGTTCGATCAGTATATGAGACAGCACTATGGCAAAGGCTTCTGGGGCAGTAAGGATAGCATCCTACCAAACACTGACCTAGCCGATGAAGTAGAATCGGGAGAGACTAGTGTTGGTGACCTTCGGCATTCCTTCTTGAGAGGAATGGAGCGTGGATTCATTGATGCCGCTAAGAAAGGACAGGCCAAAGCCTTCGAGGATGAGTCAGCTTCTAGGGTAAGTGCCTATGCCATTGTGCTGGTAGATAAGAAGTCAGCCATCGTGAAGTGGATGGAAACTAACCTACCCACGAGCAAGAGCAGAGGTGGTGCTAGGTCTAGCAGCTGGCACGGCCACGCCTATGGCGAAGGCTACAAGCGTGGCGGAGAGATTAAAGTTGGCCAACGAAAGATTGGTGGAAAAAATACTCGCCAACTGCGTTGAGCTAGGTTAAAGTCACCATCACAGTTAGAAAGCCAATAATGAAAACATTCATTTACACGCCACCTATCAAGGGGCAGCACCGGAGGACTGTCCAGCTTATCACTAAGCACTCGGATGGTCAGTGCCTAGTAATAAGAACACACACAAGCCTTACTAGTGGCCGCACTATCACTAGAAGGTTCTGGACACATAAGGACAATTTGTCTCTGCCGGAGAAGTCCGTTGGAGCAAAACCCAAGCCTGGGGTCAAACAGGCACAACCACAAACAACCAAACAGAAAGGAAATTCTTGATCACATCATGGTCAAGTATATTGACTGTTCTGGACGCTATCAGCTACCACGAAACCTAACCAATGTTAGCTTCCCAAAGTATGCAACTGACCAAGAGCTGCTTGACTTCTATAATGAGTATTCAGGGTCAACAGCTCTCGGCAAATTCGCATCGAGGGAAGTGGCAGAGAGAAAGTGTCTGGAATTAAAACAAGCAATGGATTGGCTGGCTCAATCAGCTCAGTCCACTAGAAAGGTAAACAAGAACAGTATGGCTAAGAAAACCAAAGCAAGCAACGCCAAAGCAGCTAAGGCTAAGAAGGCTGCCACCAAGGGCAAGGGTGAAGGTAGGAAATTTGCCCTCACCAATCACACGCTTCATAAGCTGGTGAAGGAGAATCCACGCCGTGAAGGGACCTTCGGCTACAAGACCTGGGAGAAGATCAGAAATGGTATGACCTACCAGGATGCTGTCGAAGCAGGAGCACGGAACAAGGACATCCGACACGACATCAATATGAAGCGTCTGGAACTGCGAGCACCCAAGGGTGGCTCCACCAACAGTGAGGTCAAAGCCACCAAGAAGGCTAAGGCCAAGAAGAATGGTAATGGCAATGGCAAGGCTAAGACCGAGGAAAAGGCAACAGCCTAAGTCTCATTGACACTCTGCCCACGTGCGTGAGGGAAGCGTGCGTGGGTAGGAGCCAATGTGATTATAGCTCCTTCCAAGGCTGGCCATCTCTTGGCCATCTCGGAGAGTCACCTGGGTGGTGGTGACTTCGGCAAACTCTGCTCGTTGCCTGGCTATTATCGGTGGGAGGACCGCAACGCAATCTTTCGTGCCACTGGTGCGAACATCGCTCACATCCTAGCTAACTGGCCAGATGCGAAGTGGATTGGCGGCACAGATTCTATCCTTCAAGAATATCTAGGTCAGCAGGACCTAGCTGCCAGTGCGGTCCGAGAGAAGCAACAGCCTTCTAAGACCATCAACGATAAAGGCTACAGCTACAAACGCAAACCTATGGAGCACCAGCGCAGGGCATTTGCCTTATCTAGGGACCGCAAAACCTTCGGACTGTTTATGGAACAGGGCACTGGCAAGACTAAGGTTACACTCGACACAGCGCAATGGCTCTACTCGAAAGGCTTGATCAATTGCCTCCTAGTTGTAGCTTGGCCCAACGGTGTTCACCGAAACTGGATTGATTGCGAGATTCCTTTGGATGTAAGAAAGCCTTACTATGCCGAATATTGGTCCAGCAATTGGGCCACTAGGCATAGGCAAAAGGCACTCGACAAATTCCTAGCTGCGCCAGATAAATGTCTCAAGATATTCTGCATGTCTGTAGAATCCCTCGCCAGCCCAGCAGCCAAGACCTACCTGCTCAAGCTTCTTCAAACCTTCAAGTGCCTATTCGTCATTGACCAATCGGCTAGCATTAAGAATCCTCAGGCCAAGCGCACTAAGTTTCTCATCGACAAGTGCTCCACGTTGGCGCCATATCGCAGGGTGCTAGACGGTCAGCCTGTGGCCGAAGGAGCTAGTGAGCTTTTCTCGCAGTTCAAATTCCTTGACCCTTGGATCATAGGACATGACACGTGGACAGGCTTCAAGGCAGAGTTTTGCGTCATCGGATTCTTCAATGAGATTAAAGGCTACAGGAACATGGACCAGCTACGTGCCAAGATCGATGGCTACAGCTTTCGAGTGCGTGAGGAGGAATGTCTTGACCTGCCGCCAAGAATCTATAAGCGATGGAGCTTTGAACTGTCCGAGGATGAGCGCAGGATATACGATGAGCTGAAGGTTAGGAACCTAGCGACGTTTGAGAAGGATGGTGACTTGGATGATGAGGAGAATCTGGAAGAGCATAATGCGCTGGTCAAGAATATGCGGCTACAGCAGATAAGCTCTGGTTGGTGGCCTATAGATAAATTGAAGCCAATCTCGGTCCCTCCTTCTAGGCTAGAGGCTTTGCTAAACCTTCTTCAATCCATTGGCTCAGACAAGGCTCTTATCTTCGCACGCTTTCGGGCAGACCTTGCTATCATCCAAAAAGCCTTAGCCACCACCGCGGTCAGCTATCATGGCGGCATAAATGAAGAGGATAGGCGTGAGGCCAAGGTGCGCTTTATGCAAGACCCACAAGTCACTTACTTTCTCGGTCAACCTAGGTCCGCAGGACTTGGTCACACTCTCACTGCCGCCAAGCACGTCATCTTCTATTCCAATGACCATTCCTTGAGGCTGCGGGAAGAATGTGAAAAGCGTGTCCATCGACAGGGCCTGAAGCATCGCGTCATAATCTGGGACCTGTGTGCCCACGCCACTCATGACTCTAATATTGTGCGTGCGTTCAGGGCCAAGAAGGAGCTGGCCAATGAGATTCTCTCGGACCCAGACAACTTCTTTCTACAATATGATGACTGACGAAAAATGGCTATTGAAGAAGATGATGGAACGCTTCAAATGCATTCGGCTAAGAAACTTCCAGTCTTGCCGTATCCAAAGTGTGTCAGACCTTCTAGCCATCTATGAAGGGATCAGTTTCTGGATAGAAGGAAAGGCCATGCCCAAGCGCACAAGTCCTATTCCTTACAGGCCTGGGCAGTTGAAGTGGATGAGAGAGATGGAGGATGATGGCGTGGCCTGTTTTGTGATCTGTCTTCTTACAGGTCCGAAGCACGTGGCAATCTTTCGGCCACCGGATTTACTCGTGGCAGAACCTTTAGACGCCACGGACCCAGATTGGCCTGAAAAGCTTGAAGAGATTCTCACACATTCCCACATACGGTCTTAGCGTCGATGCATCTAGGCCAATCCTCGTTGCGGGATTGTGTGGAATTTTGGTTCTATTGGGAGGCTAATCCTCCGAGGGTCACGATGTGTGAGACCTAATAAAAATGCAACCTACATGGAACCTGCCACGAATTTTAATGGTCCTAGAGGGACCGAAGGCTAAATCACACACACGAGGAAAGCTTGTGTGGGATTCTAGAAAAAGTGAAATTCTCCGTTGTGCCAATAGGAAAGCCCACCGTGTTCGGCCAGAATCCCTACCTTGTCACTTCGGCTAAGGTCCACGTGCCGATTATAGACCTTGACGACACTTCGTTGAGGGATGTGGCGTGGCGGCAGACTCATCCTAGTTGGCAGGTTATGCTTGTGGTGGCGTCGATGTTTCATCCTGCTGGTTGTAGTTTGTAGGTTTTACCGTCAACCACAGCAGCTTTGCCTGGCCACAGCTCATAAAAATAAATCAATCGGCCATCACCAGTATTGTGACCAATTGCTGGGTTGATAATCTTCGCTAGACAATAGGCTGCCTCTCCCGTAGCATAGTCAGGACCAATCTCACCTGTCACAGCAGGATAGCTTTTCATGTTGTCTAATCGAGTCAGCTTGGCTTGACTACCCATCACCACCGGAGGCACCATTGAACGCACCTGCGGAGGGATGACAATGTATTTGTCAACATCACCTGAGAGATATTGACTGGGACCAGGAGGACTGCACTGCTTGTTGCTGTAATAAGCTGTCTCCGATTGGTAGCTAGGATCATCATGCTTTGGCCCATAACCATCATTACAGATAGACAGATCACTTACAAAGCAAACATAGTTGCCTGGTGGGTTAGTATAAATCTTGACTCCAGCAATAGTGAGCAATAAGTGCAGATTGTGTGCTTTAATATATTCCTGTCCCTCTTTCATCTCAATGACCTCCTGGTGCTATGTGAAAGAATCCTCCCACGCCACCACCAATCAGGAAGGCTAACAAGCCTGTCCAGAACATGATGCGTCCTATTTCATTGACCTTCGGATTAGCTGCCAAAATATACATCAGCAGACCGATTAGTGCTACAAGTAGTGTGAATACGATTGTCATTTTATCTCCTTTGTGTTGTTGTATTTATTGATCTGGATCATCATAACTTGGAACCTCCTGCCTTGGATAAGGCTGAAAAGGTGGATGTTCAATACCTAATTTAGTTTGTATGTTGTCTAATCCCTTGCGTTGCTCATCCATAAAATCGGCAAGCACACGTTGGTTATCGAATACAACCTTGAGCTGTTGCGCTGCTATCTTCCTGAACCTATTGATCTCAGCACTATTGTCATGAATGCCTGAGCTGTTAGTCTTTATCTCAGAGCCATTCTTGCTCGTAACTACAGTGTTGTAAAAAAGTCCACCAACAATAATTAGCTTCACCCAATTATCGCCAGAGCTAGCAAGCGAAGTTAGGAGACCAACAAGGCCATTGCTAGTTCCAGTGTTCACCTTGTGGGTTCGCTTAGTCACATGAAATGAAAAGAGTGTGACCGGATTGAACGATCACACTCTTGTTAGACCTATTGGTCATTTTTTCTCAGGCTGGGCTACGTCAGGCACCAGTTGATCGATGCTTGTTGCCCGCACACCAACAGCCTCAACTGCTGCGGCTAGCTCAGGTGTAATTGTTCCACCTGGCCCACCTGCATCAGCTAGCTCCTGGTTGAGCTTGTCAATCTCCCGAAGAAGCGAGTCAGTTTCATTGCTGACCTTGACTAACGTTTCATTCGTTGCGTTCAAGGCATCTGTAGCCTGTTGCATTGTCATTCCTTCTGGCGGCATTTGTTTTGTCTCCTTTCGTTTTTTTGGTTTCATGTTTTGCTGCCTGGAGGGACATTCGTGTCAGGGACCTTCTGATCAATCTTATTAGCTAGCTTGTGAGCCTTGCGCACTTGCTCTTCCAACTCTGGGGTGATTGGAGTTGTGCCTGAAACTTCTAGCTTCTGAAGAATAATAAGGTGATCGTTGCGAAGGTCTTTGAACTGTTGCTTGAGCCAAAGATAATCTGCTGGTAACATATTGCCTCCTTATTTATGTTGAACTGTAGTCCTGACCAACTCCTGTCTTCGATCTATAGCCGAAGGCACTGTGCGTCTTGAGACATAGTTTTCTGTTTGAGCAATATTCTCTCCCTGACCCTGACGGACCTTCTCTATGGCTTCCTGTGCTGTGCTGGCTTCAATCGAAAAAGTGGCGTGAATTTGTCTTGTTATTGTATATGTCATGTTGGTCTCCTTTACCTCTACTTGAAAAAACTTTTTAAGTCAAGCCTCTTATTGTTCAGCTACTATGTATTGGAAGTTAGTCAGGGACACAATCGGTCCTAGAGCCTTAACGTGAATTGCCGCAGCATTCCACTTCACTGGAAAGTAATCCCCAGCCTCCAACAGCAGAGGATAGGTCCCTGAAACTATACCCACGCCCAGTGGAAACTTAGAGCTGATGGCAGCAGGGACCGCAGCTCCATCCCCTGCTAGGCCTGTATCTGTGAAGCTTGTGCCCGCAGTGCTACCTATCTTGCCGAGGGATGAAGGTGTGCCTCCTGATTGAATCCGATAAATGTCATAGGTAGCTGCTCCCACATTAGAGAAGGGGATGATGTTAGTATTGGTCCCAGTTAAGGTAGCTGCTCCCGTATTGGTAACGACATTGCTGCTTATACTCTTAGAGCCATCCGAATAATTAGCCACGATGCAATATGTGTATTGCGTAGTGCCTGGAGTGCCGCCATGAGTTATGACACCAGGGACCGTAGATGGTGGCGCAACAGCATTGAGTAGGTTCTGAAACCAACACCAACCAATAGTTGTTATTTGCCCACCGAGGTCAAGAGTAATATCGGTGCCTTGAACAAGGAGAGTATTCTTGATGACCTTATCTCCTACCTGCGTGGCGTTGATCTTATTCGGAGCAGCACCTGTGGGACTTTGATTTGATCCTGTCTTCTGCTGCGAGTAAGTAGCACTAATAATGACGTCTGGCATATGTTTATTTCCCTGTTAGTTTTTCTTTCACAGTATCACGAAACTCTTTCTTAACTTGATCTTGAATCTCGAAGAAGGCTACCTTCAGAAGTTCAAACATGCTTACCTCGGTGATCTGATGACCTCGTTTGGCTGCTTCGAGTATTAGCCAACCTATAATCTCCTTACGATTCTTCCAACAGCCTATCCAACCCCAACGGTTCATCTTGGCCTTACGTTGACCGCATACTCCACAATTGGCTGCATATTGTCCTGTTATCCGAAAAATTATCACAGACAATAAATCGCCTGGGTGCCTTAGCTCTGGTGGTGGTGCTTTCTTGGGTTTTAATTTCTCCCCACGCTCAAGGTAGGAATAGTCTATGCTGACAGCTTGAGGTATCATGGCCCTGGTGGTGGAGTAAAGGTTGGGTCTGTTAAAATAATAGTGCCTGTGATAGTGTATGCTGCTCCTGGGATATCATAGGCATCAAGCAAACTATCATCTGGCTCTACAAGATATACATCAGTCTTGTGTTCTCCGCCACCAAAGGTCCATTCCCTAGAATTAAGAATCCAAGAGCCTGTGTATGGATATGTAAATGATCCTCCTGGTGGAATAAAACGTTCATTCCATGTTAGCTTCCAGCCATCTACATCATGTGGGTCGCCACCATAGCTGTAGTAATACTTAAATTTCTGAAACCATCGTTCAGGATAACAATTTGGCTGGCCACCTCCCCTTGATACATGAGCTGAACAATCGCAGCTATGCCCACCGTCAATTGTTGGGTCCTCGTCACAATCGCCAAACTCATTAAACTCTGGAAGCTGCGTCAAACACTGTTCCATAGCTACGGGATCACCCTCAGTTGGCTCTTGTAACTCGAAATGATAAACGCCATTAACTGGCGTCAAGTGAAAAGGAATGCATCCTCCCACCGAATCACAATTGGAATCTATCGTATGAGATGCGCCATCAACAGTGCACCATTGCCCACCGCAATAAGCCTCACGGTTCTCAGTTTCTCCTAGAGGATAACAGGCACAATCAGCTGTGAGCATAAGATACACACTATGAGGTGTGCCATCTAAATCGGCCCAATCACATGTTGTATATGCCCTTCGGAAATAAGGGCAACGACCTTCGGACCCATGCCCAGTAAAACCAGAATAAGTGCACTGAATACCTCCGGTGGAAGGAGGACCTACCCATTGGCAACTATAGCTAGAATACCAATTGCCTGAGCCAGTAGGATTCTCAAGAGGGATGTATTCAGGATATGTGCAGACCGAGCCATGACAAAAAACAGCCACACATTGGAAACCGTTAGGATGTTCTGCTCCAACACCATACATAATACGGCCATCATCCTTCATGACCTTTATCTTGCCATCGGGAGTAATCTGTAAGCCTTCGTCATGAGCCATACGTTATTCTCCTACTATGCCCCATTTTTCTTTTATCCCAACTCCTGCCTCCACATAATAGAACCCAGCCATGATGCCATAACCAGATTCCAGCAAGACAGCATAACTAGCTCCACTAGCCGCAAAATCAGGTTGTGGCGTTGTGTCAAAAAAATCTGCTATTGTGTCATAGGCTAGGGTGTGACCTATTCTATCAAAGACCGGAGCTGGAGCTGGAATTAAAGGCCAATCTCCTATTGAAGCTCCACTACTTGCCGAATTGGGTTGTGGTGTTGTATCGGCCCAATCTGCTATGTCGTCAGGATAACCTGTTGTGGCGTTGATTAAAGTTACCAATGGAGGAATGATTGGTGGTGTTCCTGTGCTTTCAGAACCTAGCGTGAAGAATGTAGAAGAAGTGGCTTGATTATTATATTCAGCAAAGATATAAGAAGGAGACAAAGCCACATTCGCTATCCTAGCTTCATCCATTGAACCATCATAATATCGTCCAGCTGTATTGATATCTGTTCCCAATAAGGTATTCAATACAGTTGTATTTAATCCTCCACTAACACCCGCAGTCCCATCTACATTCCCATTAAAATATCCTTTGAGGCCATTAACAGCATCATAAGTCATCGCGACATGATACCAAGTCCCTGTTGCTAATGTATTGGCTCCAGTTCCATCATAAGCGATAGCACCTGCTGCCATAACACTAGCTACTAACTTCCCTGTGCTTTTTAGATCAAACAGAGTATAAGCAGTGTAACCTGCATTTGCTCTAGTTATCATACCAGCATATGCTGCTGGAAAGGATGCAGGTTTTACCCAGCAACTATAAGTAACCGCAGCAGGATTGATACCAGTTCCCAAATCAACATATTGACTACTAGCAGCTGCAAAGTTAACACCACCTCCACCTGGCACTATTCCTGCTACTGCTGTTGCTCCGTGATTGGTGCCATTATTTGAGCCAGTAGATGAATTGAGATTTAGCGTAACACCATCTCCAAAATGATATACTCCTACGAAACCTGACCAAGTATTAGCGGCATCAGATTGATTTGTTGTTATAGAAGCATCACCATAATGAATATAAAATGTAGTCTCGGTCCTCAACACTGGAATCTTGACCCATGCTAGAAGTGCTCCGGTGGTAGCTGTATAACTTATTAGTTCAAATTTGTAAAGAACACTACCATCACCAAAGGCTATGTCATAGCCATTAGCACTTTGCACATGCCCACCGTTGGCTACTGATTTAAGTGTAGCATCAGTAAGATTAACCAATGCTACAAAGTTACTACATACCCCAGAAATCTTTACTGGGTTAGGACTTAACAACCTGTAATAAGTAAAAGCCATTTACAATGCCCTCGTGAAAACATAAAGTGTAGGAGGTGGAGTAGAACCAAACTGCCCCTTAGCTATACAAGTCCAAGTGTTTCCAGATATGGTCATTGTATCTCCAAGTTGCACAGTGCCACCTACAGCTATGCAAAGATAATCTGTCTTAACCAAACCACGCATATAGCCTACTACAGGGACCTGTGCCGCTGTGCGCCCAGCTAAATGAGAAATGGCTATGCGGGCAGCATGTATCTTTTGACTAGCCCATAGGTCCTGAGCATTTACCGCATTACTGGTAAGAGCATCGATCACTGGCTCAGTCCAGCCTTGAGTATAAAGCATGAACAAACTCGTAGCAGTATTAGCTCCTACACCTGGCAACCGAGTAAAGCTGTTTTGCGCAGCTACAGTGCTCCATTGAACTAATGGTAAATCTACTGCATTGGTCACAAATGAATCTAACAAGAACAAGGCATTAGAAGCCTCCGCAGAACCTATACGAGTGCCAAAACATATTCCATTCTTAGTCATTTTAATCCAATATTGGAAACCTGTAGTATTGAGTATCTGATTCTGAGAAGGATTCCACCCAGGCACTACAAATGGCAAATTCAAAGTATTATCTCGCCAACCACCAGGTGGGATTGGAGTAAAGGAGCTTTGTGTTGTGGTTGCGCCACGCCTACATAATTCATTGCCATCATAATCCTCGAAACAGGTAACATACCATTGAAGTGTGCCATTATCAGTCGTTGGTATCACCACAAACATATACCAATCTAACCCAGCGTCATTAGCATCTGTAATACTAGCTGTGTTCACTTTACGCTGAAACTCGAAGGCTACGCAAACCCAATCAGTCTGTGACGTAGGAGTGCCAGCTGTAAACAAAGGAGTTGTATCATCCTTATCATTTCTCCACATTCCACGAAGGTGAGCTGTAGGTGTAGCTAAAATTGTATCACCAGTAGTATTCAATAATGTCCAGCCATTCTCAATAGCCGCATAACTAGATGCTGATGCTGTCTGTGCCGCGTAACAAATAGCACAACTTTGAGGACCGAGATAAGCTGCTAGAGTAGCTGTCTGTGCAGTTTCTACAGTGCCCGCATTACCAACAGCTTGAATACCTATCTGTGCTGCGCCAGTAGGATCAAGCGCAGTTGCACCAAGAGTTAAATCTACACCTTGCCATTCGTCTATCTGGACCATGCAACCTGTTTGTGTATTAGCTCCAAAGGCAACAGTCAAATTAGTCCCAGTTGCTGCTAATGATCCTGTCTTACCTATCCACAAAGTCATTTTGAGAAGTGCAGGTGAACCTCCGCTAGCCTGAGACTTAATCTTGGTAAAGGTAGGAGCATTAGAGCCATCCAAAGTTACCGATGTTGGATCATCTGCCGCAGTAGCCTTTGTGTTAACTACACAAACTGTGATAAATCTATTAGCTGGTGGTGGTGTAACTCCAGCCATAACGAATGAAGTAGCATCAGTCGTATTTTGAAGACTGCCAAGATTCTTCTGAATAACTCTCTCATACAACGTAGTAGCACCACGGCAACGAAACAAATCCCCAGAGTATGTAGTGCTCCCAGTTGTCCCAAGTCCTGATCCAGCTGGTATGTTCTTAACAAACGACCAATTGCCAAGATTCGGTCCCGCAGTTATGAGGTCTTTAATCTTCTGTGAAAATGCCGCCACTGGCGTTCCACTTACTATTGTTCCAGCGTCCCAAGCCATATTGTTATTCTCCTAGTTGTTATGGTATTCCTGCATATCTGAAATTGACAAGTAATCGTAGTGGCCCTGAAACTCCACCTGTGCTATTAACTACTGCTTGAAGATAATCTCCCTTGACAAAACTAAGTGTATCAGGAACACGCTCAGTTCCCATAAATCCTCCAGCAGCAACAGAAGGTTTTGTAGCTGATGGAAACACGCTTGAACCATTCTTCAACAAATCAAAGTTAGCTGTAGATGTTCCATCCCCAAGAGCCACCTCCCCACGCACCCATTGAATTGTTCCATCTCGGTCTGTATAAAATCTGCGATGTGTTCCTGCCACAGGAGGTTCCTCAGATTGCCAATAATAAGAAGCCAATCCATACCCAGGTGTAGCCACTATACTTGTTGTAGCAGACCATGTGCCTCCTGCCTTTTGATAAATTTGATTAGTGTCTATGCGATAATAGAAATCACCATTAGCTCCTAGTCCACTAGCAGGAGCACCAACACCCGAATACCAAGTGCTGCCTGCTGCACCTGTAGGTCCTGGTGGTCCTGTAGCTCCTGTCGGACCTGTTGGCCCAGTAGGTCCCGCTGGCCC
>Ga0066903_100002396_pt1 | contig 14639 bp, 13 predicted proteins | sample PanSoiMetaGPlot1_FD_67491 | JGI IMG/M metagenome (GOLD analysis project Ga0066903, IMG submission 67491) | Tropical forest soil microbial communities from Panama analyzed to predict greenhouse gas emissions - Panama Soil - Plot 1 (version 2) | ecosystem: Environmental > Terrestrial > Soil >...
CAGAACGACTTCGCCGGCCGCATCGCCAACCGGGTGATGCAGACCGGCCCGTCGATCCGCGAGACGCTGACCGCGCTGATCACGGCGATCTGGTACATCCTGGTCTACGGCACCGCCGCGCTGATCCTGCTCGCGTCCGCTGATCCCTGGCTCGCGCTGCCGATCGTCGTCTGGTTCGCGGGCTATCTGGTGATGCTGCGGGTGTTCGTGCCGCGCATGCGCGACCGCTCGAAGGAGGTCTCGGAGGCGCGCTCAATGCTGACCGGCCGCGTCGTCGACAGCTACACCAACATCCTGACGGTGAAGCTGTTCGCGCGCGCGCAGGAGGAGGATGCCTATGTGCGCGAGGCGGTCGACGAGCACACCGGCATGTTCCACGCGTCGCTGCGGCTCAACACGCTGTTCGGGCTCACGCTCTCGACGCTCAACGCCATGATGGTGACCAGCACCGCCGCGCTCGCTCTGTTCCTGTGGACGCGCGGGCAGGTCGGGGTCGGCACCGTGGCGACGGCGCTGCCGCTGTGCTGGCAAATCGTGAACATTTCCGGCTGGGTCGCCTGGCAGGTGACCAACATCTTCGAAAACGTCGGCGTCGTGCAGGAAGGCATGATGACGATCGCGCGACCGATCTTGCTTACCGACCGGGCAGACGCGACCATGCTCGCGGTCCCGCGCGGCGGCATCAGCTTCGAGGCCGTCCGCTTCGGCTACGGCCGCGAAACCGGCGTGCTCGAAGGATTTACGCTCGCCGTGCAGCCGGGCGAGAAGATCGGCCTGGTCGGCCGTTCCGGCGCCGGCAAGTCGACCGCAGTCAACCTGCTGCTGCGATTCTTCGACCTCGAGGCGGGCCGCATCCTGATCGACGGCCAGGACATATCGAAGGTGACGCAGGAAAGCCTGCGCGCGCAGATCTCGGTGGTGACGCAAGACACCTCGCTCTTGCACCGCTCGATCCGCGACAACATTCGCTACGGGCGGTCGAGCGCCAGCGACGCCGAGGTCGAGACCGCGGCGAAACTCGCGCATGCCGAGGAGTTCATCCGCGACCTCGAGGACTGGAAGGGCCGGCGCGGCTACGAGGCGCAGGTCGGCGAGCGCGGCGTCAAGCTGTCGGGCGGCCAGCGTCAGCGCATCGCGATCGCGCGCGTGATCCTCAAGAACGCGCCGATCCTGGTGCTGGACGAGGCCACCTCCGCGCTCGACAGCGAGGTCGAAGCGGCGATTCAGCAGAGCCTCGGCACGCTGATGGCGGGCAAGACCGTGATCGCGATCGCACACCGGCTCTCGACCATCGCCCGCATGGACCGGCTGGTGGTGCTCGACCATGGCCGCATCGTCGAGCAGGGCACGCACGACGCGCTGCTCAAGCTCAACGGCCATTATGCGGCGCTGTGGCTCCGGCAGTCCGGCGGCTTCATCGACGCTGGCGTGGCGCCGCAGGCAGCGGAGTAATCAGTCGCCGTCCGCCTGGGCGAGTTTCATTTCCGAAGCCGCAAATTCTGTCCTCATCCTGAGGAGCGTCGCGCCTGAAGGCGCGACGCGTCTCGAAGGATGGAGATAGGTTCGGAGCTTGCGGCCATCCTTCGAGACGGCCGCATGCCAGCGCATGCGACCTCCTCAGGATGAGGGCGGAGTGATGTGCGCCAACCGCTTCAGAGCGCTGGCGGCTCCATCGCGCTCTTGCGGATGAGCGCGTGGTTGGCCGGATCAGCCATGAACTTGATCAGCGCCTCCGCCCCCTCGCGATTCTTCGACACCGTCATTACGGCGGCGCCGAAACGCCCGTATTCGATCAGATCAGGCGGCAGCGGGCCGAGATAGACGGTCCCCGCATAGGGCTGGATCACGTTGGTCTGCTGGATGCCGACCTCGACCTCGCCCTTGGCCACATAGTCCGCCACCAGCCGGTTCTCGGAAATTTTGATCTTGGGCCTGATCTGCTCGTAGATGCCGAGCTTCTGGAACATCGGCGTGTTGAACGGGCCGGTGCCGGCGCCGCTGTGCATGATCGAATCCGCCTCCAGCATCGCGCGCTTGAAGCCGTCCGACGTGCTGATGTCCCACTTGCGCGCGCCCTCTCTTACAGCGACGCCGTTGCCGGCGCGCGCGAACTCGACCACGGTGCCTTCGACCGCCTTGCCGCGCTTGACCAGATCCTCCATCCCGCCGGGCATGAATCCGGTCACCACGTCGCCCGGCTCGTTGTTGTTGATCTTCTCCATGAATGCCGCGCCCGCCGCGCGCACAATGACGACTTTGATTCCGGTCGCCTTCTCGTAGGCGGCGGAAAGATCGGCAATGCCCGACGCTGCGCCCTGGTTGGCGTAGATGATGACTTCAGCCGCCTGCACGGTTCCACCTCCGCCCACGCCGAGCATCACGAGCAAGCATGCTGCCGCACCTGTCCTCGAAGTCCTCATGAGATCCTCCCCGATATGTTCCTTGTCTTGGAAAATCTGTCAGCTGTCAGCGTCCCGGCGGCTCGAGCCCGCTCTTGCGAACCAGCGACTCGTTCTCCGGCGCGCCCATGAACTTCGCCATCGCAGCAGCCACCTCGCGTTCCTTCGAGACCGCCAGCACGCCGACCGAGAAATGATTGTACTCTTGCAGCTCCGGCGGGAACGGGCCGGCCAGCTCAGCGCCTTTGACCGGCAGGATCACGTTGATCTGCTGCATCGCGATCTCGACCTCGCCGCGGGCCACGGCCTCGGCGGCCGGGAAGCCGTCGAGGAACTTGGTGCGATCTTTGAGCTCGTCGGTGAGGCCGAGCCGCTTGATGATGTTGGCCACCATGAGGCCCGAGCCGGCGGTCGAATAGCCGATCGATTTCGCGTTGCGCAGCATGCGGATAAAATCCTCCGTGTTGCGCAGCGGGGGCTTTGGCGCGCCGGCCTTGACGGCGACACCGATGCCGGCGCGCGCCCAGTCGACGCGCTGGCCCACGATCTTGCTCTGCTTGATCAGGTCGTCGATCACCGGCGGGTTCGCAATCGCGAGGTCGGCCGGCGTGCTGGCGTTGATCGTTTCAATGGTGTTGCGCTCCTGGCGCGCGGTCACCTTGTGCCCGCTGGCGCGAGCGAAGCCCTCGGCCATGTCGCGCGCGCCCGAGATCGAGCCCTGCGAGGCCAGGATGATGATTTCCGCAGATTGCACCGGCTCCTGCATAGCCCCGACACCTGCGGCGGCGAGAAGACTCGCAGCCGTCATGCTCAGCCATTTCGACATAGCGTCCTCCCGATCATTTGTTCTGTTCGGACCGCGACGCCCGCCTCTCAGCGCTTCGCCGGTTCCTCATGGACCTTGCGCAGGAGCGGAGCGGCCTCAGGCGAAACCATAAAGGTGAGCATCGCCCGCGCCGCCTCCTGCTCCTTCGAGACGGCGAGCAGCGCAACGCTGTTCGGACAGGGCTTGTTCAGATACCCCGGCACCGGCCCCACATAGTCGGTGCCCGGCGCGCCGACCATGATATTGGTTTGCTGGATGCCGAGCTCGAAGTCGCCGCGCGCCAGGAAGAACGTCACCGGGCCGGTGCCGCCGCCGGTGCGAACGGTCTTCGCCTTGAGCGCTTCGGTGAGACCGACCTGCTCGATTCCTTCGGCGACGTGCTGGCCGCTACACCCGCGCGAGTAGCCGATCGACTTCGCGGCCAGCAGCGTCGCCTTATAGTCCTCGACCGTGCTGACATTGGGCTTCGGCGCGCCCGCCCGCACCGAGATGCCAAGGCCGGCGAGCATGTAGGGCGTCACCGTGCCGCTCACGACCCTGCCCTTCTTGGCGAGATCGTCCATCGCCTCCGGACCAACCGTCATCAGGTCAGCTGGACCGCTGCTGATCCTCTGCTCGAGCGCGTTCCCGGTCTCTTCGAGCACCGTCACCTTGTGCCCGCTCGCGCGCGCGAAGCCGGCAGCAAGCTCGCGGGCGCCCGGCACCGCGCCCTGGTTGGTGAGAACAGTGAGCTCGGCGGCGCTTGTCGCACCCTGGCCGCAGATCACTGCGCCTGCCAGAACGGCGGCAGTGACGGCGCGCTTCGCCCATTCCCCCATCGCGTCCTCCCCGTCCTGCTTTGTTGTGGGCCCAAGCTTATGCGAGTTGCCAACGCGGGCCAATGGGCGTGCTGGCAGTGTCGCTGAACTCGTCAGGCCGCGAGCTTGCGCATGATGCGGTAAAGCGCCGATTGTCCCTCGAAGCCGATGCCGGGCCGGTCGGAGAGCCGCAGATGACCGTCTTGGACCTTGGCGTCGTCGGCGAAGCCGCCGAAATCCCCGAACACGCCGGGATAGGACTCGGCGCCGCCGAGCCCGAAGCCGCCGGCGATCGCGAGCGACATCTGGTTGCCGCCGTGCGGAAACAGGCACGCGCGTGGCCAGCCGTGGCGGTCGAGCATCGCCACGGTGTTCGCATATCGCACGATACCGTAGGCCTGTGGCGGGTCGACCTGGATCACGTCGCGGCGCGCGGGCTTGAGCCCGCCGAAGCGCACGAGGTTCTCCACGTCTTGCGTCGAGAACAGGTTCTCGCCGGTCGCAATGGGCTGCGCGTAGACGCTGGCGATCTCCGCAAGCAGCGCGAAATCGAGCGGATCGCACGGCTCCTCGAACCAACGCAGCTCGAATGGCGAAAGCGCACCCGCATAGGCGAGCGCCTCAGCGCGCGCGAACTTCGAATTGGCATCGACCGCAAGCTCGGCGCGGTTGCCCAGGACCTGCTTCACCGCCTCGACCCGGCGGACGTCGTCGGCGAGCGGCACGCCGCCGACCTTCATCTTCACCATGGTATAGCCGGCGTCGAGATGGCGGCGCATCTCCTCCTGCAGGTCGTAGGTGGTCTGGCCTGGAAGGTACCAGCCGCCGCCGACGTAGCAGAACACCTTGTCGGCGGCGCGGCCGCCGTTGTAGCGCTCGGCGATGAGCCGGTGCAGCGGCTTGCCGGCAAGCTTGGCAACCGCGTCCCAGACCGCCACCTCGATCGTGCCTATGGGAATCGAGCGCTCGCTGTGGCCGCCTGATTTCTCCCGCTGCATCATCACGGCGAGAATCCGGGCCGGATCGAAGTTCTCGCCGCTGTCATCGAGCAGGGTCTCGGGCTTCGCCGCCAGGATGCGCGGGATGAAGCGATCGCGCATCTGCGCCCCGCAGGCATAGCGGCCGGTGGAGTTGAAGGCGAAGCCCGCGACCGGCTTGCCGTCGCGCAGGACGTCGGTGATGACGGCGACCACCGACGTCGTCATCTCGCTGAAGTCGAAGCTCGAATTCTTCAACTCCGACTTGAGCGGGATCGTGGTCTCGCGGATATCGAGGATGCGCACAGCCGCTCCGAGCTCAATCGACCTTCCTGCATGCCGGCCTGGGCATCACCTTGGCCCATTTCGAGACGGGGCGCGAATGCCCTGGCGCGACTCCCTCTGCGTGGTGTGGTGGAGGTTGGCGGATTCGGCGGCGTTGTGCCGAAATACATGATATGCTGGTCGTATTATTATACTCCAAGCGCCCGACGCATCATTCTGATTCAGGCGTTGGGGCGTGTGGGCACTGGTTTCGTCCATTCGGCTGCGTCGACAGCCATGCTTGAAATAAGAGGCGTCGGTGCTATTTTACCATACTACGTTCACATATCGGCCTTTTTCGGCACGGATTGTGTGGGTTCGATGTTAGTTGCCGCGTTGCACCTAACAGTGTGGGATGGCGTCAAAGTAGCGTTGGCGTAGGGGATTACGAATCATGTTGGACGGTCGATCATTGAAGCGTCTTGAAGATCTGCAAACCGAGAACAAGCGACTCACCAAAAAGCTTTCCGAACTTGCGGTGGTCATTGCAGTGCTCAAATTGACGGAAACTCGCGCGGCGCTCAGCCCTTCCGGCACATTGGAATCCCGATCGCGCCGGATCGGCAGCAGACGCGTAGCCCGACCGGCGACTTCCGGATCGAGCATTGCCGCGATTTCGCATCGTCGGTCGAACGGTTCGCAAGCGACATCCATCGCGCGAACGCGAAGACCGGCGGCAATGAGACGATTGCCCACCACCTGACGAACATTCGCGGGCGCCGTGCGGGCTCGGCGCGCTAGCACGACCTCGACCGCACGACCTCGACGGTAGCCAACACCGCAGGACTGCGCTCGCTCCCGACGCGGCGCGAGCACCGAAAAAAATGTGCTCGCGATCGCCGCATCCCCTCCAGTTTGCGCTTCACAGATCGCACGCTATATGTTATGTTAATGACATAAATTGATTCGCGGCTCAGTGGCTGTGAATCCATCGAAGAATGAGGCACTTGTGCCAGCCGCACCCATCTCCGCCACCGCCAATCCAAGTGCTCGATATGTTATGTCTGCGGGTCCGTAAAAAGATTGTGTGCATAACATAGCATTTGTGATCGCAGTGGCCTCGTCTCTCGACCAATATGTTGAACGTCCGGTCCGGTCCGAACGACCTATTATAGGTCCGCCTGCCGAGAAGGAGCCCAGCGTGCAGCGCAAGCGGCATTCGAAGAAAGAGGTTAATGCCCTGCTTCTCCACGCGGACGAACTCGCCGCCCAGGGCAAGCTGCAAAAGGATATCGCCCGCCTGCTGGGAGTGAGCGTGATGACGCTGCATCGCTGGCGCAAGAGCCACGGCAGCAAGCAGTCCGCGGGCCCGATCGGTCGATCAGACGCGGAATCGAACCGCCTGCTTACGGCCGACACGGAAGCCTTGATCGAAGAACTCGAGCGCGAAAACGCGCGATTGCGGGTGCTGGTGACGGACCTGCTCCTCGAAAAAACGAGGCTTGAGGAGAGTTTGCCGGCGGGCGGGACAGCAAGGGTTCGGCGCCTGCTGGAGCGGCGCCTGGCGAAGGCCTGACCTCCGCTCTATCCGGGTATTGACTCGGGCGATTAACATAACTTAACATAACATTTGTCGCCAGCCGGCGATATGTTGCGTGCGGCCTTCGACGCTCGACGCGCGTAACGCATTGCAGGGGGGCCTGCCAGGGCCCGGGTACGCCACTGCTTGGGCCCTGGCATCCCGCGAACTGGCTGTGGCGCCGGCCGCTCGCGCGGCAGGTGACGTCCACACCCCACGGAACACGGAGGTTTGACCATGGGACAAGTGAAAGCACCCGCGCTACCGGCGGATCCGCTTGCCGATCAGATTGCGAACTCGTTGCGTGGAGTGCAGGAGCTGCGCGAGGACATCGCGCGATTCAGCGCGCGCGTCCAACAGCTGGAGCGCGAAAATCTCGTACTGACGAGCGAGAACGCGAGCTATCGCTCGCAGCTCGAAGCCGAGAAGACCGAGCGCGGCTACTATCACCGGTTTGCGGTTGAGGTCGCGACCTCGCTGAACCTGATCGCCCAGGTTTGCGACGAGGTCATGCACAAGGCGCAAGAGCATGCCTTCCGCGAAAACGGCGAACCGCCGGGTCAGGACATCCCTGAACTGGAAATCCCCAAATTCCTGAAGAACGGCCCGAACGGGAACGGGCACCAGGACGGGCATCAGCAGCACTGAAGCGAACCTCCCCACGGCGCATGCCGCTGTGGCAGGTGCCGTCGTCCCGTCGGGGGGTTGGTTCCTCTGTCCCCGACGGGACACTGGCGGGCCGGGTACTTAAAGCGGGATGACGATTCTTCGGATCGTCATCCTGCTTTAGCTTGTTGTTTGAGCACGATTCCGCGGCTCAAGCCCGAGGGCATGCCTAATCCGAAAGCCGCTGCGCACGTTGCGGGATGCGTTAGGCCAGCAGCCCTGCCATCGGCTTGACCGCGCTGCTCTCCGGAAAGACCTTGGCGGCGAGCGCGCCGTCATCCACGCGCAGATGGTCGTGCAGCAATCCCTTGAGCACAGCGCGCAGATCGGTCGTCGGCTTGAGGTCGCGCTTCTCGTGCAGGTCCGTCTCCTTGAGACCAGGCCAATCAGTGACCACGCGACCTCCCTTGAGGGCCCCGCCGGCCAGGAACGCAACCGTCGCGGTCCCGTGATCGGTGCCCTCGGTGCCGTTGATGCGGGCGGTGCGGCCGAATTCGGTGATGACGGCGACCACGCACTCGCGCCAGGCCGCCCCCATGTTGTTCTCGATCGCGGCGATCGCGCCATCGAGCGCGCCCAGGAGCGCCGCCAGCCGGCCGTCCAGCGCCCCCTCGTTGGCGTGCGTGTCCCAGCCGTCAAAGGCGAGGGCGCCCACGCGGGGACCGTCCGGCCGCGCCATGAATTTGGCGGCGGTGCCCGCCGACTCCGAGAAGAAGGCGCGGACCTGAGCGGCGCCGGCCGGCCGCGGCTGACCGTTCTGGCCGCCCTGCCCCTCCATGCCGCCCGCGCTCGCAATGGCTGCGAGACCGAGCCGCTCCTCGAGCACGCGCGCGAGCGCCGGATCGGTGTGGCGATAGAGTTCGAGCAGCCGCGTCATGGTGTCGTTGCTTGCGGGAGGCAGCCGCGCCGGCGTCCAGGACAGGACCGGGGCCGGCCCTCGCACCACCAGCGGCGCGATCGGCCCGACCGCGAAGGCGTTGCGCGGCCTGGCGCTGCCCGCGGTCTCGAGGGTGGCGAGCGCGCGGTTGAGCCAGCCGGTAGTGACCGCGCCCGGCCGCGTGAGCCCGCTCTCGAGCACATCCTGGCCGTCGAAATGTGAGCGTTCACGGTAGGGGGTCGCGGCCGCATGCGCGATGGTCGCCGCGCCCGCCTGATAGAGTCGGTGCAGGTTCGGCATCGCCGGACTGAGCGCGAACATCGCATCGAGCGGAAGCCCTGGCGTCTTGCCTTCGAGCGTGAGCGCCTTGTCGCCGCGCAGTTTGACCCATTCCGGATCGCCGACTGGGGCGACCGCGGCCAGGCCGTCGAGCGCGCCGCGCAGGACGATCACCAGCAGGCGCGGGTCGCGGCCTTCGGCGAGCGCGCGCTTAGGCAGATAGGCCCAGGCGAACAGGGCGCCGGACGCGAGCAGCAGCTCGCGGCGGGTCGGAGCGTGCAGGTTGATCGTCATCGGTCCATCTCGTGTGATTTCGCCAGGGGCGTCATCGTCGTTGGAATTCCGGCGCCATCAGCAGCAGCGTCAAAGCCTGCGGTCGGCTTTCCGCGCGCGCGATGGTGCGTTTGGTCTCGGCCGAGGCGATCGGCGCCAGCGTCTCTTCGAACACCGTCGTCGGGTCGGCGCCGGCGGCGAGGCGGAGCGCGAACTGATTGGCAACATCGAGCCGCTGCGAGAGGCCGTCAAGCCAGGTTGCGTTGTCATCGGCAAAGCCGTTCGGCGCGGGCGGCCGCCACAGCGGCTCGCCCAGGAGGTTCTGCGCCTGCATGAGCGGCCGGACGTCGGCCGGGCTCACGCCGGTCGCGCGCAGCGCGCCGACGATCCATTCGGTCGGCCGCTTGAGTTTGCCCGGCGGCTCCGCCCACGCTTCCGGCGCGGCGATGAGCGCCTTCGCCATTTCCTTGAGATCGCCCTCGCTGTCGAGGAAGCGCTGGGTGAGACGCTCGACCAGGGTGAGCGCCGGATCATCGGCGACGAAATGGCGCGCGAGCTTGTACGCCACGTGCTTGGCGGTCGCCTCGTGACCCGCGAGCTTTGCGAGCACGCGGCGACCCTGATCGAAGCCAGCATCGGCATAGCTCTCGCCGATGACCGTCTGCGTTCCAGGCTCGTGCATGCGCGGATTGAACATGAACTCGCCGCCACGCACCGGGTCCTGCCGCACCGGGATCACGGTCCAGCCGGTGATGATCTTGGCGAAGCTCGTGACGTCGTCCTGCGTGTAGACGGTGCGTACGCCGAGCGTATGCAGCTCGAGGATTTCCCGCGCGAGGTTTTCGTTGAGGCCACGGCCGCGGTTGCGGCCAGCCTGCGAGTTCGGGCCGATCGAGCGCGCATTGTCGAGATAGATCAGCATCGCCGGATGGGTCTCGACCGCCTGCACCATGTCGGCAAAACGGCCGAGCACATGCGGCCGGATCGCTTCCCGCTCGAAGGCGCCCGCCATCGGCCGCACCCCGGCCTTGTCGGCGGACACGCAGAAATGGTTCGACCAGAACCACGCGAGCCGCTCGGCGAAGCCGATCTCGACGGCGAGCGCGGCGGCGAACCGCGCCTTGGCCTCGTCGAGATAGATCTGCTGCGGGGCAACGCCCGCCCTCGCCGTCGTATTGGCGGCCGGCGGGCTCGCAGGATTGCGCGCGGCTCCCTCGGGCGGCGCAAGCGCATTGCCGGCCTTCGACTGCGCGCCCTTCGGCGCGGTCGCCGCCGCCGCACGCCGTTCGTTGCGCCGAGCCTCCTGGAAGGCGAAGGCCGCGCGCGCCGCGGCCCCACTGCTCATCAGCTCGCCATTCGCGATGCGTCCGGCATCCGGCCGATCAAGTTCGGCGATGAGCGCGCCGCGCGGGTCGGATACGATCGCACCAACCGAGCCGGTGCGCGGTCCGAGCCCGAACCGGTGCAGCGCCAAGGCGGCTTGTGGCTTGGGATCAAGAGCCATACGTTGAAGTCCGCTCAACCAGCGACTTCGCCCTTCTGCGCATCATGGCATGCCGTCGTGTCGAAAGCGAGGCGTAAAGCATTGCGGCTTATGAACAAATCGACAGATTGCGATGTGCGTTTGGTCCGTTCGGTGACGAGCACGCCGGGTATCTTAGTGCAGAAACTCTTCCCTTATGCGCGCGGTTCCTCCCGGAGCCGAAGCGCGGCTCGACCGGCGCGGCCGATTAAAGCGGGCCGCGAAAGATGAAATAGGCTCCGGCCGCCACCAGCACGAAGCCGATGGTGTAATTCCAGGTCATCGGCTCCTTGAGGTACGCGATCGAGAAGCCGGCGAAGACCAGGAGCGTGATGACCTCCTGAATGGTCTTGAGCTGGGCCGTCGTATAGACCGCGCTGCCCCACCGATTGGCCGGCACCGCCATGCAATATTCGATGAAGGCGATCCCCCAGCTCGCAAGGATGACACCGAACAGCGGCACTTCCTTGAAGCGCAGATGGCCATACCAGGCGAACGTCATGAAAACGTTGGACCCGATCAGAAGCAGGATCGGCAGCAGGTAGGCTGAGGCTGGCATGGAGGTCATGGAACGGCCAATGGATTGGAGCGGAGAACCCTGAGCCCTACGTCCGTGGGCCCGTCGGCGCAAACCTTACCCCCGCAATTCACAGGTTCTTCCATAGGGATAGCTGGCGCCCGGAGGGCGTCACTACCATGTAACACTTGGCGGTTAGGAATGATTTTGCTTGTCTTGTGTAAGCGTAGCGTATGCGTAACCACCACTTGCCGGTTCCAGCCTTTGATCTGCCCCAAAGGCTGGAACTTTTTTCTTGCGCGAATTACGCCAATGACGGGTAAGCCCGATTCCACGCTCCGGCGCGATTGATTGCCCTCCGAATTTACGCGACGGATATTGTCGTCAGAATCGACAAATCTGATCGGCGACGCCGTTGCTTCGTCCCATTTGCGCGTTATCCCTCCGGGGGGAACGGGCTCAAAATTCGGAGGAACCGAAATGCGCAAAATCCTGAGTCGGCTCGCGTTCGCCGCGTGCATTGCCGCCGGCGTTCTGCTGGCGCCGGCGGCCATCGCCGAACAGCAACCCCTGGCTCCGCCGAAGGCCTACAAGCCAGTTTCCATCAAGCTGCCGCAGTCGGTCAGCGATCCTAGCTTCGAGGCTTTCCGCCAGCAGCTCAGCGGGATCGCGGGGAAAAAGGACCGGGCCGCGCTAGCGCGTCTCGTGGCAGCGACGTTCTTCTGGATTCCCGACGAACACGACGTCGCCGACAAGAACAAGTCGCCGATCGACAACCTGGCCAAGGCGATCGGTCTCGACGGCCGCGACCCGCCCGGATGGGAGACGCTCGCCGGCTACGCCAGCGAGACGACGGCGGATCCGATCCACGATCCTCAGCGCGCCGGGGTGATCTGCGGGCCGGGCGAACCCGCGTTCGAAGACACCGCGTTCGAGGAACTGGTGAAGGCGACCAATACCGACCCATCCGAATGGGGCTACCCGGTGAAGGACGGCGTCGAGGTACGCTCGGGGTTCGAGCCGACGTCGCCCGTGAGTGAAAAGCTCGGCCTGCATCTTGTGCGCGCCTATCCCGACGACTCGCCGACCGGTGCGGTGCACGGCGATGTGCTTCGCATCGTTACGCCGTCGGGCAAGCTTGGATACATTGCGGTCGACGCGCTGCTGCCGCTTGCGACCGACCAGCTCTGCTACATCAAAGAGGGCAATGCCTGGAAGATCGCCGGCGTCCTGGGCGGCGGCACGCCGGGCCAATAGCGACGGAATAGCGCAAGCGCGGTGGTGTTGAGGCGGGAGGCGGTTGCTTCCCGCCTTTTACGCATGGGTACGGCAAACTGCCGAAACGATGAGCGGGGCGATGCTCTAACAGAGACTTGGGAGGACCAAGCATGGCACAACTGCAGATGACCATGGCCGGCCTGACGACCGCAGTGCTCGCGGCCGCGCTCGCCGCAAGCGCCCACGCGGAAACGGCTCCGCCATACGCCGCCACACCGGTCGACGGTGCCCAGAACGTCTACATCTTCCGCTACGGCGGCCACCAGGCGATGTTCGTCGTCACGCCGGCTGGCGTGATCGCCACCGATCCGATCGGCCTGCGCCGGCCCGCGGCAAAGGCCTATATCGAGGAAATCGAGAAGATCACCAAGGCGCCGATCCGATACGTGATCTACAGCCACAGCCACTTCGACCACATCGCCGGCGGCAGGCCCTTCAAGGACAAGGGTGCGGTCTTCGTCGCCCACCAGAACGCGAAGACCCGCATCCAGCAGGTCAAAGATCCGGATGTGGTCGTCCCCGATCAGGTTGTGACCGGTGCCAAGCGCAACATCACGCTCGGCGGCACCACGCTCGAACTCAACTATGTCGGCAAGAACCATTCCGACTCGACGCTGGTGATGCGACTGCCGAAGGAGAAGATCATATTCACGGTCGATTGGATTCCGGTCAACGGGGTGCAGTTCCGCGGCATGGCGGATAATTACCTGCCTGACATCGAGGAGGGGCTGAAGAAGGTGATCGCGATGGACTGGGACAAGCTGATCCCCGGCCATCCTGGGCCGGGCGGGCGCCAGACTGGGACCAAGGACAATGCGCGCGACGCCCTCGCCTATCTGCAGGACCTCTCGGCCGACGTGAAGCAGGCGGCATCGGAAGGCAAGTGCTACGATGCCGCGATGAAGGAGATCAAGCTGCCGAAATACGAGAGCTGGCCGAACTACAACAACTTCCTGCCGATGAACATCGAGCGCTACTGCGACTACTACAACCGCGGAATTTGAGCGCTCTGCATGTCTCGTTGCACGGAATCTCCTCCGTTCGTCCCCGCGCAAGCGGGGACCCAGGACCAACCGCACTAATTGGTAAAGACCTGGGCCCCCGCCTTCGCGGGGGCGAACGGAGTCTGCGGCACGAATTTCGCCGAACGAAATTGAGGTTACGGCGCCGCCAAAAACGGTGGCGCCGCTATTTCTGCGAAAAGTAGCGCAGGTCCGGCGGACTCTGGCCCTTCTTCGCCGGCATCAGGTAGCCGTCGGAGCTGAGATAATAGATCTCCTTGTTGATCTCGACGTGATTGTTGTTCTCGTTGCAATTGTCCTCGCCGAGCTCGTTTTTGAGGCGGCGGTAGTTCTTCATCGCCGTCCACGGCCGCGTGAAGGCATTGTCGATGATCGTGTTTTCATTGTGCAGGATGTTGGGATTGCCCTTGTCGAGATACATCCGCTCCTTGACCACCGTGGCGTTGTCCTCGTGCAGCGGAATCCCGGAATTGTCGACCGCGCGCGGCCCCTTCATGTGGCGGGTCTCGATTTCGAGCGTGTCGTATGTGCCGTCGCCGTCGGTGTCGAGCCATTGGCCGATCGAATAGCCGGCGAAGGTCGGCGTCACCTGCTTGGGCCAGGCGCGCCCGTCGGTGTGAATCTTGCGCGGCGAGGAGAACGAGGATTCGTAGAGAATGACCACCGCCTTGCCGGTGATGAGGATTTCGATCGGAAAGCCGGACGCCGCCTGCCGCGGCATACCGACCGGGATGCAGCGGTGGATGTGATTGTTGCCCTGCCCGCCGAGCGCCTGGTCGGCGAGACTTGCCTCGAAGATTGCCTGATATTCGGGCTTGAGCGGCGGCTGCTGCCCGCGTCGGTCGGGCCGGCTCGGGTCATAGCGCGGCGGACCGGGATCGCGCGCCCACGCGCCTTCGAACGCCGGGTATTTCGATTCGTCGTGCGCCTGCGCGCCGCTAATCGCCGCGCCGAGCACCACCGCCGCGGCGACAGCCGAGGCGAACGGGCTTCGCGATGCCATGACATCCTCCCATGCGCCGGCGCACGGTCGTGCCGCGGCCAGCGCTTCGTTGTTCTCGTTCGCTAATTTTGCGGTTTCCGGAAATATTTCAAGTCTGGCGGCGCCTGGTCCTTTCGCGCCGGCATCAGATAGCCATCGGCGCTCAGGAAATAGTTCTGCCCGGCGATCTCGACATGCACGTTGCCCTCGGCGCAGACCGCTTCGGGCCAGACCGGCTGCTCGACCTTGACGCGCCGGTAGGTCTTGATCGCCGTCCAGGGGCGCGTCAAAGCGTTGTCGATGGTCGTGATCTCGTTCTTGATGAAGTTCGGATCGGCCTTGTCGGAATAGATTCGTTCCTTGATCACCGATTGATTGTCC
>Ga0066903_100002397_pt1 | contig 14638 bp, 15 predicted proteins | sample PanSoiMetaGPlot1_FD_67491 | JGI IMG/M metagenome (GOLD analysis project Ga0066903, IMG submission 67491) | Tropical forest soil microbial communities from Panama analyzed to predict greenhouse gas emissions - Panama Soil - Plot 1 (version 2) | ecosystem: Environmental > Terrestrial > Soil >...
AGCGCACTTGACGTGAGGCCTGCCGGCGCGGTTGCCGTCCGTCCACATCGCGTAGAGCACGCGGCGGTGGACGGGTTTGAGGCCGTCGCGCACGTCGGGCAGCGCCCGCGCGACGATGACAGACATCGCGTAGTCGAGAAAGCTCGAGCGCATCTCCTGCTCGAGCTCACGCGGCTCGATTCGGCCCGGGCCGAGCGCGCCGGTGTCGAGCTCAGACATCTCTGCCCGCCTTACACGTCAAGGAACTTCACGTCTTTGGCGTTCTGCTCGATGAAGATGCGGCGCGGCTCGACCTGGTCGCCCATCAGCTTCGAGAACAGGTCGCCGGCGGCCAGCGAATCCTCGACGTCCACTCGGATCAGCAGCCGCTTGGCCGGGTCCATCGTCGTCTCCCACAGCTGCTCAGGGTTCATCTCGCCAAGGCCCTTGAACCGTGAGAGCTGCATGCCCTGCTTGGACGCGTCCAGCACCCGTGCGCGCAACTCCTCGAAGGTCTCGGCGACCTCGACCTCCTTGCCGACCTCGATCGCGAACGGCGGCAGCCCGACGATCTCGGCGAGTCTCGCGTAGGCCTTCCGGACCTGGTCGTAGATGGGCGAGCCGAGCAGCTCGATCTGGATCGGGATGTTGCGGGCCGCACTCGTCTCGGTCTCGACGAGACGAATCCGGAACGTCTCGTCGCCCATCTCGAGGAGCGACAGCTCGTAGCCGTTCGAGCCGACAGCGTCAATTGCCTTGCCGACGTCGTCCGGCTGCTCGATCTCGTGCTCGACGAGTCGGTGCTGGATCATCACCTCCGCCGCCGGAGCACCGAAGTCGGAGCGGAGCCTCGCCGAGAAGCCCTCGTACCGCTCGAGCTCCTTCGCGAACTTGCTCCACTTCGTCTGGGTGAGCTTGACCTCGGCTCCCCCGCGTGCGGTTACCGAAACCGAGGGAATCCGTTCGCGCGCGAGCAACTCCTCGAGCTGCGACTCTTTCTCGAAGTAGAACTCCTGGTTGCCGAGCTTGGCCTTGTAGAGGGGCGCCGCCGCGATGTGGACGTGGCCGCGGTTGATCAGCTCCGGCATCTGCCGGTACAGGAACGTGAGGATCAGCGTCCGGATGTGCGAGCCGTCGACGTCGGCGTCCGTCATGACGATCACGCGGTGGTACCGGAGCTTCTCGATATCGAACTCGTCGCCGATTCCGGTGCCGATCGCAGTGATCATGGCCTGGATCTCGAGGTTCGAGAGGACCTTGTTGATCCGGTTCTTCTCGCTGTTGATGATCTTCCCGCGCAGCGGCAGGATCGCCTGGTAGCTCCGGTCACGCGCCTGCTTGGCAGAGCCGCCGGCGGAGTCGCCTTCGACGATGAACAGCTCCGCGGCCTCCGGGTCGTTGATCGAGCAGTCCGCGAGCTTGCCCGGCAGCGACATGCTCTCGAGCGCCGACTTCCGGCGTGTCAGCTCGCGCGCCTTGCGGGCAGCTTGCCGCGCGCGCGACGCGGCGATCGCCTTCATGACGATCTGCTTCGCATCGGTCGGGTTCTCCTCCAGGAACTCGCTGAGCTTCGCGTTCACGGTCGACTCGACGAGGCCGGCGATAGGCGGGTTGCCGAGTTTCGACTTCGTCTGGCCTTCGAACTGCGGGTTCTGCAACTTGACGGAGACGACCGCAGCCAGGCCCTCGCGGACATCCTCGCCCTCGAGGTTGTCCTCCTTTTCCTTGAGGAGTCCCTTCTCGCGCGCGTACTTGTTCAGCGTTCGCGTCAGGGCGGAGCGGAACCCCTGCATGTGGGTGCCGCCCTCGATCGTGTTGATGTTGTTGGCGAAGGAGTAGATCGAGTCCTGGTACGACGTGTTCCACTGCATCGCCACCTCGACGTGGCCGTCGTCGTTCTCGTTCTCGAAGTAGGCGATGTGCCGGTGCACCGGGTCCTTGGACTCGTTCACGTAGGCGACGAAGTCCCTGATTCCGCCCTCGTAGTGGAACTCGACCGTCTCGCCGCCGGCACGCTCGTCCGTGAAGACGATCCGCAGCCCCCTGGTCAGGAACGCCGTCTCGCGGAAGTGCTGCCGGAGCGTGTCGGCCGCGAACTCGAGTTCCTCGAAGATCTCGGCGTCTGGCAGGAAGGAGATCGTCGTGCCCGTCTCCTTCGTGATCCCGACCTTCTTCATCTCGTCGGTCGGTTCGCCGCGGGCAAACTCCTGGCGGTAGACCTTCCCGTCCCGCTCGATCTCCGCCGTCAGCCACTCGGAGAGCGCGTTCACGACGGAGACGCCGACGCCGTGGAGGCCGCCCGAGACCTTGTAGCCCTCGCCGCCGAACTTCCCGCCAGCATGGAGCTTCGTGAGGACCACCGTCAGCGCAGGGAGTCCCTGGTCCTTGATCACGTCGACGGGGATGCCGGCACCGCGGTCGCGGACGGTGACCGAGTTGTCCGGATGGACCGTGATCTCGATCAGGTCGTTCCGCCCCGCCATGGCTTCGTCGACGGCATTCGCGACCACCTCCCAGACCAGGTGATGGAGACCGCGGAGGCCCGTCGATCCGATGTACATCCCGGGCCTGAGCCGGACCGGCTCGAGGCCTTCGAGGACGGTGATGTCCTTTGCGGTATAGGCGGCTTCAGTCATGAAAAAAGCCCTGCAATTCGCGCATTTGCGGGCTGCCTCAAGTGTATCAGAGTGAGCGGTCGTCAGTGCGGTTCGAGAGACCCAGCGAAACCGCTCTTTCGACCTGTTTCCGGAGGTCTTCGTCGGCGATTCCAGCTGCCAGCGTAGCGGCTCTCCGGACCGAGTCCGCCGACGCCGACCGCGGCACCGTGGCGGTCGCGTCCGAGGTCGGACTCGGCGGCTCGGGAAGGTGTCCGGGCGCGAAGCGAAGCGCCGCCGGCGCCTGGCCGCCGAGCTCTGTGCGCAGCCGCTCGAGAATCTTCGGCGCGAGCTGGCCGAGCTCGAAAGCCCAGACCGAAGAGCTCGTGTTGACGTGCAGCGTTCCGTCGCGCGCGACGCGAGCCGGCCAGGCGTTCCGCGACACCTCGGCGCCCACCGCATCCGTCCAGGCGGCGACGATTCGCGGCATCGCGCCCTGCGCGTCGAAGCGCGAGAGTTGCTGCTCGACGTCCGCCCCGATTCGCTCCATCACGCTCCCCGCGCCTGCCCGGGCGTAACCTCGATCACCTGGGCCGGCTCTGCAGGCAGCGCCTGGCGCGAGGTCGTCGTGATCACCGTCTGGCCCTGGCCACCGACCCGCGCGGCCAGGATCTCGCGGCGGCCAGGGTCGAGCTCGGAGAGGACGTCGTCGAGGAGGAGGAGCGGCGGCGAGGGCCGTGTCTCGGCGATCAGGTCGGCCTCGGCGAGGAGGACCGACAGCACGGCGAGTCGCTGCTCACCCTGCGAGCCGAAGCTACGCAGGTCCCGGCCGCCGGCGAGGATCGCGATCTCGTCCAGGTGGGGACCGAGTCCGGTCGACCCGCGCTCCAGGTCGCGGTCGATCCGAGCCTCGAGCGACGACGGCGTGACCGGCTCGCCGCGGTACTCGAGCGCGGCTCCCGCGAGGCCGAGTTCGCCCGCGCGCTCGGCGAACCCCGGGCCGAGGAGGTCGAGCACGCGTCGTCGCGCCTCCAGGAGCTCGAGGCCGAGCTCCGCGACGCGCTCGTTCCACGGCGCGAGCGCCTCACGTGTCGAGAGACCGAGCGAGATCCGCCGCAGCGACGCGTTGCGCTGGCCGAGTGCCTCACCGTACGCCGCCGGCACCCCGGCCTGCGCAGGCAGCAGCCGGCCGAGCGCGCGATCGAAGTAGGCGCGGCGGACAGCCGGGCCGCCCTTGACGATCGCGAGCCGGTCGGGCGTGAAGACGAGCGTTGCCAGTTCGCTCCGCAGCCGGTCGACGCGCTCCACCCGAGCCCCGTTGAGCGTGATTTCGCGACCACCGCTCCGGCGCAGCAACACGTCGGTTTCCACAGCCACGTCACCCCGGATGCCGTGAATGTCCACACGCCCCACGTCGGCCCCGAAGCGCACCAGTTGGGCGTCGGCCCGCGTGCGCGGCGAGAACCCCTGCGTACCGACGTGCAGCGACTCGAGCAGGTTCGTCTTGCCGGCGCCGTTGGGGCCGACGACGACGACGAGCCCGGGCTCGAGGCCCAGCTCGAGCGACGCATAGGACCGGAAGTCGCGCAGAAGGAGCGTCGAAACGATCAGGCTCTGCTAGCTCAGCCGGCCAGCCGGATCGGCATGATCAGGTACCAGAAGTCGCCACTCGCTTCGACGGCGGAGCTCTCGGCGATCACGGCCGGCCTGAGCGGGTTGATCAGTTTCAACGTCAGCTCGTCCTCGACGACGGACTCGATGCCGTCACGCAGCCAGAGCGGGTTGAAGCCGATCTCGAGCGGCTCGCCGCTGAAGCCGATCGGCATGCGCTCGCGGGCCTCGCCGATGTCTTGCGTCTGCGCCGTGACCGTGAGCTCTCCCTCGGCGAAACGGAGACGCAGCGGGGTCGAGCGCTGGGCCATCACACCGGCGCGACGGATGACGTCGAGGAACTCCTCGCGCGGCAGCTTGACCTCGTGCTCGAACGCCTCGGGAAGGAGCTGCTTGTAGTTCGGGAACTGCCCGTCGATCCGGCGAGTCGTCAGCCACGTGTCGTCGACTCCGATGACCACGTGGTTGTCCAGCGTCCCGAGCCGAATCTCGCTCGCGCCGGCCGCGATGCGGCGGAGCTCGTCGAGGGCGCGGGCCGGGACGATGGCGTCGAGGTCGGGTGCGCTGCCGCTGACCGCGGTCTCCTTCACGGCCATGCGGTACGAGTCGGTCGCAGCCATGACGAGGCTCGACTCCTCGAAACGAACGAGGATGCCCGTCAGCACCGGCCTTGACTCGTCGCGACTCGATGCGCGGCTCACGCGCGCAATCGTCTCGAGCAGCGGCTCCGCCTCGAGTGTCGAGAGCGATGCCGCAGCAGGGTCGGGCAGACGCGGAAAGTCCTCGACCGCGTACGTTCGCAGCCGCGACTCCGAGGACCCGCTCGAGACGTAGACCGTGCTCTCCTCCACGCGATGCTCGAGGACGACCTCCTCCTCGGGCAGCAGCCGAACGATGTCGGTGAGCAGCCGACCTGGGACGACGGCCGATCCGTCGCCTTCCCCGTTCGCCTCGAGCCTCGTGCGCAGCGAGAGCTCCATGTCGGTCGCCGCTAGCTCGAGGCTCCCGTCCTGCACCCGAAGGAGCACGCCGGCGAGGATCTGCACCGTTCCCCGCGTCGACAGCCCGCGCGAGACGACACCGAGCTTGGCGGCGAGCTCGTCCCGAGAGCATGTGATCTTCATTCCCGTCCCCACAGCTATGTCTGCAGTCATATCTCTTTTAGAACCTCGTAGTAGTCATAGGGAGTGTGAACGATGGGGATGACGCCTCGAACTCGCGCGCTCGTGCGGCCCGGAAGCGACCCGGGTGTTGGGGACAGGGCAGTGGATGCTCCGGGGGTTTCGCACAGGGTTCTCGCGGCCGTGTCCCGATCCGACCGGGGTCAGTGGATTTGTCGGATCCTTGCGGTCAACTCTTGCACAAGGGTGTAGACGGACGGATCCTCGCGAATCAGCCGCGCGATCTTCGACGTCGCGTGGATCACGGTCGTGTGGTCGCGCCCTCCGAACTCCTTGCCGATCTTCGGCAGCGACGAGTCGGTGAGCTCCCGCGAGAGGTACATCGCGACCTGGCGGGGGTAGACGATGTTCTGGGAGCGCTTGTCCCCGCAGAGCTCCGCCGAGGAGAGCCCGAAGCGGTCGCAGACAGCCTCCTGAATCGACTTGATCGAGACCTGCGGCGCGCCACCCATCGGGAACACGTCCTTGAGGACGTCCTGGGCGAGTTCGACGGTCATGGCGCGACCGGTCAGTGACGAGAAGGCGACGACTCTCGTCAGGGCGCCCTCGAGCTCGCGGATGTTGGTCGACACGCGGCCGGCGATGAACGTCAGCACCTGCGGGTCGGGGACGTGGATGCGGTCGGTCGTGACCTTCTTGCGCAGGATGGCGATGCGGGTCTCGAGGTCGGGCGGCTGGATGTCCGTGATCAGCCCCCACTCGAACCGCGAGCGCAGCCGCGCCTCCAGGGTCGCGATCTCGCGAGGCGGCCGGTCGGAGGACATGACGATCTGGCTGCCGGACTCGTAGAGGGAGTTGAACGTGTGGAAGAACTCCTCCTGGATCCGCTCCTTGTGCTCGAAGAACTGCACGTCGTCGATCAGCAGCACGTCGTAATTGCGGTAACGCTGCTTGAACCCCTCGATCCGCTTGTCGCGGAGCGAGTTGATGAAGTCGTTCATGAACGTCTCGCTCGTGATGTAGCGGACGGTGAGCGGGCTCGTGTGCTCGAGCACGTAGTGCGCGATCGCCTGCAAGAGGTGCGTCTTGCCGAGACCGGTACCTCCGTAGATGAACAGCGGGTTGTAGGCCTGTGCCGGCGCTTCCGCAACTGCGAGCGCAGCCGCGTGTGCGAAGCGGTTCGACGACCCGATCACGAACAGGTCGAAGATGTACTTCGGGTTCAGCCCGGGAAGCGTCTCGCGAGCCTGGGCCGCCGCCCCGTTGTCGGGGACGACCGCAGGCCGCGACAACGACTCGTCGATGCGGAAACGGACCCCGAGTCGGGCATCGCCGGCGTCGCTGACCGCGGCGCGCACGAGGCTGCCGAAGTGCGTCTCGATCCACTCGCGCGTGAAGTTGTTCGGAACGGCGACGACGAGCTCCCCGTTGGAGATCGCGACGGCGCGAGCCTCACCGAACCAGGTGCGGTAGGCGGAATCGTTGAGTGCGCTCTTGAGTCGACCGGTCACCTCGGACCAGAGCGCATCTGCAGTCATGCCTTGACCAGGCTCCAAACCTTCCGTCCCCGCCTCCTGTCGCTTGGAAGAGCGCGGGCGAGCATACCAACGTGTCCAGGGACCGACAACGGGTCGGAAACAGCCTCGTCAGGGGATGGTTTTGGGGCGATTTGCAGGGCATTCCCAAGCGTCCCCAGAGTTCTCCACAGGTGTGGATACCACTGGATTCTCGCCGTTGGCAACACCGCGTCGCGGCTTTCCGAGCGGAGTTTCCTTCTGCCTCGGATAAGCGTCGGGCTGTGGACAACCCCGCGGCCGAATCGACTCGGCTATAGTTGCGAAACGGGCGCTCCGAGCGCCTCTTTCTACGATGAAACGAACCTATCAGCCGAATGTGCGCCGCCGGAAGCGCAAGCACGGGTTCCGTGCACGCATGTCGACCCGCGCCGGTCGGGCGATCCTGAAGCGCCGCCGGGCGAAGGGCCGCAAGCGCCTCTCGGCGTAGCGCAAGGCCGGCAGCAGCCACGCACGCCACGCTCTCCCCGCCCGCCACGTCCGCGACTACTCTGCCGCGTATGCACCGGCGCTACCGGCTGACGCGTTCGCACGACTTCGATGCCGTGTACCGCCGCGGCCGGTCTGTGTCGACGCGCTTTCTCGTTCTCTACTGGTTTCCACGAGAGGACACCGCAGACGAGTCGCGCCTGGGTCTAGCCGTACCGAAGCGCGTGGGCTCCTCGGTGGCCCGAAACCGCGTCAAGCGACGCCTGCGCGAGCAGTGGCGCTCGCGGCTCGAGGCGATCCCCGGCGGCTGTGACTATGTGCTCGTCGTGCGGCCGGGGTTCGTCGAGGCCGCCGAGAGCCGCGGGCCGGAGTGGCTCGGAGAGCGGCTCGACGAGGTGCTCGGGAAGGCCGCGGCGTGAGGTACGCCTCGCTCCTCCTGCACGCGTTCTTCCCGTCACCCGGCGCGGCCGGCGCGTCCACCTGTAAGTACCACCCGTCGTGCTCCGAGTACGCCGCCGGCGCGCTGCGCAAGCACGGTCTGGTCAAGGGCTCGGCGAAGACCGTGTGGCGCGTGCTGCGCTGTAATCCCTGGAGCCACGGGGGAGTCGACCACCCGTGATCCTCGGGATCATCATCCTCGAGCAGCTCGAGGACATGATGCGCACGATCCTCAAGTGGCTCGGGCCGCACGGCGCGATCGGGCTCCCCTGGGCGTGGGCGATCGTGGCGCTCACGGTGCTCGTCCGGATCGCGATCGTGCCGCTCGCCGTCAAGCAGATCCACTCGATGCAGAACCTGCAGCGCTTCGCGCCGCAGATGAAGGAGATCCAGCAGAAGTACAAGCACGACAAGCAGAAGCAGAACGAAGAGCTGATGCGCTTCTACAAGGAGCACAAGATCAACCCGGCCGCCTCGTGCCTGCCGCTCATCGCCCAGCTCCCCGTCTTCTTCTCCCTCTACTTCGTGCTCCGGGACGCCAACAACACGCTGGTGAAGCTTGGCGACAACGTCGAGTGGCTCGGCCTGATCAAGATCACAGAGCACGCGACGGTCGGCTTCGGCCCGCTGCTGATCGTGATCTACGTGTGCAGCCAGCTCGCGTCGTCGTACTTCATGTCGACGACCGTGGACAAGACGCAGCGGATCCTTCTGATGGCGCTGCCGGTCGTCTTCGTGCCCTTCATCATCCGCTTCCCGGCCGGCCTCGTCCTCTACTGGGTCACAACCAACCTCTGGACAGTCGGCCAAGGGCTGGTCACGCGCAGGCTGATCCCCAAGCCTGTTGCTCCGCCGAAGCGCTCCTCACGGACGCCGGCGAAGGAGGCCGAGCCTCCGCCGAGCAAGGACGAGGAAGCCGGGGACGGCAAGGCTGAGGACGGCTCCGCCGCGAAGCCTGCCGTCGCCCAGCAGAAGCCGCGGGCACAGGGGCCTCCGCGCCGCGTCCGGCGCAAGAAGAAGAGGACGCGCCGGTGAACGACGAGGCCTCTCCGGGCGACGCACCGGTCGTCGAGGCCGAGGGCGAGACGGTCGGCGAGGCGAAGTGGAATGCGATGCGGGAGCTCGAGCGCCGGTATCCGGGCCTCGCGCGAGAGTCGGTCACGTTCCAGGTCGTCTCGGAAGGCCAGCGAGGGCTCCTCGGCGTCGGCACCTCGCCTGCCCGGGTCGTCGCGTCGTTCGACCCATCGGTCGTCGCGCCGGCCGTGTCGTCTGCGCCGCCCGCGCCGCCGGCCCAGGCTCCAGTGGGAGGAGACGCTGCCCTCGTCCACGAGTTGCTCACGCAGATCGCCAAGGCGCTGGGCGCCGAGTGTCGCATCGACGTCGTGGAGCGCGGCGAAACGATCGCGGCAAGTCTCAGCGGCCCCGACGTCGCAGTCCTGATCGGCAAGCGCGGCAAGACGATCGACGCGATCCAGTACCTCGTCGGCGCTGCGGTCGCCACGGCGGGGGGGAGCGACGCGCCGCGGGTGACCGTCGACGCGGCGGGCTATCGCGATCGACGCGAGGCACGCCTCGTCGAGCTCGCCGAGCGCTCTGCTGCGCAGGTGCTCCAGACCGGCCGGACCGTCCGCCTCGAACCGATGAGCTCGACGGAGCGCAAGATCGTGCACCTGCACCTCAAGGAGACGAACGGCATCGAAACGCACAGCGAAGGCGACGAGCCGAACCGGTATGTCGTCATCAGCCCGGCTGCTGAGTGACTGGCTCGGCGCGGTACTCGCGACACCCGGCCTGACCGCGCTCCGCGACCCGGCCGACGCGCAGCGAGTGCTCGTAGACGACTCGCTCCGTGCCGTGCCATTGCTGGCCGGGCTCGGCGATCCGATCGTGGACGTCGGCTCCGGCGGTGGCGCGCCGGGGATTCCGCTTGCGCTCGAACTCGCGGACCGCGAGGTCGTTCTGCTCGACTCGCAGCAACGGAAGTGCCGCTTCCTCGAGCAATGGGCGCCGCCGAACGCACGGGTCGTCTGCGGCCGCGTGGAGGAGCAGGCCGTGGACTGGGCCGGCGCGGCCGTGGCCAAGGCGCTCGCGCCGCCGCCGATCGCGGCCGAGTGGTGTCTCCCGCTCGTTCGTCCGGGCGGCGCGGTCGTCCTGTTCGTCGGCGAGACGGCCGACCTGGAGGCGGTCGCGCGGGTTTCCTCGCAGCTGGGCGGCGGCGGGCCGGAGGACCACGACGGGCTCCTGCTCGTGCCCAAGGTCGCACCCACTCCGCCGGGCTTTCCGCGCCGTCCCGGGATGGCACGGAAGCGCCCGCTGGGGTAGGAGCCGGGCGTCCGACCGCGAAGAAAGAATGTTCAGGTGCCCTCGCGGATCTACGCGCTTGCGAACCAGAAGGGCGGAGTCGGCAAGACGACGACCGCGGTCAACCTCGCTGCCTGCCTCGCCGAGGCGGGTGAGAAGGCACTCGTCGTCGACCTCGACCCGCAGGCGAACGCGACGTCAGGCCTCGGCGAGCGCGCCAACGGGCACTCGAGCTACGACCTCCTCGACGGTGCGCCGCTCCGCCTGTTGGCCAGGCCGACACGCTTCCCGAATCTCCACCTCGTCCCCTCGAAGCCCGACCTCGCTGGCGCCGTCGTGGAACTCGCGCGGCGGGACGACGGCGAGCGGTTCCTTGCCCGTTCCCTGGCCGGGGCGGACGAGGGGTATTCGTTCGTCTTCCTCGACTGCCCGCCGTCGCTCGGACCGCTGACCGTCAACGCGCTCGCGGCCGCCGATCGCGTGCTCGTGCCCGTGCAGGCCGAGTACTACGCGCTCGAGGGGCTGACGCAGCTGCTGCGGTCGGTCGAACTGGTGCGTCAGCGGCTCAACCCGACCCTGGCGCTCGCAGGCGTGCTGCTGACGATGGTCGACCGCCGTACGAAGCTTGCCGCGCAGGTCGAGCAGGAGGTCCGGGAACACCTCGGCGACCTCGTCTTCGAGACCACGGTCCCGCGTTCGGTGCGGCTTGCGGAGGCGCCGAGCCACGGGCTGCCGGCAATCGCCTACGACCGCTCGTCTCCGGGCGCGGAGGCCTACTGGAAGGTGGCGATGGAGCTTGTCGAGCGCGCCTGAGCCCGCACCCGCGTCGCGCCGAGGCCTCGGACGGGGGCTCGAGGTACTGCTCGGCGGCGCCTCTGACGTCGACCTGGCCCAGCTTCCGGTCGAGGCGATCCACCCGAATCCGCGGCAGCCGCGACGCCGCTTCGACAGCGAAGCCACGTCCGGCCTCGCCGAGTCGATCCGCGCGCAGGGAGTCGTCCAGCCCGTGCTCGTGCGACCGCGTGCCGAGGGCGGATGGGAGCTGATCGCCGGCGAGCGGCGCTGGCGTGCGGCTCGGGAGGCGGGTGTGACGACGGTGCCGGCGGTCGTCCGCCAGGCCGACGACCGCGACTCGCTGCTTCTGGCGCTGGTCGAGAACGTGGCGAGGGAGCAACTCTCGCCGATCGAAGAAGCGCGGGCCTACGCGGCGCTCGTCGACGAGTTCGCCCTCTCGCTCGGGAACGTGGCCGAGCGAGTCGGCCGTTCCAAGCCTTCTGTCTCGAACCGGCTGCGCCTGCTCGAGCTCCCCGACGACGTGCTCGGGATGGTCGAACGCGGCGAGCTCAGCGAAGGCCATGCCCGTGCGGTGCTCGCCGTCCCCGACCAGGACGGTCGCCGTCGGTTGGCCCGGCAAATAGTCCGGCGAGGCCTCTCGGTTCGCGCTGCCGAGCGCGCGGCTCGCTGGGCCGGCGCGAAGCAGAAGCCTCGGGCTCGCACGGCGCCGGTCGATCCCTCACTCGCCGCACGGGCCCGCGAAGCGATGCGGCGGCTTACCGGCTACGAGTCGCACGTCCGCGGCACGACGCTCGAGATCGACTTCAGGGACGAGCACGGTCTCCGCGAGCTGGTCGAGGCCCTCGAGGCCGCCGCCGGCTAGTCCTCGACGATCTCGATTCCCACCGCCGCTGCCAGGACGTCCGCGACGCGGACGGCGTCGGCGATGGACATCCGCACCCCTCGGAGACGCTCCGGGTTGCCGACCGCCGTCAGCGTGCAGCCGCGCATCTCGGAGCGCTCGAAGACTGCGCCCGCAAGACTGGCCTCCGTCAGGTCGCAGCCCGTGAGCAGCACGGAGGCCAGCCTGGCCTCGTAGAAGTCGCTTTCCTCGAGGCGGCAGCCTTCGAAGCGGACGTTGAGGAGCTCCGCGCAGCGGAAGGACGCGAGATCACAGCGGCAGTCGACGAGCGAGACGTCGACGAGCGTGGCCGAGGGAAGCGCGGCGCCGGTGAGCCGTACCCCGTGGAGCTCGACGCGCTCCAGCCGGGCGGACCCCGCGTTCGCCGTCGCCCAGCTCCCGCCCTCCACCCGCACGTCGCGCAACGTCAGACCGCGCAGGTCCGCGCCGAAGAGGTCGACGTTCTCGAGTCGGCTCTCGACGATGCGCAGATCCTGGGCCGGCTGCTCGGAGAGGTCGAGCCCGTCGAGGACGGTGCCGGTCAGGTCGAGCCGGCGAAGCTCGGACGGCGGCTCGACGAGCGACTCGAAGGACTCGGGGAGATCGGGCGCCGTCGGCGGCGCCGGCACGGTCGTCCGGGGGCGGCTCATTTGCGTTCGGCGGGCGGACGGGATGGGCGATCGTGGATTCGAACCACGGACCTCCGCCTTATCAGAGCGGCGCTCTAACCGACTGAGCTAATCGCCCGCGGCCGTCAGTGTAGCCGCGAGCGGGAGAAGCGACCCAGCTAGACTCGGCCTCGGGGAACCGAGCCAGATGCAGGAGATGGTCATCTACGGCGTGAGCTTCGATCTCGTCGGCAAGCAGCCGATCGTCCTGCTCAAGACGGCGGACGGGAACAAGTTCCTGCCCATCTGGATCGGGCACCCCGAGGCGGCGGCGATCCTGATGAAGCTCCAGGGCGCGGCGACTCCGCGACCGCTCACGCACGACCTCTTCTCGGACACGCTCAGTCAGCTCGCCGCGCAGGTCACGCGCGTATGCGTGACCGAGTTGCGCGACAACACCTTCTTCGCCACGATCACCATTCAGCAGGACGGAGACGAGATCGAAGTCGACTCGCGCCCTTCCGACGCGATCGCGCTCGCCGTCCGGGCTGAGGCCCCGATCTTCGCCGACGATCGGGTCCTGGAGGAGTCGGCGATCGAGTTCGAGGGAGAAGAGGTGAACGAAGAGGAGATCGTCGACGAGTTCCGCAAGTTCCTCGACCAGGTCACTCCCGAGGAGTTCGCCTCCGAGCTCGCCGAGGAGCAGGTGGGCCCAGACGACGAGGACGACGACCTCGACGAGGTCGAGGACGAGGAAGAAGAGGAGCGCGACTAGCCGCTAGTAACGGCCGACGTACTTGACGGTCACGTGCTTGTCGAGCTTGGGCACGACGAGCAGCAGGTAGGGGTAGGTGATCGTCGGCGAAACCTTCTCGCGTAGCGTCGGGGTGCGCTCGCGGACGAGGATGTCGAGGTTCCCCGATTGCGTCACCCGTACGACCCGAAGCCTGTAGCCCGTGCTCGACCGCGGGCCGACCGAGATCAGGACGGCGTCGTTCTTCGTGAAGTCGACCTTCGGCGGTTTCGGGCGGGGCGGCAGAAGCGCGACCTCGAAGAGCTTGGCGAGCTTCTCCGAGTCCTGAGCGACGCTGATCGTCGGGCGGGCCCAGCGCGCTGGCCCGACCTCGCGAGAAAGGTCCTTCCAGGTCACCGGGTGCCGTGTGAAGCCGCTCTTCGTCTCCTCGAGCCCGACGACCACGCCGACGATCGCGAGGACGACGACGACCGCCGCGACCTTGCGCCTAGTAGACGTAGACCGTCTCGCCGTACGGCTCTGAGTCGTACAGCCGCTCGATGACGAAGTTCGGCACCCGGATGCAGCCGTGCGAGGCCGGGTACGGGGGCACCGACGGGTTGCCGTGGATTGCGTACCCGCCGGTGAAGTACATCGGCTTGTAGAGGATCCCGAGCGGGCTCGGGTCGTAGCCCGGCACCTTGCGGTAGATCGAGAACTGGCCTTCCGGCGTGAAGCGGCCGGGCAGGCCTGCGGTCGACACGGGCGAGATGTGGATCACCTTTCCGCCCCGGACGACGTAGAGCACCTGCTTCGCCTTGTCCACCTCGATGTGCGCGCTCGGGAGCGTGTAGCGGGGTTTCGGAACGAGCGGCTGGTCGAGATGCGCCCAGAAGCGCGCGTCGGCGACGCCGGTGCGGTCGAGGCCCTCGACCTTCTGGAAGGCGTAGACGCTCTCCAGCGCGTCGTATCCGAAGTCGCTCGACGAGCCCGGCACTTCATAGCCGAGGTCGCGCAGGCGGCCGAGCATTCCCGCAACGAGCGGGCCCCGGGCGCCGAGAGAAAGGCTGGGGGGTCGCAGTGCGACGGGAAATGTGCGGGCGATCGGAGCGAAGCCTGGTTGCGGGAGCGACTCCACGGTCACGCGGAAGGTCTCGACCGCCTTCGTTCCGAGCCTTACGTCGACGGAGGAGCCGAAGAGTTGCGAGAACGTGGGATTGCCGTCGCGCTCGACCTTGACGCGCAGCTTGCCGGCGTACGACGGCCGGAGCTTCGCGCTCAGCGACAGCGGGCTGCCGGCAACACGGGCGCCGATGAGCGTGGTGTCGAGGAAGGGGAAGATGCGCACCGTCACGGCGTTCGAGGCGACGCCGGCCGCCTCGACGTGGAACGGGCCGGGTCTCGCGACCTCGACCTTGAGCCCGAAGCTGCCGTCGGCTCTCGACGCCGTCGCAGCGACGAAGGCGCTTCCGCGCCGCAGCGTGACGCGGGTGCCGGCCACGGCCGGTGAGAGGCGGCCCCTGAAGTCGATCTGGTGGCCGAAGGTCGTCGCGCCGGGTGCGCTGAGCGTGAGCA
>Ga0066903_100002399_pt1 | contig 14635 bp, 13 predicted proteins | sample PanSoiMetaGPlot1_FD_67491 | JGI IMG/M metagenome (GOLD analysis project Ga0066903, IMG submission 67491) | Tropical forest soil microbial communities from Panama analyzed to predict greenhouse gas emissions - Panama Soil - Plot 1 (version 2) | ecosystem: Environmental > Terrestrial > Soil >...
TGGCGGGTGCGCTTCCCGGCCGTGATGGTGCTGTGTGTGGCGACGTTCTGGTCGCTGATCGTGCTGGCCTTCGCGATCGACGGCAACGGGGTGGATGTGGGGTACGCGAGGGGCTGGCAGCTCGACTTCTTCCTCTCGGTCACCGCGATCGTCGCCGCGGCCATCGGGCTCTACAACCACCGCGCCATCCGCGAGCCGGCGGCCGACGCGGCCGGCTTCGGCGCCCGCCTCGGTGCCTGGCTGGTCGACGCAGCGCTGGTGATCGTGGGCTGCATCGCCGTCGGCGCCGCCACCGACCAGGCCTTCGGCGGGTACGCGGTGCTGTGGGCAGTGATCGCGACGATCGTGCTCTATCGCGCGCTGTGGGAGTGCTCCTCGGCGCAGGCAACCATCGGCGAGCGGGCGGCGCGGCTGCGGATCGAGCGCCGCGGCGGCGGCCGCATCGGGTTCCCGCGCGCGCTGCTGCGCGCCGCGTGTGAGCTGGCCGACCTCGTCCTGCTGTTCGGGCTTGGGCACCTGATCACCGGCATGACGGGCGGCCTCGCCCTGCACGATCTGATGGCCGGCACGCAGGTCACGCGGCCCGCGCCTGACGCCGCCTGACGGCGAATCGCGTCAGGATAGGAGGGTGATCGTCACCTCCGGACCCGGCTTCTGCGACATCCTCGTCATGGTCGACCACATGCCCTTGGCTGGGGCGCTTGCCGACAGCCGCCAGACGCTCGAGCTCCCGGGAGGCGGCGCTCCCGCCACCGCCGCATGGGCGAGCCGGCTGGGCGAGCCTGCGGCGGTGGTCACCTGCCTGGGCGGTGCCACCGGGTCAGCCCTGCGCGAGGCGTTGGTCGCCGTCGAGGTCGCGGACGAGCCGCTGGCCGGCGACACCGTGCGCTGCCTCGTGCTGATCACGGCAGACGGGGAGCGCACGATGGTCAACCTGGACCCGGTACCCGCGCCGGGCGAGGTACCGAGGGAGGCGCACAACCTGCTTGCCGCGGCGATCGTCTGCTGGTCGGACTGGCCCGACGAGGCGACTGCAGCGGCGGTGGACGGTGCGACGCGAGCCGAGCACCGCGGCGCGCCGCTGCGCCTGCTGCAGCGTGAGCTGGCCGGGGGCCGCCGCCACCAGATCGTCATCGGCTCCGAGCGGGACGGCATCTCGCCGAGCGACGATGAGCTCGGCCGTGCCGGCTGCCTGCTGTGCGTGATCACCGACGGCGCACGCGGCGGGCGCTACTGGGAACCGCAGACCGGCTGGTCGCGGTTCGCGCCAGAGCCGCTGCCCGGGACGTTCGTCGACAGCTGCGGCGCGGGCGACGCCTTTACGGCCGGGGTGCTGGTCGGGATCGCGCGTGGACTGACCGGCGCCGGGGCCGTCGCGCTGGGGGCGCAGGCGGCCGCCGCCTGCTGCTGTCGGCCCGGCAGCTTCCCTGCCTGACTCAGGACGTGGGCGTGCCGGCGTCGAGCACGCCGACCACCTGGAACCAGTCCGGCTCCTCGCCCGGGTTGCGCTCGATGCGCATTCCCAGCTTGCGCATCACTCCCATCGACGCCTCATTGTCATAGGTGGTGGTGGCGACGATCCGGCCCAGCCCCAGCTCCCGAAACCCGTGCTGGACGAGCGCAGTGACCGCCTCGTGCGCGTACCCCTTGCGTCGCTCAGCCGGCTCGATCTCGTAGAACAGGCCGACCTCCGGCAGGAACCCGGCCCGCTCGTTCGGCCAGCTCGGGAGCAGCCCGAACGGCCCCAGTGAGGGCACCAGCCCGATCGCGCCGATCAGGCGGCCGTCCGCGCGGCGCGTCACCGCGCGTTCGCCGTACGGAGGCTGGTCCAGGTCGGCGTGCTCGCCGTAGCTCAGCGCTGTCCAGCGCAGCCAACGCTCACGTCCCGGCCCGAACAGGCGCTCGACGTCGACCAGGTCGCCTTCGTCAAGCTCCCTGACCGTCAGTCGCTCGGTGGTCAGCACGGGGATGCGCATGCTCGAGGGGTGACCGGTGGGACTCGAACCCACGTCCTCCTGGACCACAACCAGGGGCTACCACCAGCTGAGCTACGGCCACCGTGGAGGTCTCAGGATACCAGTCCGTCCCCCGCCAGCACCTCGGCCACACCCGCTGCCGCGCGCCGGTACGGCTCGTCCACACTGTGCGGCGAGAGCCAGGCAACGTAGGGGGTGAGCACGAGGTGGGGGAGCCCGAGCAGGTCGCCTCCGGGCGGCTGCTCCCAGACATGGTCGAAGGCGGCGCGCAGGTGGGTCGCGGCGATCATCGCCGCGCGGTCGACCAGCGCCGCGCGGGCGGTGTTCACCAGCAGCGTGCCGGGCGCCATCAGGCCCAGCCGGCGGGCATCGAGCATGCCCCGTGTGTCGGCGGTCAGCGGCGCGTGTAGCGAGACCGCCTCGGCCCAGCCGACCAGTGCGTCCAGGTCAGGCTCGCCCCCGTCGACGACGGGGTCGTGGAAGCGCACGTCCATCTCCAGCGCCTGCGCCCGCTCGCCCAGCCGCCGGCCGATGTGGCCGTAGCCCACGATGCCCAGCCGCATGCCGCTGATCCGATCCGGCATGCCCGTGTCCGTCGCGTCCCAGCGGCCCGCCTGCACCGCCCGGTCGCCGGCGATCAGGCCGCGGCGCAGCGCCAGCAGGAGGGCCAGTGCGTGGTCGCTCACCTCCTGCGAGCAGTAATCGCCGGCGGTGCGCAGCTCGATCCGGCGCTCGCGCATCGCCTCCACGGGCAGGTGGTCCGTGCCGGTCGAGGCGGTCGCGATCACGCGCAGGTCGGGCAGACGTTCCAGGTCGCCCGCGCCCACCGGCGTCGCCGGTCCGGTCAACAGCGCGGCGACGCCGGCGCCCGACTCCGCCAGGGAGGCCGCCTCGGCCGCGGGCAGGATCGCGCGCACCAGCTCCAGGTCGTATTCGGAGTCGCAGACAACGATGCGCGCCATGCGCGCGAGTCTACTTAAGCCGCGTAGCGGTCTTCGCCGGGGTCGCCCTCGGCGTACTCGGCGCTGGAGGCCTGCTGCAGCAGCTCGTGGTCGAGCACGTAGCGGCGCATGACCTGACGCTCGTTCTCGGTGCGCTCGTCGGCCTCGGCCAGCTCGCGCACGCGCTCCACGATCGTCGAGGGCTCCAGGAACGGCCGCAGCCGGCGGTGGTCGAGCCGGTTGGCGACCTTCGGCCCGCGCACGCTGTTGCTCGGCATGCCGGCCTCGCGGATGAACGGGGCCAGGAAGTTGAGCAGCCCCTCGTCGGTGTCGATCGTGCGTGCCACCCAGGCCCGGCACTCGCCGCGGTTCCAGGTCGCCCAGCAGAGCAGCACGTCGGGCATGCGCGGCACCCGCAGCAGCTTGCCGTCGGCCGCCGCGTCGCGCACGAAGGAGAGGCCGAGGTTCTCGACCTGGGCCAGCTGCGAGAGCGAGACGATCGTGGGCTGGCCCTCCTTCCACTCGCCGCCGTACTTGCCGTGCTCCTGGCCGACCATCACGATTGTGTCCACGATCGAGGCCAGGGAGCCCTCCGTCCCGAAGGCGTGCTCGAGCAGGTCGACGCGCTCGGCCTGGTCGATCCGCAGCACCAGGCGCTTCACCAGCCGCCGGATCTGGGTGGCCGCGTCGACGTCGCCGTCGACCCCGCGCTGATCCTCCCGGCGCAGCAGGTCGTCGGCCGCCTGGAACACCGCCTGCAGCGCCGAGGCGACATCCTCGCCGTCGGCCTGCTCGAGGTGGGCCTCGAGCCGCTCCAGGAAGGCCCGCAGGCGCTGCGGCGCGTCGGGCGACGAGTCACGGGCCAGCTCCAGCAGGGTGGCCGCGAACTGGTTGGCGTCGCCGATGTGGTCGAGCCGCGACTGCAGGTCGGCGTTGGAGATCGCGCCCCGCGGGATCGACAGCTGCACGTAGACGGGGAAGATCTCGGGCGCGCAGATGCGCAGCAGGCTGCGCCAGGACTCCTCGGGCTCCGCCCCGATCTGGCGCGCGCCGAGCACGTCGGGCAGGCGGGGGAACAGCCGCATGGCCAGGAACTCGGCCGACGGCCGGTCGGCCACGGGCACCAGCTCGCGCCAGCGCTCGTGCAGCTCCTGCGTGAGGCCGAGCTGTCCGGTCTCGGCGCGCCGCATCGCGGGCGGCAGCAGGAAGGCGTCCGGCCAGCGCCGGATCGCGTCGTACACGGGCCGGCAGAACAGGCGCAGGGTCTCGAGCACGATGAAGTCGACGGGATTGACCTCGCCTCGCACGGCCGGCAGCGTGGCCAGCACGGCGTTGGCCAGCCGGGTCACGTCGCGCGGCCCGCGCAGGAAGTGGTCGATGCCGCTGGTGGCGACCTGCGCCCAGTAGGCCTCGTCCAGCAGGCCGGCGTCGCGCTCGACGTCGAGCACCGGCCTCAGCATGTCCACGAACAGCTGCTGCAGCGCGGCCCGATCCGGCTCGGGGATGTCGATCGGCACGTTGACGAGCTTCTCGACCAGGGGTGGGATGGGGCCGTTGCGGTCGAACGCCATCACGAAGACCAGGTTGGGCGTGCCGGCCAGTGCCGACACCGCCCGCAGCAGCTCGGCCTGGCCCGGCTCGGGCAGGCGGGAAACGTCGTCCACGAACACCGCCAGCTTGCGGCTGCCGCCCGAGATCGGGGCGAGGACCTTCGCCCGGGCCGGCGCCCCGGCCGGTTCCGGCTTGTCCGCCGCCCCCTCCGCTTTGGCGGTGCTGGGCAGCGTGACCGAGGCGATCGCCCCCAGCAAGCTGGCCGCGAGCGGCCCCGATTCACCGGCGATCCACGGGTTCCACTCCACGACCGACCACTGCCCGCCCAGCTCCAGATAGCTGCGGGTCAGATTGAGCACGGAGGAGCGCCCAGAGCCGGCGCTGCCGAAGACGCCCATCGTCAATCCCTGCGCGGGCACGTGCTCGGTCACGAGGCGAGCCAGGTGGTGGGCGAAGACGGCATGCCCGAGCGCGTCGTGGTGCGCATCGTGCAGTGGCCGGTCCGCGCTCAGGACGACAATCTGCGGATCGGGATCGGACAAGCCTGCTAAGGGGAGTGGTGGGTGGGACGGAGTCTTGGACTGTCATCGGCGAGACACCCCAAAGGCTTGATGGGTTCAGCGCGCTAATCTCGACAAATCTCGCCGAACGCGGGTGTGGCGGAACTGGTAGACGCGCCGGCCTTAGGAGCCGGTGGCCCTGGCCGTGGAGGTTCGAGTCCTCTCACCCGCATGAAATTCCCGCACGATGGGAGGTTTTTCCGTGTGGGCGGAGGGCCGTTACCGCAAATCGGGGATTCGGCCGTGGAACGGGGTGGCCTAGGCTGGCCCTCCGCGATTCTCGCGCCGATCCATGCCCCAGCACCCGACGCTGACACCCGACACCCGATCTCCGCGGCTTCCGCTGCTGCGGGCGGTCCTGGCCAACCTGCCGGGGATGACGCTGCTGGCGTTCGACGAGGAGCTGCGCATCGTGTTCTCGGAAGGGCCCGAGATCGCGTCGGCCGGTGACGGGCAGACGAGGCTGGTGGGCACCCACCTCGGCGACGTGCTGCGGGCGGACATCGGCGAAGAGCTGCTGGGCGCCTGCCGCGACGCCGTGACGGGTCAGACGACCTCGGTCGCGATCCGCTTCGGCGCCGCCGACCAGGTGCACGAGGTTGACGTGGTGCCGCTGGGCGAGACGATCAGCGGCGCCCGCGGCATGATCATCGCCCACGACGTGACCGAGCGCGAGGTCGCCCGGCGCGGCCGGGTGGCGATGGCGGCGATCCTGCGCGCCCAGGAGGACGAGCGGCGGCGGATCGCGGTCGAGCTGCACGACGACGCGATCCAGGTGATGACTGCCGCCCTCTTCCTGCTCGACTCGGCGGCACGCGGCCATGACGGCGACGAAGACGAGGCCGTGCGGCGCGCCCGCGAAATGGTGGCCGAGGCGGTCGAGCGCACCCGTCGCGTGGCCTTCCAGCTGCGCCCGCCGCTGCTGGTCACCGAGGGGCTCAGCGCGGCGCTTCCGGCACTGCTGGCGCGCACCGCCGACGGCCATACGGTGATCTGCCGCGCGGTGATCGGCCGCTACGACGACGAGATCGAGTCGCTGGTCTACCAGACGGTCGAGGAGGTCATGCGCGAGCTGCGCCAGGCCGGCGGTGCGGAGGCCGTCGAGGTCGACCTGCGCGGCGACGAGTCGCGCATCCGCTGCAGCATCGCCTATGAGGGCCGGCCGGTCGTGCTCGACCCCACGGCCGAGCGGGTGCGGCTGCTGGGCGGCCGCTTCCGCATGCACCCGCGGGCCGCGGGCGGGCGCGAGATCGGCTTCACCGTTCCGGTCGGCTAACCGAACGTGATCAGCAGCACCGCGGCCACGCCCAGGGCGATCCCGGCCGCGGTCAGCACGAACGCCATCTGCGGGCTGGGTGACTCGAACCCGCCGCTGTCGAGTGCCCGCTCGACCGCGCGCTGACGGCGCAGCCCATAGACCAGGCAGGCGATGCCCAGGATCGCGAAGCCCGCGCCAACCGCTTCGTATGCCCAGGTGGTTGTCGAGTCGGACAACTCGGGGACGAGCTTGCCGACCGCGAAGCTGACTGCCAGGGCAGTCAGGCCGGTGCGCCACCAGGCAAGGTAGGTGCGCTCGTTGGCGAGGCGGGTGCGGCGGGTGGCGTCGGTCGCCTCGTCGAACCGGCGGCCGCCCGGGGTCTGCGTCCTGCGCTCCTCGTCCATGCGGACACCGTACACCGCGGACGCGCTTCTCAGAGGTCGATCTCGGCGGCGTCGCAGACCGGCTCGTACCCGATCTTCGCGTAGATCGCGTTGCTCGTCGGGTTGGCCAGGTCGGTGTACAGCAGGCAGGTAACCGTGCCTGCCTTGAGGAGCGCCTCGGTCTGGGCGGCGACGAGCGCGGTGGCGTAGCCGCGGCGGCGCAGCTGCGGCGGTGTGTACACCGGGCCGATGCGGGCGAGGCCCGGCCCGGTCTCGCGGGCCATCGACATCGAGACGGGGCCGCCGTCGTCCCACACCATCGCGCCGTGGGGGCGGCCCAGGGCGTCGTCCACGGCGCGGGCCAGCATATCGATGGGCTCGGGCGTGCCGACCTCGGCCGCGAACGCCGCCGCCCAGGCGTGCAGCACGGGTCGGTCGGCGGCCGTGCCGGGGCGGGCCGCGCCGGCGGCCGCGGGCACCCGGTGGGCGGCGGAGAGGGAGTGCAGGCGCATGTGCCGCACGACGGACTGAGCCGCGCCGGTGCGGGCGCTCCAGGCATCGGCCAGCCAGCCCGACTCGGGCAGCGGCCCGTTCACGCCGGTCAGACGCGTCCCCTCGGCCACCAGCGCGTCGGCGAACGCCTCGATCCCCGCGCGGTCGCCCACCGCCACGGGGTGGAACGGCGGCGTCCACAGCATCGCCGCAGCCGTGCGGCCGCCGTCCACGGCGACGCGCAGCGAGTGGCCCGCGTAGCGGGCGGGATCACGTCGCAACGTGGCCACAATCCCCATCGGCACCGTGTGGCGCACAGGGTCGGACGCCAGCAGCGGCCCGGCCAGTCGCTCGAACTCGGTGACGTTGACCTTGCGCACCTCCACCGGCCCACCCTAGCCCCACCTCGGGCGCCGGCGGTGGCGGACTTGCCGGGCCGCGACTAAGGTTAGGAAGGACTTAGGGGAGGGCGCGGGCCTCACCCCCGTCGTCCCATCCCTTATGAAGACGCAGCTGAAAGAGCTTCCCGAGAACCGCGTGCGTCTTGACGTCCAGGTGCCGGCCCACGACGTCGATCACGCCTTCGAGCACGCTCTTCACGATCTCGCCGGATCGACCCGGGTGCCGGGCTTCCGCAAGGGCAAGGCCCCGATGGGCCTGGTGCGCCAGCGTATCGGCGAGGACGTGATCCGCGAAGAGGCGCTCGACAGCCACATCTCCGGCTGGTACCGGCGGGCTGTGGCGGTGGCCGGGATCGACCCGATCGACCGGCCCACGATCGACTGGGACGAGGCGCCTGTCGAGGGCTCGGAGTTCACCTTCTCGGCCGAGGTGGCGGTCAAGCCGCGGCCCAAGGTCAAGACCTACAAGGGCCTGGAAGGCGTGCGCTTCCCGATCGAGGTGCCGGTCGACCGCGTCGAGGACGAGATCGAGCGCCTGCGTGTGACCGTGGCCGAGCTGACGCCGGTCGAACGGGCCGCGCAGCAGGACGACTTCCTGGTGATCGACTTCACCGGCACGATCGACGGCGTCGAGATCGAGGGTGGCCGCGGCATCGATCACGGCGTCGAGCTAGGCGCGGGGCGGCTGCTGGGTGACCTCGAGCGCGGTATCGAGGGCATGAGCGTGGGGGAGGAGCGCGACGTCACGGTCGTCTTCCCGCCCAACTACGGCGAGCCCGGCCTGGCCGGCCAGCAGGCCGTCTTCCACGTCGTGCTGAAGGATGTCAAGGAGCGGGTACTGCCCGAGCTCGACGACGAGTTCGCGATGAGCGTGTCGGAATTCGACACCCTGGCCGAGCTGCGCGCCGACATCGAGGGGCGCATCCGCGAGGTGGTCGAGCGCGAGTCGGACGCGATCTACCGCGGCTCGGTGCTCGACGAGCTGTCCCGCCAGCTCGAGACCGGCGTGCCCGAGGCGCTGGTGCGCAGCCGCATGGCCGCGCTCACCCGCGACCTGATCGACTCGCTGGCCGCCCGCGGCGTCACCACCGAGCAGTACCTGCGCCTCACCGGCCAGACCTCCGAGGAGCTGGTCGAGCAGCTGCGGCCGCAGGCCGAGGACGCTGTGCGCAAGGACCTGGCCCTTGAAGCGGTCGCCGAGGACGAGCAGATCGAGATCAGCGACGAGATGGTCGCCGACTGGGTACGTGAACAGGCAGCCGAGGCCGACGAGGACGCGGAGGCGGCTGTCGAGCGGTTCACATCCGACCCCGCGATGATGACAATGCTGCGCACGGACCTTCGGCTACAGAAAGCTCTGGACATCGCGGTCGATAATGCGAAGGAGATCACGCCCGAGCAGGCGGAGGCCCGCGCCAAGCTGTGGACGCCGGAGAAGGAATCCGAAGCCGCAGGCGGTAAACCCTCAACGATCTGGACACCCGGCTCGCCCGACGCGGGCTGATACGTAGGAGACTTGCATTGAGCCCACTGGTTCCCATGGTCATCGAGCAGACGTCACGCGGTGAGCGCGCGTTCGACATCTACTCGCGGCTCCTCAACGAGCGCATCATCTTCCTGGGAACCCCGGTCGACGACCAGGTTGCCAACCTGATCGTCGCGCAGCTGCTGCACCTCGAGTCGGAGGATCCCGACAAGGACATCTCGCTATACATCAACTCCCCGGGTGGGAGCGTGTACGCGGGCCTGGCGATCTACGACACGATCCAGTTCGTGAAGCCCGACGTGCAGACCATCTGCGTGGGCATCGCGATGAGCATGGGCGCGCTGCTGCTGGCCGGCGGCGCCAAGGGCAAGCGCATGTCGCTGCCCAACTCGAAGATCCTGATCCACCAGGTCTCCTCGGGCTTCCAGGGCCAGGCCACCGACATCGAGATCCACGCCCGCGAGATCATCGACATCCGCAAGCGGCTCGACCAGATCATCGCCGACCACACCGGCCAGTCGATGGAGAAGGTCACGCGCGACACCGAGCGCGACTACTTCATGTCGGCAGAAGAGGCTAAGGAATATGGCATCGTCGACCGAGTGATTGTGCAGCACTGATGGCGCGACCGAGTGACGGCAACGAACAGCTGCTCTGCAGCTTCTGCGGGAAGTCCCAGCGACAGGTCAAGAAGCTGATCGCGGGCCCCGGCGTCTATATCTGCGACGAGTGCATCGACCTCTGCAACGAGATCATCGACGAGGAGCTGACCGCTCCCGCCCAGCTCGACCTCGACAACCTGCCCCGCCCGCGCGAGATCTACACCGTCCTGAACGACTACGTGGTCGGGCAGGAGGAGGCCAAGCGCACGCTGTCGGTGGCGGTCTACAACCACTACAAGCGCGTGCAGATGGCGGCCCAGGCGCCCGATGAGGTCGAGTTGCAGAAGTCGAACATCCTGCTGCTTGGCCCCACTGGCTGCGGCAAGACGCTGCTCGCCCAGACGCTGGCCCGCATCCTCAACGTGCCGTTCGCGATCGCCGACGCGACCGCCCTGACCGAGGCCGGCTACGTCGGGGAGGACGTCGAGAACATCCTGCTCAAGCTGATTCAGGCCGCCGACTTCGACGTGAAGAAGGCCGAGACCGGGATCATCTACATCGACGAGGTCGACAAGATCGCGCGCAAGGCCGACAATCCGTCGATCACGCGCGACGTCTCGGGCGAGGGCGTGCAGCAGGCGCTGCTCAAGATCCTGGAGGGCACGGTCGCCAGCGTGCCGCCGCAGGGCGGGCGCAAGCACCCCCACCAGGAGTTCCTCTCGATCGACACGACGAACATCCTCTTCATCTGCGGCGGCGCCTTCGCCGACCTCGACCGCCTGATCGAGCGCCGCATCGGCCGCAACTCGATCGGCTTCGGGGCCGAGGTGCACTCGCGCAAGCTGCGCGACACCGAGGAGCTGTTCCAGCACGTGATGCCGGAGGACCTGATCAGCTACGGCCTGATCCCCGAGTTCATCGGCCGCCTGCCCGTCGTCTCGGCCGTGCACCAGCTGAAGAAGGACGACCTGATCCAGATCCTGCTCGAGCCGAAGAACGCGCTGGTCAAGCAGTACCAGAAGTTCTTCAACTACGACTCGATCGACCTCGTCTTCACCGACGACGCCCTGGGCGCGATCGCCGACAAGGCGCTGGAGCGCGCCACCGGCGCCCGCGGCCTGCGCTCGATCATCGAGGCGGCCCTACTCAACGTGATGTTCGAGCTGCCCTCGCGGCGCGACGTCAACAAGTGCGTGATCACGCGCGAGACGATCGAGAAGAACCTCGATCCGACGCTCGTGACCGAGGGCGGGGCGACGCTCGACGCGACGGCCGAGCTCGACCAGGAATCGGCCTGAGCGACGCCGCCGCGGCCCGGCCGTTCTAAGATCGCCGGTCGGTGTTGCATCTGCTGCTGATACTCGCGGCCCTGGCCGGGCCTGCGCCCAACGTGCACTCGGTGAGCGTCAGCTCGCCGCAGCCCAACGAGGTCTGGGACGGTCAGGTGCGCGGCCACGTCGCGCCGGGGCCGGCGGCGGTTGTGGTGCAGGCCGGCAAGCGCCGTTTCGCGGTGCCCGTGGCGGCGGATGGCCGGTTCGCCGGGGCGGTGGCCGGGGCGCCGCTGGGCCAGCGCTCGATCACGGTGGCGGGGACGCATGTGGGCCCCGTGTGGAGCGTGCCGGCCGGATCGGTCGCGGCGCTCGAGCCGGATGAGGACGATCCCGCGCTCGACCACGAGCTGCGCCGGTTGGCTCGCTCGGCAACACCGTACGTCGGCGCCTACGTCCACCTCCCGGACGGCCGGGCCGCGGAGTACAACGCCGGCTCCCAGTTCGAGGCGGCCAGCACCCTGAAGCTGCCGATCATGTTGACCTGGCTCTCGACGAACGAGCAGGAGGCGAGCGAGACGCCCGAGTGGGACATGCTCGAGCGCATCACCGGATACTCGGACAACGAGGCGGCCAACCAGGTGCTGGAGGCGGTGGGCGGGAGCGACACCGCGGGCGCGGCGAAGATGGTTGCGCTGATGACGTCGCTCGGCCTGACCCACACCTACATGCAGGGCGGCTACCTGACGGGCGCCGGCGGCGGCCCGCCGGTGATCACGGTCGACAACCCGCCCCCGGGGGCCTACAAGCACACGACCCCGGCCGAGATGGCGCGCCTGGCCGGCTGGCTGGTGGCTGCGGCGGCGGGTAAGGGTCCGCTCGTGCGCCACGGCGTGAGCCCACACGAGGCCCGCGAGCTGCTCTTCCTGATGCTGAACGCTCGCGACCCCGGCCTTGTCCCGGCCGGCGCAGGCGGCCTGCCCGTGGCGCACAAGATCGGCTGGCTCGAGGAGGCGAACAACGACATCGCCATCGTCTTCACCCACCAGGGCCCGGTCGCGATGGCGGTCTACACGAACGGCAGCGAGGACGGCACCGCCCAGACCTTCGGCGCAGCAGTGACCCGCGCTGCCCTGGCCGCCGCCAGGCGCGGCTAGGTGGTCAGCAGCGGCGCGAGTCCGGGGGCGGGCCGGACTGCCGCGCCCAGCCTGAATGGCGGGCAGCGCCGGCCCAGGTCGGCCTCGAGCTGGGTGGTGTCGAACTGCTTGGGGTAGGCGAGGAACGGCAAGAAGGCCGCCAGCTCGCGGCAGAGCGGCCCGGCGCGATGGTTGCGTGCGGCCGCCTCGTCGAGCTGGCGCCGGAACTCGGCCTCGTCCACGAAGCCCACTTCCTCGGCCGGGTCGAGCCAGTCGATGACATCCTGCACGGTGGGCGCGTGGTCGCCGGCCGCCACGTGGTAGACGCCGCCCGGCCGCGGCGCCAGCACCAGCCGCGTCGTGGCCGCGGCCGCCTCGCGGGCGTCGACCATATCGACGGGACTGTCCGGCTCGCCCGGCAGTGCGCGCAGCGCACCGCGCCCCACCAGCGAGAGCGCGAGCGCCACCCCGCTGCCGCGCACGTCCGCCCCCAGGATCACGCTGGGCCGCACGACGATCACCGGGAACGCGTCGCGGCGCTCGGCGACGAGGAGCTCGGCTCGGTACTTCGAGCTGTCGTACGCGTTGAGGAAGCCCGCGGCGTGGGCGAGCTCCGACTCCAGGATCACGCCGGAGCGGCGGCCCGCCACGAACGCGGTGCTGACGTGCGCGAACACCGCCAGCTGCGGCGCCGCGCCCGCCAGCGCGAGCAGGTTGCGGGTGGCCGTGACGTTCGCGGCGTGCGAGTCGGCCGGCGGCCCCGTGAAGCGGGTCAGCGCGGCCGCGTGCACGATGCCGGTCAGACGACGGGCCAGCCGCGCCTGGGCCTGTGGCTCGATCCCGAGCCCCGGCAGCCGCAGGTCGGCGGGCAGTGCCGACAGCCGCGTCGGCAGGCGGTCGCAGCGCATGGCCGCACACAGCCGGCGGCCGGCCTCGGCCTCGCTGCCCGCCCGCACCAGCGCGGTCACGTGCCGCCCCGAGGCGAGCAGCTCGGCCGTCAGGAGCGGGCCGAAGCTGCCGGTCGCCCCGGTCAGCAGCAGGGTGGGCCCGGCCGCGGGCCGCGTCATCGCGCGTTGCCGTGCCCAGCCGACGGCAGGGGTGAACCCGTCCGCCGGGTCGAGCTGCTTCACGCCGAACGCATACAGGCCCTGGTCGAACAGCACGTGGCTGACGAAGCCGACCACAACCGCCAGCCCAACCACCTCCGCCGACATGTCGAGCACCAGCCACAGCGCAAGCGCTCCGCCCACCACGGAATCGCCTTGGTCTGCGGTGTACTGGGTGTACGCAGCGCGCCGCGACATGCCTCCCGGCGCGATCCCGAGCTGGCGCTTGACGAAGCTGTTGGGCAGCTCCGAGAGCGAGTAGCTGACTCCGAACACCAGCCCCAGCAGCAGCGGGTTGATCGACTGGTAGTCGATCAGGCTGAGCGAGTCGAACCCGGGCAGGTCCTCGGCCTCCCGCTGCACCGTCACGACCACCGTGCTGCCGGCGACCATGAGCACCGGGCCGCGCCACGTCTTGTTCGCCCCGAAGATCGGGCGGCCGCGCAGCGTGCGGCCGGCGTCCAGCGGCCGCGCCAGGCTCGGCAGCAGGTTGCGCTTGATCGCCGCCGAGTGCAGCACGCCTGCCACCAGCAGCGGAACGACCAGGTAGATGACCTGCGCGACGATCACAGGAACTGCAGCAGCAGGCCGGCTGCCACGGGGATGCAGAGGTTGTCGAGGCCGCTGTCCAGGAACAGCTCGACGACGGTGAGCGCGAGCCCGGCCGCGGCCGCCACGAGCAGGGCGGGGAGCGCCGCGGTGCCTCCTGCCAGCAGCACGCCCAGCCCGATCGCGGCCGCGACCGCGAAAAAGGTGGTGCTGCCCACGGCCGACTTGCCGGCGCTGAAGCTGAGCGGCCGCCGTCCGTAGCGCTCGCCCACCAGCCCGGCCAGCCCGTCGGCCAGGCCCAGCACCAGCACGCCGTACAGGAACACCTCGCGGTTGGGCGCGATCAGCGCCAGCCCTGCCAGCCCCAGCGGGAAGTAGACCTCGCCGCGAGTGGTGCGGGAGACGTCGTGCACGCTGGGCAGCAGGCCGAACCGCTGCGAGGTCGCCATCACCAGCGTGAACAGCAGGGCCACCGCAACGATCTGGCCTCGCGTCAGCACGAACGCGAGCAGCGCCGCCGCCAGTGCCGAGCCGATGTGCACCACCCTGCGCGACACCTCCGGCGCCAGGTGCAGGCGACGCTGAAGCAGTTCGGTGGCGATCAGAAGGACGACGAAGACCGTGATCGTGAACGCGACCACCATCGGCCGACCCTATCAGGCAGTCGTGGCGATCGCTACGAGCCGGTATGGTCGCCGGATGGCACAGGAACTGCTGCGGATTCCGAACCTGCTCTCGCTCGGCCGGCTTGCCCTCGTGCCGGTGCTGTGGGTGCTTGCCATCCAGGGCAACGCCCGCGCAGTCGGCATCGGGATGGCCGTCGCCTTCGTGACCGACGTGCTGGACGGCTGGCTGGCGCGGAAGCTGGGCCAGGAGTCGCCGATCGGCAGCGCGCTCGACAGCCTGGCCGACAACGTCCTGCAGCC
>Ga0066903_100002400_pt1 | contig 14635 bp, 16 predicted proteins | sample PanSoiMetaGPlot1_FD_67491 | JGI IMG/M metagenome (GOLD analysis project Ga0066903, IMG submission 67491) | Tropical forest soil microbial communities from Panama analyzed to predict greenhouse gas emissions - Panama Soil - Plot 1 (version 2) | ecosystem: Environmental > Terrestrial > Soil >...
TCGATCTCCTTGTCGTTGAGCTCGCCGGCGCGCAGCTTCCGGCGGAACACGTCCTTGGTGGAGGCACTGGCGTTCTCGCCCACCAGCGCGTTGACCACACGCTCCTCGGCGGCCTGTTGCGCCCGCGCCTGCACGTCCTTGCGCTTGCGCTCACGCGTCAGCGTGATCGCAATCTCGACGAGGTCGCGCACGATCTGCTCGACGTCGCGGCCGACGTAACCGACTTCGGTGAACTTGGTGGCCTCCACCTTGAGGAACGGCGCGCCCGCAAGCTTGGCGAGGCGGCGCGAGATTTCGGTCTTGCCGACGCCGGTTGGGCCGATCATCAGGATGTTCTTGGGCAGCACCTCCTCGCGCAGCCGGTCGTCGAGCTTGAGGCGACGCCAGCGATTGCGCAGCGCGATAGCGACCGCGCGCTTGGCGTTGCCCTGGCCGATGATGTAGCGGTCGAGCTCGGAGACGATCTCGCGGGGAGAGAATTCGGTCATGCGTTCCGTACCATGAGGAGAGCGCGGCCATCCGGTGTATCGACCTCGTGTGCCTTGTGGAAGCCGGCTTTTTCATACGCTCGGACAGCGCGCGCGTTGGTCGGATCGGGATCGGTGATGACGCGCGGTATGCCGGCTGCGAGCAGATGGTCGGTGAAGGCGCGAATGAAGGCCGAGCCGTGGCCGCAGCCGACCATGTCGACTTCGCCAATGAACTGATCGATGCCGCGCGTTCCAGCCGGATGCAGCCCCAGCCCGTTCTCGGGCCAGGCCGTCTGGGCATAGCACTGCAGATAAGCGAAGGCGCGATTGTCCTTCACGACGATGTACTGATCCATTGCGGGCTCATCGAGGTCTTCAGTCACGAGCGTGAGCTGCTCGGGTGGATCGCCCCACCATTCACTGACATGGGCGGTCATGAGCCAGCGCCGCACCAGCGGCAGATCATCCGCAGTCATCGGCTCGAACCGGTAGATGTGCTGCTGCATGCGTCAACCGGTTTGGAGCGTCTCAACTGTGATGCTTCGATTGGTGTAGACGCAGATGTCGGCGGCGATATCGAGGGAGCGACGCACGATCGTCTCGGCATCCAGTGGTCCATCGACCAGCGCACGAGCTGCGGCAAGCGCGTAGTTCCCGCCCGAGCCGATGCCCATGACACTGTTTTCTGGCTCGAGCACGTCGCCGGTTCCAGTGAGGACGAGTGAAACTTTGGCGTCGGCCACCAGCATCATGGCCTCGAGCCGCCGCAGATAGCGATCCGTGCGCCAGTCCTTGGCGAGCTCAACCGCCGCACGCGTCAGCTGTCCTGGATACTGCTCGAGCTTCGCCTCCAGCCGCTCGAACAGCGTGAAGGCATCGGCGGTGGCGCCCGCAAACCCGCCGATCACGTCGCCCTTACCCAGGCGGCGGACCTTCTTGGCGTTGGCCTTCACGATCGTCTGGCCAATCGACACCTGTCCATCGCCACCGATGGCAACGACGCCGCCCTTACGGACCGTGAGGATGGTAGTCCCGTGCCAGGACGGGGGTTGCGCAGATTGCATGGCTCGAGAAATCCCGTTCAGGGTCAACATGTAGGACCTGGGACAACGCGACGCAATTCCCACCGGTACGCTGCTGAGTTCATCTTGGTGGGCGGCATCGTCAGATCTGGGAGGGTCGCTATGTCGAACTCCATGAAGGGAATGATTGCGGGTCTCGTTGCAACGCTTGTCCTCTCCGGGCTCCTTCTGCTCAAGAGCACGATGGACTTGGTGCCCGAGCTCAACATCATCCGGTTGCTCGTCAATCTCGGCAGTATCACTGCCGTGCAGGCCTGGATGGATCATTTCATCGTGGGCGTCGTGGTCTGGGGCCTTCTGTTCGGCGCCTATGACTCGCTCGCCAGCCGCCCTGCCCACTGGCTCAAGGGCATCATCTTTGGAGTCTTCACCTGGCTCATCATGATGGCGGCGTTCATGCCGCTCGCCAAGGTGGGCTTCTTTGGCTCGAAGATCGGCCCGATGGCGGCGGCGGTGACCCTCATGTACCACCTCGTCTATGGTGCGGTTCTGGGAACCACCTACGGGCTCTTGTCGGCCTGGGTGCCCGTCAAGGCACCCGAGGGCTCACGCCAAACTTGAGCTTCGGCCGTCCCGCAGGGGTCCCAAACGTTAACCTCGGCTCCCCTGAAAGGGCCGGGATGACAGGCTTTTTTCATGCTTCGGTGGCGGAGTTGCCCGGCGCCTGTTACAAGGCCGGCGATTTCAAGGATGCATGCATGCGCAAAGCCACCATCAAGCGCACCACCAAGGAAACCGACGTCGAGATCGCGGTCGATCTCGACGGCAGGGGCGCGTCTTCGATCGCGACCGGCATCGGCTTTCTCGACCATATGCTTGATCTCCTGGCGCGCCATTCGCGGATTGATCTGACGGTCAAGGCCAAGGGCGACCTGCACATCGATCACCACCACACCACGGAGGACGTGGGCATTGCGATCGGGCAGGCGGTGCGGGATGCGCTCGGAGACAAGAAGGGCATCACCCGCTACGCCGACGTGCACATGCCTATGGATGAAGCGCTCACGCGCGTGGCGATCGACATCTCGGGTCGGCCGTTCCTGGTGTTCAAGGCCGAGTTCGTGCGCGACAAGGTCGGCACCTTCGACACCGAGCTGGTGCAGGAATGGTTCCAGGCTTTTGCCATGAATGCCGGCGTGACGCTGCACGTCGCGACGCTCTACGGCACTAACGACCATCATATTGCCGAATCCTGCTTCAAAGGTCTCGCCCGCGCGTTGCGCGCCGCGGTCGCAATCGATCCACGGGCGGCCGACGAGGTGCCGTCGACCAAGGGCTCGCTCTGAGAGACTGCCGGCATGAAGCACAGCGCAAACCCGGTGCACCACGACATCAGGGCCCGGATTGCACTTTGCGTCATCCGGGCTACATGCAGGGATAGGTTTGTCGACTGAGGTTCACCATGGCTGTCTACACTGTGCACGAGCCGCCGCCGAAGCGCTTTGAGCAGACCAGCGATCCCGAGCGATTCGCCTTCGTGCGCGATGGCTTCTCGTTCTGGGCATTCGTGTTCGGCCCGCTTTGGATGCTCCGGCACCGCATGTGGCTGGTGCTGGTCGGCTATGTCGGCGTCTCCGCTGTGCTGGAGCTGATGTTCAGCCTGTTGGGCACGACGGCGGCACCAAGGCTCGGAGCGGGGTTCCTTCTCTCCATCCTGGTCGGGATGGAGGCGGCGACGCTGCGCCGGTTCACGCTGGGTCGCCGCCGCTGGAGCAATGTCGGTGTGATCGTGGCAGATGATCTCGAAGCGGCGGAGCGCCGTTTCTTCGACGTCTGGGTCAAGAGCGGTGGAGCGGCGCCGCGGACAACGAGCGAGGCTCAATCGCGGCAGCTCGTGCCGGCGCCCGACGTCATCGGCCTGTTTCCGCAGCCGGGAACGCAAGCGGGAACCAAGCGGTGAGCGTCGCGATCGTCGATTACGGATCCGGCAATCTGCATTCGGCCGCCAAGGCATTCGAGCGCGCGGCGCGCGAATGCGGACACGAGCAGCCGATCGTGGTGACCGGCGATCCGGATGCGGTCGCGCGCGCCGACCGTGTGGTGCTGCCGGGCGTGGGCGCGTTCGCCGACTGCCGCCGTGGCCTCGATGCGGTGCGCGGCATGGTGGACGCGCTCAATATGCGCGTGCGCCAGCAGGGGCGGCCGTTCCTCGGCATCTGCGTCGGCATGCAGCTCATGGCCGAGCGCGGGCGCGAATATGAGGTGACGGAAGGGCTCGGCTGGATTACGGGCGAGGTCGACCGCATTACGCCTTCCGATCCAGGCTTGAAGATCCCGCATATGGGTTGGAACACGCTCAATGCAATGCAGTCGCACCCGCTGCTCGACGGGATTACGGTCGGAGCCGCCGGCCTGCACGCCTATTTCGTTCACTCGTTCGAGCTCAAGCCCGCCGAGCGCTCTGACCTGATCGCACAGTCTGAATACGGCGGTCCGGTGACCGCGATCGTCGGCCGTGACACTGTCGTGGGCACACAGTTCCATCCCGAGAAGAGCCAGCGGCTCGGGCTCAAGCTGATCGCGAATTTCCTCAAGTGGGCGCCGTGATCCTGTTTCCGGCCATCGATCTGAAGGAAGGCCTGGCGGTGCGGCTCGAGCAGGGCGACATGGCGCGCGCCACCATCTTCAATCGCGATCCGGCCGCGCAGGCGCACACCTTCGAGGCGCAAGGCTTCAAGTATCTGCACATTGTCGATCTCGACGGCGCTTTTGCGGGCAAGCCGGTCAATGCCGCGGCGGTCGAGCGGATTCTCGAGACGGTCGCGATCCCGGTGCAGCTCGGCGGCGGCATTCGTGACATGGCCACGATTGAAGGCTGGCTCGGCAAGGGCGTCAATCGCGTGATCATCGGTACTGCGGCGGTGCGTGATCCCGAGCTGGTGAAGAGCGCGGCGCGCACGTTTGCGGGCCGCGTGGCGGTCGGTCTTGATGCGCGCGACGGCAAAGTCGCGGTGCATGGCTGGGCAGAGACCTCCGAGCTCGCCGCGCTCGACATCGCGCGCCGCTTCGAGGATGCCGGCGTTGCGGCGATCATCTACACCGACATCGCGCGCGACGGCCTGCTCAAGGGCCTCAATCTCGACGCCACGATTGCGCTGGCGGACGCCGTTTGCATTCCGGTGATTGCGTCGGGTGGGCTCGCCTCGCTCGATGATGTGCGTGCGCTGATGGGGCCGCGTGCCAAAAAGCTCGCCGGCGCGATCGCGGGCCGTGCGCTCTACGACGGCCGGCTCGATGCGGCCGCGGCGCTGGCGCTCATGGCAAGCGCGTAGATCGTAGCCCGGATTGAGCGAAGCGAAATCCGGGAACGACGAAGCAGGATGCACCGTTGCTGCCGGATGTCGCTTCGCTCCATGCGGGCTACGGCCGCTCTCAATCCCGCGTCGCCAGGATAGCGGTCAGTGCCGGATCGTTCTTTTCCCCGAGTTCGTCGATGCGACGCTTGCACCACTGATAAGCGCCTTCGAACACCTCGAAGTGACGATCGAAATCAAGCAGCGTTGCGCCCGGCAGCTCCGGCACCGGCAGCACGAGGTCGAGCGGGCCAATCGGCAGCCGATCAGGATCCTGGTTCAACACCAGGCAGCGCTGCAGCACGCCGATTGGGCCAGGGATTGGCGGCAACCGCCCGCGGCCGGAGCGCGTGAGCAGCGCGCGGGCAAGCTGCCAGCGCCCCGGGATGCTCATGTAGTCGACCTCAAAGCGCTGCACGCGCCCGCGCAGGCCAAAATGCACGACCAGGTTGGGGCCGGTCTTGAGCGCGCTCATCGGGCCGAGCGGAATATTGTCGACCACCCCGCCATCGACGAGGAGGCGTCCGTCGTCGGAAATCACCGGCGGCAAGATGGCGGGTAGCGAGCCTGATGCGCGCACCGCCTTCCAGATCGGTCCGCTGCGGATCAGGTAGGGCCCCTGCCACGAGCCGTCGAGCAGCGTCGTCACTGCGAAATAGGGCCGCCAAGCCTCCTCGATGGCGATACCCATGAACGCGCGCCGCAGCGCCTCATCGAACACGATGTGATCGAGCAGCGCATAACGGGGCAGCGTGAAATGTTTGAAGCCCTTGCTGATCACGAAGATGTCGTGCGCCGCGAGATCGACCTCCTCCGGGCTCTTGAGCAACGCAAAGCCAGCGAGCACAGCGGCGCCGACGCTGGTGCCGCCGAGAATGTCGAACTGGACGCCGTGCTCCATGAACGCCTTGTAGATGCCGATATGCGCAGGGCCGAAACCGCCGCCGCCTGCTGCCACGAAGCCGAGCGCGCGGCCGGTCAGGAAACGATGCAGGCTCTTGACGTCGCGATCGTCTTCGAGCGCCACCTGATGATGCATCGCGACTTCGCGATCGCGCAGCCATGCGGCTGTGCCTTCGACGGCGCCCTGGCGCCGCTCATGCACCAGCACGAGCCGGCGGCGCGCGGGCGGATGAATCGAGAAGGCAAACTCTTCGACCGGATTGAGCTCGTTCGGACCGGGTCCCGCGACCGCCACGATCACCTGGTCGGCTTGCCGGATCGCCTTGCGGGTCCAGTCGGTCAATGTCGACTCGCACAAAAAGACGACGAGCTCGTTCTCGTTCTCGAGCGCATTGAGCCAGCCCGATACATTGGGGTCGTCCGCGTCATGGCCAGGGAAATGCTCGCGCAGGCTCGCATGGTCGAGCACGAGGCCCTTGCTGCTGCGCGTGACGAGGCGATGCAGATGCGCGAAGAAAGCGGGCGGGATTGGCGCGCGGCCACCGGTGATGACCGCAGCGGTGCGTGCGACGCCGACGCGCGGCGAATGATCGATACGCGCACTGTTCTCGGCGAGCCTTCGTGCTAGCGCGCCAAGCAGCGTCTGATAGATCGCCGGCACCGCGCGCGCCACGGCGTTGAACGAAGGACGATCGAGCTCGAGCACGACGGAGTCGCGCGCCGCCACGATGGTCGCGGTGCGCGGCGCGCCGGAGAAGAACCCGATCTCGCCGATCGACTCGCCTACGCCGATCTCGTTGATAAAGTGGTCCTGGCCTTCGACCCAGACCTCGAACCGCCCGGACACGACGATAAAGACCGAGTCCGAAGGAGTGTTTTGCCGGACCAGAGTGTCGCCGCGGGTGAGGCTCAGCACCTTGGCTTGCGACCAGACGGCGGTTAGCTGCTCCTCCGACAGCTCGCGGAAGATGGCGGTCGAGCGGACCAGGTCCGTGGTGTTGAATGTTGCCGGCTCGCTTGGCATTGTGCCCCGCGCAATTCGCGCCTCCGGTACCAGCATATAGGCAGACCGGTTAATTCCGGGCAACGGCAAGGCTGCATGTTCAAGGTCCGCGTCATCCCCTGTCTCGACGTCAAAGACGGGCGGGTCGTCAAAGGCGTAAATTTTGTGAACCTGCGCGACGCCGGCGATCCGGTGGAGGCAGCAATCGCCTATGACGCGGCCGGCGCCGACGAATTAACCTTTCTTGACATCACGGCCAGTCACGAGGATCGCGCCATCATCCTGGACGTGGTCCAGCGCACAGCCGAGGCCTGCTTCATGCCGCTCACGGTCGGCGGCGGCGTGCGCAGCGTCGATGACATCCGCGCGCTCCTACGCGCCGGTGCTGACAAGGTCTCGATCAATACGGCGGCGGTGACGCGGCGGGCGTTCGTGAAGGAGGCGGCCGAGAAATTCGGCGATCAGTGCATCGTGGTGGCGATCGACGCCAAGAAGGTGTCGGCTCCGGGCGAGCCCAATCGCTGGGAGATATTCACCCACGGCGGGCGCAAGCCGACCGGGCTCGAGGCCATCGCCTATGCGCGTGAGGTGGTGGCGCTCGGGGCCGGCGAGATTTTGCTCACGTCCATGGATCGCGACGGCACCCGGCAGGGCTTCGATATTGCGCTCACGCGCGCGATCGCCGATGCGGTGCCGGTGCCGGTGATCGCCTCGGGCGGCGTGGGCACACTTGATCACCTGGTGGATGGCATTCGCGACGGGCATGCGACCGCGGTGCTCGCGGCCTCGATCTTTCATTTCGGCGAATACACAGTTCGGCAGGCCAAGGAGCACATGGCTCAGGCTGGCCTGCCGATGCGGCTCGATTTTTGAAATCGAGCCGCGATCACATAGCGGTCAGGCTTTCGCCAGCGCCGCCTTGGCGATGGCGCCCGCCATGCTCACGAACTCGCTCGGCATCATGACGATGGTCATCGTGTTCTGCTCGGCGCCGACCTCGGTCAGCATCTGCATGCGGCGCAGCTCGAGGCCAGCCGGGTTCTGCATGATGATCTCGGAGGCGCGGCGCAGCTGCTCGGAGGCCTCGAACTCGGCCTGTGCCTTGATCAGCCGCGCGCGCTTCTCACGCAGCGCTTCCGCCTCCTGCGCCATGGCGCGCTGCATCGATTCCGGGATCTCGACATTCTTCATCTCGACGCGCTCGACCTTGACACCCCAGGGCTCGGTGACGGCGTCGATCTTGCCCTGAATAATACTCGCCACGGTCTCCTGCTCTTTCAGCACCTCGTCCAGCGAATGCTGGCCGATACCGGTCCGCAACGTGGTGAGTGCGACCTGAATAACGGCGAGATCGATGTTCTTCACCTCGATCACCGCGAGCTTGGGGTCGACGATGCGATACCAGACGACTGCGTTGACCTTGATCGGGACGTTATCCTTGGTAATCGTTTCCTGCTGCTCAACGGCGGCCGTGTTGATGCGTAGGTCGACCGTCTGCTGCCATTCGATCAGTGGGATGATCCAGTAGAGGCCGGGGCCGCGGGTTCGCATGTAGCGCCCGAGCCGGAAGATGACAGCGCGCTGGTATTGGTTGGCAATGCGTAGGCCCATGAATCCGATCGCCAGCAATACGAGGATTGCCAAGATCGTGGGTGACATGATGCTGCTCCAGATGCGTTGGAGTGACCCGGGTCGAGGCCAGGGCGCTGACTTAAGTGTTTGAGAGAGATGGTCGGATAAACGCCAACAAGCCTCGTGGGCGATGGCCAAAATGGACGGGCGCATGCCCGGCCGGGGACGCCGGACAGATGGGGTGGCGGGGCCCGGCAGGGATGGGGCGCCTTGCAAAGCCGCTATGCAAAGCCGCAAGGGTGGCGGCGCTGAAAGACCACAATCGCGGGGAGCGCGGCAGTTAACATTTCTTACCAGCGCGGGCTGCCCAGGCGAGCGCCTGCTCCAGACGGTCGTTGCCCCAGAACAATTCGCCATCGGCGGTCACGAAGGTCGGGGCGCCAAAGATGCCAAGCTGTTGTGCAGCCTGGGTCTCATCCCGTAGCCGAGTCTTGATCGGCTCGGACTTTGCTTTCGCCAGCACGTCATCGGGAGCCGCGCCTAACGCCGTGAGCAGCCGCGCGATGGTGGCGCTATCGTCGATCCGGCCGGCTTCGCCGAACTCGGCTCTGAACACGGCGCGGCAGAACTCCTCGCCCCAACTCTCCGCCAAGCCGACGAGCGCCGCGCGTGCCGCCAAGAGGCTCGGCTGTGGAAAGGTCTCCGGCTGGCAGAATGGCAGACTGAGATCAGCGCACAGTCGCTCGAGATCGCGCCACATGTAGCGGCCCTTGGCCGGATAGAGATTGAACGGTGAACTGTCCCAGCCCTGCGCCTTGAAGATCGGCCCGAGCAGGAATGGCCGGAACTGGACTGTAACGCCGGCCGTTGCGGCAAGCGGAGCAATCCGCATTGTGGCCGGATAGGAATAGGTCGATGCAAAGTCGAACCAGAAATCGAGCGCGGGCATGTCGAGGACGGGCATGGGACGATTCAATCCTGGCGCGGTAGGTTTGGCGAGCCCCCGCGATGTTAGTCTTAGGCTCTATTTTCGCCGGCAGGGCGAGATGCTATGGCAGATGTCGGAGAACCCACCATGCCGTTCACCCTGCATGATCTCGAACAGCGCGTGAAAGAACGCGCGGCCGCCAGCGCGGAGGCGTCGTATACGCGCAAGCTCCTGGATCGTGGAGTGGTGCATTGCGCCAAGAAGCTCGGTGAGGAGGCGATCGAAACCGCGCTCGCGGCGGTTGCGGAGGAGCGCGAGCGGCTGATCGCGGAGGCGGCCGATCTTGTCTACCATCTCGTCGTGGTGCTGCAGGCGCGCGGCATTGCGCTCGCCGAAGTCGAGGCGGCGCTGGCGGCGCGCACCGGCCAGTCGGGCCTTGAGGAGAAAGCGTCGCGCAAGCAGGTCTGACGCCGGTCGATCGCGCTGGTGCCGCGGATTTGAAGTTTCTATAAGATTCGCGGCAAACTCTGCTGGGAACTTCAAATCGAAAGCCGCACTAGAACTATAGCGTTGCTAGTGCCCCTTTGCTTCCGAAGTTCGTGTCAGAGGGTGAGGCGCCGACTTACGAACTTCGGAAGCAGGGCACTAGATGGAACAACGCACCGAAGAAATCCTCTCTCCCTATCGCATCTTCCCCCGCGCCGAATGGGCACGGCTGCGCGCCGATACGCCGATGACGTTGTCACCGGCGGAAGTGGGCCGCTTGCGGTCGGTGCACGATCGCCTGGACATGCGCGAGGTCGAGGAGATCTACCTGCCGCTCTCCCGCCTGCTCACGCTCTACGTGGCGGCGACGCAGCGTTTGTTCCGGGCGCAGCAGAACTTCCTCGGCACCGAGGACACCAAGGTACCTTACATCATCGGGGTCGCGGGCTCGGTCGCGGTCGGCAAGTCGACCACGGCCCGTGTGCTCAAGGCGCTGTTTGCGCGCTGGCCGAACACGCCGCGAGTCGATCTCGTCACCACCGACGGCTTCCTCTATCCGAACGCGGTGCTCGAGCGCGAAGGCCTGATGGAGCGCAAGGGCTTTCCGGAGAGCTATGACCTGCCGGCGCTGCTGCGCTTCCTCAACGAGGTGAAGGCCGGGCGCCATCCGGTGAGCGCGCCAATCTACTCACACCTGGTCTATGACGTGAAGCCGAATGAGTGGGTGACCGTCGATCAGCCCGACATTCTGATCGTCGAGGGGCTCAATGTGCTGCAGACCGGGCGACCGCCGAAGGATGGCAAGGCGATCCCTTACGTGTCGGATTTCTTCGATTTCTCGATCTATCTGGATGCCGACGAGGATGTGCTACTGCGCTGGTACGTCGATCGCTTTCTGGCGCTGCGCGGCACTGCCTTCAGCGATCCGCAGTCCTATTTCCATCGCTATTCGAAACTTTCCGATCAGGACGCGGTCAAGACCGCGACCTCGATCTGGTCGCGCATCAATCTGGTTAATCTGAACGAGAACATCCTGCCGACGCGCCAGCGCGCTGACCTCATCCTCACCAAGAGCGGGAGCCACCTGATCGAGCAGGTGGCGTTGCGCCGGCTGTAGGACGGCGCTGCGTCGACGGGGCGGGAGTCTGCGCGGCGGCGCGCTGCTCCAAGGCGCCGAGCACAACCCCGGTCGTGACTGCATAAACGACCGTCCACAGCACAAAGAACGGCAGATCGAGGAGCTGTCGAATGAGTGCGGCTTTGAAGGTCCAGAACAGCTCATCGGCAAAACTGCGCAGCACCCAGCCGACCGCCGGCGCGGCTGCGGCATCGAGCGCGATGGCGACTCCGCTCAGCAGCAAGAACAGTGCGAACACGCGCAAGCGGTTGTGGCGCGTGAGCCGCCACACACTGGCCATGCTTCTGAAGCCGGTGCGCAGCAGTTGGCCAATCGCCAGATAGGACATCGCGACTACCGCCGCCATGACAATGACCTGCACGACCTGGCCGGTTCGGCCGATCGCGTTGAGCAGGTCGTCGGAGAGGCCGAACTGTTCGTAAATGGCGGCGAGCGCCTTCACGTTCAGGACCCGCAATCCGCCATCAATGAGATTGACCACTGAGAACAGCACTGCCGCGACCAGGATGGCGACGCCGAGCTCGAATCGCAGTCGCAGCCGCCGGAAGATTGGCAATCCCGTGAGGCCGCGCCGCGTATGACGGTCGCTCATGTCGGCGAGCACGAACGCCCAGGCCATGGCGCCCCAGGGCGTCTCCGCGACGGCCGTGAGCCAAGTGGGTGGACTGTAGTTCGGCGACAGGAGCCAGGCCGGTAGCATGGGAGGAAAGGAGAGCGACAGCCAGTCGAGCACAATCTGCGTCGCCGCCACCAAGAGGCACGGAAACCAGACCAGGAGAAACAGGCTGCCGGCATTGCGCCCGCAATAGCGCGCGACCGCCGCCAGCGCCTTGAGCACGCGCAGCAGCCCCACCTTCTGGGCGCTGCGTGGGGGTCGGTCGGCCGTCCTGAGCATGATCCTGCACGCTCCGCTCTATGATGCAGGCCTGTCGCCGATGATTACGCCGCAAGCGAGGCAGCGGTAACCGTCGCGAGCGCGGCCTTGAGCCGTTGTCGGTCGAGCGGCTTGGTCAGGAAGCCGTCCATGCCGGCGAGCCGGCAGGCCTCGCGCTCCTCCTCGAGCGCGTTGGCGGTGAGTGCAATGATCGGCGTGCGCGCGAGACCCTGCTCGGCTTCGGCGGCGCGAATGCGGCGTGCGGCCTCGATGCCGTCGCTGCCGGGCATATGCACGTCCATGAGAATGAGGCTGAAGGGCTCGCCGGCGGCCTGCGCGTCGCGCCAGGCCGCGACCGTGGCCGCGCCATCGGCTGCCAGGGTCGGGCGGTGGCCAAGCCGCGTGAGCAGTGCCCGCGCCAGCAGCGCGTTGATCTCGTTGTCCTCGGCCACGAGGATTGGCTGGCCGCCAGCCGGCGCCGTGCCATCCGCCTCGCCCGCCAAGCCTGCAATGTCGTCCGCCATCTCGCTGGCGCGATCGAAGGCCTGGTCTGGAGCGGTGAGGCGTGCGGCGAGCGATGCCGATCGCACCGGCTTGACCAGATAGCCGGTGAAGCCCGCCGCCTTGAGCGCCGGCAGGTCGTGACGCGCGGCCGGAGTGACCAGTACGATGCGACGCGGAACACGCGCGGCTGCGAGCGCCTCACAGGCCTCCCGCCCGAGCGCATGGTCTGCCACCAGCGCGTCCCATGACCATTGGGCAAGACGCGCGCGCGCTTCGTCGATGTCGGCGGCGGTGCGGGTGCGCGCACCCCAATCGGCGAGCCGACGTTGCAGCAGCCTTGCCTCGATCGCGGCCGGCGCCACGACCAGGCAATTGATGCCGCTGAGGTCGGGCCGGACGATGTCGGGCGGATTGGGCGCCTGCGGCAGCGCGATCGTGACGCGGAACGTCGATCCGGCGCCGGGCGCGCTCTCCACGCCGACATGGCCGCCCATGCGCTCGATGATCCCGCGCGAGATCGCGAGCCCGAGCCCGGTGCCGAGGAAAGCGCGCGCGGCGCTGTGGTCGGCCTGCTCGAACTCGTGAAAGATTCGCTCCTGCTCGTCAGTCGCAATGCCGATGCCGGTGTCGTGCACCGCGATGACGATCGCGTCGGGGTCGCTTCCGCGCTCGACCACGATCGAAAGCCCGCCCTGGTCGGTGAACTTGATGGCGTTGCTGGCGAGATTGAGCAGGACCTGCCGCAGGCGCGCAGCATCGCCCACGACCTGCCGCGGCACGGTGTCGGCGACATAGGAGGCGACCGCGAGATCTTTGGCCTGCGCTCGTGGCGCGATCAGCTCCACCGCCTCCTCGACCAGTGCGGCGAGATCGAACACGTGCGGCTCGAGGTCGAGCCGGCCGGCCTCGATCTTGGAGAAATCGAGCACCTGCTCGATCAGCGCCAGCAAGGTCTCGCCTGATGCTTTCACGGCGCGCGTGTAGGTGGACTGCTCGGGCGTCAGCGCGGTGTCGCGCAGGAGGTCGGACATGCCGAGGATGCCGTTGAGCGGCGTCCTGATCTCGTGTGACACCACGGCTAGGAAGCGCGATTTGGCACGGCTTGCGGCCTCCGCCTGGTCGCGCGCGTCGGCGAGCGCACGCTCGGCCTGGGCGCGATCGGTGACGTCGCGGCCGACGCTCTGCACCTCTGTTTGCATCTGGGTGCCCTCGCTGGTGCGGACCGTCACCTCGCGCCAGGCGATCCAGCGCTCGCCGTCGGCAGTAACGATCTTCTGGTCGTGGCTGCGCGTGCCGTCGGGAGCGATCGCGGTTGCGCCTTGCTCGATCAGCTGCGGCTGATAGCTCGCGCCGATGAGCGTGTCGCGCGCGCGGCCGGCGAGCGCGCAGAATGCGTCGTTGGCATAGGTGATGCGGCCCTGGCCGTCGCGGCGCACAATCACGTCGCCTTGTGCGGCCAGGAACGAGCGGGCGCGGTCCTCGGCTTCCTTCAGCTCCCAGTTACGGTCGGCCAGCGTCTCGGCATGCTCCTGCAGCGCATGGAGTTGGCGATGGAGGGTGCGGTTACGCGCAAACAGGAGCACAGCGAGGCCGATGGCGCCGCCCGCGAGCGCGGCAAGCTCAATGGCGAGCGAATGCAGATCGAGCGGCATGGTTGGTCGATGCCGCGGCGAGGCGCGGCCAGCGTGATTCTTAGCTGAGCACGATCTTCTCCGAAAATCGGCTTCCACCCCGGATCAAGTCCGGGGCAGGCTTTTTCAGGATCATGCTCTCGCTGCGCGATGGTGCGATGGAAGGGTTGCGATTCTCTTCCGGATGGCCAGCCAGCAACCGTTAGGGTTGATGAAGCGATAACGGTGCTGCTCGGTGCACGCCGCCGCTCAGTTGTTGGGAACGAGCGGGGTCATCAAGTCCCAGAATCCATCCGCGTCGGTCTCCCGCAAGACCCAGAATTGACCCGCGTCGGTTGCTTTCTGCTCGATGGTGAATGTAATGCGGAACCAATCGCTCGCGTCCGGTTCGCCGATCTCGTTGACCTCGGGCGTGTCATCGACTGGCTGACACTCGACCACGCCGTGGCCGGCGCTGCGCCAGCGGAATGGCTGCGTGGTTGTTCCGCTCAGGCCGCCACTCTGCATGCGACCGGTGCCGTCGGCGTCGAACTGGATCGATTCCCGGTAGAGCACGCTATGTGTGCCAGGCACCGTATGCCACACGCCGACCGGACCGGAGGCAAGGACGCGATGGCGAACCGTTTGGTCGGCAAGGTTCATCCCGCAGGTCATGGTTCCCGTGTCATACCTCACGTCTTCATGGCTCACATGTCATGCCTCGCTGCCACCGCTTTTGTCGCGCCCGATGCAAACTTGACGCGTGCGCAAA
>Ga0066903_100002401_pt1 | contig 14634 bp, 31 predicted proteins | sample PanSoiMetaGPlot1_FD_67491 | JGI IMG/M metagenome (GOLD analysis project Ga0066903, IMG submission 67491) | Tropical forest soil microbial communities from Panama analyzed to predict greenhouse gas emissions - Panama Soil - Plot 1 (version 2) | ecosystem: Environmental > Terrestrial > Soil >...
ATCGCGTTCTGGTTCGGCACCTGTGCCGGGCACTACGCGAACAGCCGCGCGGAAGTTGTCACTAAACGCTTGGAGGCCAAATATTATGAACCGGCAAACTGAAACCGTCTCCGATTTTAAGGCCCGGATCGCGATCATGATGCGCGAACGGGAGACCGGCAAAAAATACAGCATGGTGGGCGGCCCGCGCGCCCACGAGTGCGTGGTGCGGAAAAACCGCAAGCCGAAAGGGGGCCCGCAATGAGCGATCCCTTTGAAGCAGCGCGGCTACGCCGCCTCGAGAAAATGGGCGCCGTGCAGGCCATGCTCGCGGCACGTTTCGGCGGCCGGGAATTCCGGCTGGCCGATGTGCTCGATGCTATCCGGGCCGAAGGGCTGCCGCCTTTCAAGACCCGGGACCGCATGCTGCGGCTCGGCATGTTGAAATTCGTCGGGCAGCACCGCGCGGATCAACGCTACACCGTGGAGGACCTGCTGCGATGATCCCGCTATACAAAATCGAGAAGGGCGTGCCGCTACCAACGCGGCCGCGCGGCAACCGGGGCTTTACGGCGACGCTGAGAAAGTGCGAGATCGGAGATTCGTTCGTCGTGCCGAAAGATGCGGGCAGGACCGGCCTCTACACCATCGCCCGGAATCTTCGGATGCGTATCTCGATCCGCACCGAGGTGGAGGGCCTTCGCGTATGGAGGATCACGTGAGCCTGACGGAATTACTGGTGGCGCTTCGGCAAGCCGAGGCCCGGGGCGATATGCTGGAAGCCCTGCGGCTGGCCCTGCAAATCCACGAGATCATTCATGCCCGGAAACCGGCGGCGCCGGTGAAGGAGGCCGCGTGAGCCTCCTCGCGCAGATGCCGGTAGGCGCCCTGCAATGGCTGCATCTCGCATGGTGCATTCTGAAGGTCTGGCTGGCCTGCGCGGCCTTCCTCGTGCCCTTCTTTTATGCCGCCCGGCGGGCTAAAAATAAATTATAATTCTACTTGCACCCTTTTCCACATGTGCGATTATACGTTATGCAAATGACAGTAAAAATGCTAATAGAGGAGCTGAAACGCCACGATGAAAATGCGCCGGTGTTTTTCAGCTATAACTACGGCGATCATTGCCGCACCACCGCAGCCGAGCCGGTGCGCAAGGTGCGCGAGCGCGACGTGGTGGAGTGGGCCTACGGGAACTGCCACCGGGTGATCGACCGCTTTGATGAAGATGAAACGGAAACCGAGGAGGCGACCGGGGCGGTCGTATTAGCTTAATGGCTACACGCAAAAACTGGTTCGATGTAGATCGCGCCGGGCTCGGCAAAATCCTCGACCGCAAAGGCGTGGAATTCGCCGTCTTTGAGCTGGCGCAAAATTGCTGGGACGAGCCGGGCGTGACCCGGGTATCCATAGCACTCACCGACGCCGAGGATCGCGGCTACGCACTCCTCTCCGTTGAGGACGATGCGCCGGAAGGCTTCAAAGACCTGCGGCACGCCTACACGCTATTCGCGGAGAGTGCGAAAAAGGCAAACCCCGAACAGCGCGGCCGATTCAACCTCGGCGAGAAGCTGGTTCTTAGCCGGTGCAAATGGGCGGTCATCACGACCACGAAGGGCACCGTGCGCTTCGATGTGAACGGGCGCCGGGAAAACGGCACCCGCACCGAGGCCGGGACCACCTTCACCGCGCTGATCCGCATGAACAAAGAGGAGCAGGCGCACGTAGCGGCCGAAATCCGCAAGCTAATCCCGCAGGCCGGTATCGTGACCACCTTCAACGGCACCCGGCTCGAGCCGTGGACGCCGATGCAAGAGCTTGAGGCATCGCTGCCCACCGAGATCGAGGATGAGGAAGGGCGCCTTCGCGGCGCGGTCCGTAAAACCAAGGTCCGGTGCTACGCGCCCCGGGACGGTGAGGCCTCTTTCATTTACGAAATGGGAATCCCAGTTGTGGAACACGATTGCACCTTCCACGTGGATGTGCTGCAGAAAGTGCCGCTCACGATGGACCGCGAAAATGTCACGCCGAAATTCCTCCGGGCACTTCGCCCGGCGGTCTTCAACGCTACGCACGAGCAGCTTTCCACCGAGGATGTGAATCATGGCTGGGCGCAGGACGCCATCGAAAGCGGCGACGCGAAACCGGAGGCGGTGCGCGATTACGTGACCAAGCGATTCGGGCAGCTGCGCGTTTCCTACGATATGAACGATCCGGAAGCCAACAACGCCGCAGCGGCGCACGGCTACACCGTGGTCAAGGGCGGCACCCTCACCCGGGCGGCATGGGAAAACATCCGAGCGGCCGAGGCTATCCAGCCCGCCGGTAAGGTGTTTCCGACGCACCCGGGCGGCACCGTGCCGCACGAATCGGTCGAGGAAACAAAGGGCATGCAGCAGGTCCGCGAATACGCGCAGGCCCTTGCATGGCTCCTTCTCGAGGTCGAGATCACCGTGCAGTTTTGCCAGCAGCCCTCCCGGGAAGCCGCCAGCTGGGGCGCCCGGACGCTATCCTTCAACGTGCGGAACCTCGGCGGGCCGCGCTGGTTTGACCTGAAGGAAAACCGGCTCGCCATAGACGACCTGATCATCCACGAATTCGGGCATCACCTCGAATCGAATCACCTCTCGGAAAAATACAACGACGCCCTGTCGGGCCTAGCCGCAAAGGCGATGGCACTCGGCCGGGCGGGGAGGCTGCCATGAGTGACGGCTGGCTTTCACATTTGAATCCCCCGGATACCCGGCGGCGCCGCAAGGCGCCGGTCCGGCGGGGCTACCGCGCGGGCGTAGAATGCATCGCGCTCAACGATGAGCCGTGCGAAATGGACCCGGCTGAAATGACCGGCTTCGCATCGGTGATGGTGGTGGCCATGCTATTCGGCAAGGACCAGCGCACCGTAGCCGAGGACGTCGTGCGCCTCCGGCGCCGCCTACAAGAACAGGGGGCCGCATGAGCGCCGAGAAACATGACATTTACTGGCAGCGCGATGCGCTCGAGCGAATGCTCAAGCAGGCGGCCGGGGATCGCACCCGGCTCATTGAGCGGGTGAAATTCTGGATCGCCCGGTGCAGCCGGTGCAAGGGCGAGGGCTACTACACCCAGCACACCCCGCATGGCGACGGCGATTACGGCCCGAACAAGGACCGGCGCGATATCCAGTGCGACCTGTGCCGCCCGGACCGCGAACTGCTCGGCGAGATTGAGGCGCCTGTAAGGCGGCTGCCGGAATGAAAGCACAAATCTATTACACGCTCGACGCCGACGATCAGATTCACACGAAGCGGCTCGGCGAAGACTTGAACATGATCGCCTTCGTCTTCACGCACTACCCGGACCTGCGCATCGTCAAGCTGCGCAACGCCGAAGGCAAAAAGAACAAAGACGCGCACAATCCGCACGGCCGAATCTTCAACGGTAATCCGTTCACGGCAGCCGAGCTGCAGGCATGGGCTGGCTGGGTCGATGAAGTGATCGCCAAAGGCGAGCACGCGATCCAGTTTCAGCTGCCCGCCTACAGGCAGGGGCACGAGATGGCACTGTCGCGCTTTCGCAACGACGCCGACGACTTCCTGAATCTCGTTCGTGAGACGCAAATGTCGCCGCAGGGATTTTTATGAAGCTCAGCCTCTACTGCCTCGCGGCGGCCGTGATAATGCGTGCCGCATTTGACCTCGCGATTATATTGATGGGGTGCGTGCAATGATCGCGCGACTGGTTTACTGCATGCTGCGCCCTTTCCGGCGCCGCCTGCCGGTGCACCTGCTCGCCGAGTATCTGGTGACCTACAATGCGCCACGGTGCTATTATCAGAACGACCCGCGCTGACGGGCAGCGCTTCAACAAGGCGCTGGCACGGACCATCGAGCGTTACGAGATGAAGATGGCCTTTATGCAGGAGTGGGATGCGGCGGGCACGGACCCGAAATATCTGCAGCGGCTGAGAAAAGAGGCGACAAAGCTGCGCGCCCAGCTAAAGGTCAAAGGCGTGATTTTTGAAGGGAGGGACCGGGAGTAGAACCGGAGGAGATCTCCGGATACAGCTGTCACCGTTTGTCGATTGCGGCATACACGGCTCTGCATTGATCACCCGCTCCTTCCCTTCAGGAATTTTCCTCCCCGGCCGCTTTCGCCCCGGCCGGGCGCTCTCTCCTGAGCCAGATGAAAGGAGAAAACCACATGGAACGTTTGTCGCGCGAATACCGCGTCTCGGTCGCCGTGCCGATTCTACAGGGCCTGCTCTCGAGCGGGCAATTCACCCACGTCACCGACGGGGAAAACCCGCACGTGAAACGAATCGATTTCGGCCCGGCATGGGAACGGGACGGATACGCCCGGCAAAAGATGTCGGTAGCCGTGCTCACCGCCCTGAACCTAGCGAAGGAGCTGATCGACCAAACCGAGCTGGAAGCCGAAGCGGGCCGCTAGGCCGCGCCGGGCTTTCACCGGGTGTCACCAGTGCAGGCCCCCCGGCCCGGGCGCTTCTACGGGCATCGTGGCGCGCCCAAAAGGCCGGTCCCGGACCGGATTGCGGGAAATCGGGCACCTGTGGCACCTCTGAGGCGCGCACCTGTTCACCTGCTGACCCGGCACCTGTCCCGCACCTGTAGGCCGGGAAGCCCCAAAACCGGCCTTTAGTCGGCCCTTTTTCACGACAGGCCGGGCCCGTTGTTTGCGTGTTTATTCGGTTTCTGCCCGGGTAAATGAGAGACAATCGGAGACTGTCTCCACGCCGGGTAAAAAATTGGTGACATGGGCACCTGCTGAGGCGCCACCTGTCGCACCTGTGAGCCGCCCACCTGCGGCTACCTCTTGCCCTTCGGCTTCCCGGCCGCCCGGCGCTTCGCCGCGTTCCAGTATGCCCGCCCGGCGGCTTTCAGGCCCCGGGCCCGGTTCGGGTAGCTGCGGGCGATCTTGTTGAATGTAGCCCGGCTCATTATGGCGCCCGGCTTCGCGCGCTTGCGGAAGCCCCGCACCTTTGCGCTTACCTTGCCCATGCCTGCTCACCTCCCATCCGGCGACTGGTTCGCCTGACCAGTCAACGACTCAATCGCCTCAGCAGTCAACGACTGGTGCGCGCGGGAGCCGTTATTTTTTCGGCGGTGGTGCTGCTTTGCCCGGCGGCGTGATGTCTTCGACTTTGCTATCCACGACTGCGACCTGCGTCTTCAGCGCATCGAACGCCGTCTGCACTTCGGGCGTCACGTTGCCGCTTGCCGCCAGTGCCGCCTCGAGGTCGGCGACCTTCTGATTGAGCGTCGTGATCTCGGTTTTGAGCGCGTCGGTTTCGCCGCCGATTTTTTCGACCTGCGCCTTCAGTGCTTCAAGTTCCACTGCCAATTCTGCATCTGTCATGGTGTGATCTCCGGTTGTGTTTTTTGGTTGTTCTTGTCGGCCACCTTGTCGTCGACGATCTGAATTGCCGCCGCTAAATCGTGCGCTGCTTTTTCAAGCTCCTGTGATACCTGCGCTTCATCGACTTCAACGGTGACCGTAATCTTCAATGCCGCGAGATTTGCAGCGGCGTGCACAGGTCGTCAAGCAGCTTTTTCTACTTTGGACGCCGCTTGGCGATTTCGTAAACGGCGACCACGATCAGCGCGATGATGCAGATGAGCGTCGATGCCGTCATTGCCGCTCCTCGCCGGTGCCGCCCAGCTTCGCGTAAAGGCCCTGCAATTCCCGGCCGTATTTTTGCACCTGCTCCACGCCGACCTGCACCTCGTCGAGCCGCTTGGTCACGGCCCGGGCTACCCGGATCGCGCCGATGGCGTAGCCCAGCGCGAAGGATAGCGCACAGAACGCGAACACGATGGCGCCGTCTGTGGCCGTCATAAGCCGAGACGCACCTGCGCGTCCTCCATGAGCCGGGCCCACGAATCCTCAGCCCGCTCGTCTTTTTCCTGCTGCTCCTTCGTCGTGCCGTGCGGCCGCCGGTGTGTTTCGGCGTCCCGGTGCCGGAACATATCGACCACGGTGAGGGGCCGGAGGGATTCCACCTCCCGGTTCAGGCGCTGGTCGGCATTCGCGTCGATCCCGAGGTCCCGCATCACCGCCCGGGCCCGGCGCTCGTCGATCTCGTGCCAGCGCGGCAGGTCGCCCGGCGAGGCGGACCGCCACTCAAACCAGCTGCCCCGCTGAAAATCCAGCACGCCGGTCAAGGCATCCCACTGGTCGGATAGGTCCTCGCGCATTTCCGGGCTCATAGTGTGCAGAGTTTTTCTGGAGCCCTTGAGGGGTGTGCACGAGTAGCACTGCGCGTTAGCGCACCACACGCCTTAAGGCGTGGTGCTACTCTGCACACCCAAAAAGGGCATGTGCATAGTTTCTCGCATGTGTGCAGAATAAACTTTGCACTCCCGATTTCCGGCGGTGTGCAGAGTTTAATCAGGCGCAACCTTGCACTCCCCGGGGGAATGTGTGCAGAGTTTAACTTTGCATACTCTGCACGCCGGGCGCAAAGTGCTCGCAGCCAGTAGGTTAATCTGTGCATGGTTTCACTTTCCACCAAAGGCCCTCTTCCGTTTTCAGGAGGCCGCGATCCTCGAGGGCCACCTTCATGTTGTAAACGACCCGGCGGTTGATGTCGTGCTGGTCCTTCATCTGCTTAAGGGCCTCCTTCGGCTCCATGCCCTGAAACTCGCTGAGCACCTCGAGCAGCTTTTCCGGCTTCGCGCCCTTCGGCCCCGGCCTTCGCAGCCGATCCGGCGACAGGTCATCTTGCCGCACAAATAGCGGGAAATCCCACTTCACCACGAACGGGTAGATGGGCGAGAGGTTCCGGAGCGTGCCCTCGACGGTGTAGCATTCGGCCTCCTCGTGCGCCGTCATAGTGATCAGGGAATCCGGGTCGCGGGCCCATGCCCCGCTGCCGCTCACCCGGTCCATTGCCTCCTTCTCGCTCTGGTCCCCCTTTGAAAAATGCGAACAAAAAAGCACGGCCGCGCCGGTTTCCACAGCTATCGATTCCACCTCGTTGAGCAGCTGGGTAATCATAGCCGAATCGTTTTCGCTGCCGCGAAATGCGGGCAGGGTTTTGTAGATCGGGTCGATGATGATGAGGCTGAAATGGTGCTGCTTCAGGGACCCGAGAAGCTCGGCCACCAGCTGCTCCATCGGCCGCGCGTAGCCGCGAAGGTTCCACGCGAAAAACATCCCGGGGTCGAGCTGGAGGTCCCGGCTCTGGCAGACGGTTTTGGTGCGCCACCGGAAAAATTGCTCCTGCAGCTCAAAGTTTAGGTAGCAGACGCTGCCCTTGCGCGTGTGAAAGCCCCACCAGTCGGCGCCGCACGCGACCGAGAGCGCCAGCTCGAGCAGCGCCCATGTTTTGCGGCCCTTCGAATTGCCGCCCAGCAGCATTTTGCTGCCACGGTGCAGGATGCCGCGTATCACCTGCTGGGGCAGCGGCGGGTCCTCGGTGCGGAAAAATTCGGCGGCATCGGCCAGCACCGGGAACCGGCCATTTGATGCCACGCTGCCGATGTGCGCGATCCGGTTTGAAAGCCGCTGCACCCGGTCGGCGAATTCGTCGGCGTCGTCGCCGTAGGCGCCCCGGACCAGCCGGGTAGCGTCGGCGATGATTTCCCGGCGCGCGAATTTCTCGACCATGAGGCCGATGTAATAATCCACGTTCGCGGCCGTGGGCACGAAGTTGGTCAGCTGGTCGAGATAGCCATGAATGTCCATCACGGCCGCGACCCCGCCTACGGTATCCAGCAGCTTTTTATTCCGGAGATGCTCGGTGAAGGAAATCACATCCAGCGGCCGGTTGCAGGAGGCTAGGGTAACCAGCATCTCGTAAATTGTGCGGTGCGCCGGGACATAAAAATAATGCTCGTTGATCCGTTCCCGCACGTGCGCCAGCACCTCGGTCTTTCCGCGCTGGCCGTCGCGCATGATGGAGGAAAGCACGCCCTGCTCGGCCTCGACCGAGTGCGGTGGCATTTTCTGAATATCAGGCGCCTCGGCCTTGATTACTTTCAGGCCCCGCTTGCGCGGTTTTGCGCCGGACCATGTAGCAGGCGGTCCCGGGGGCGGTGCAGGCGCCGGGGCTGGCGCTTGGCCATTGGCGGCGGCTTCGGCGTGCTTTTGTTTAGAGGCGGCGAGACGGGCTTTGAAATCCTCAAATTCCGGCACGACGAGCCCCCGGGCCTTAGCAATAAGCCCTCAAGTCTGCGGCCAAGCGGTTCGGCAATGAGCACTCGTGAAGCGATAAACGAGGGCCCGCACCTGACCGCAGACTGGAAGATTTCGCCCCGCCGAACATTACGCCTGCACGATGCACTCTCGGTCGTCACCGCTGCAAGATTTTTTTTAATTTTTCTTATTCACTTGTTATCCTCAAGGCGAAAGAGCAATTGTTCGCCGTGCTTTTTTCGGCGGATGCGTGCTGGGTTTTCCCTACGGCCGCGCGGTGTTTTCAACAGGTGCGTGCGCACGTATTCCTCCTCTAAAAAGAGCCGCTCTGGCTCGGGGATTTTCTCTTCGATCCCGCCGGGCTGCAACCAGCGCCATTCGTTGAGCCATTTGTAGTAGCCCACAAACATTATGCTCACCCCGAAGGCGCCGGAGACGGTGTGCTCCGGCGGTTCAACGAGCCGGGTCTCGATCCAGATTTTCATTTCCAGCTGCGGCGAATGCCCAGCTTGCGAATTAGATCGTAGAGTGTCGGGCGGCTAATACCGAGATCGAGAGCGACGTGGCTCATGTGCCCGTTTCGCCGGTTGAGCGCTTCCAGAATGAGCCTCCGCTCGGCCTCCCGCCGGACCTGCCGTAGTTTGCCGCCGCCGGTCATCGTTTCACGTTGTAAATTTTCTCGAGGAGCGGCTTCGTGAGGTCGCCTTTCAAGAACGATTCGATCCAGATGACCCGGTGCGCCTGCTCGCTGGGATACCACTGCGCCCGGTAAAACGATTTGACCCACCAGTGATGTTTCCATTCCACGCCCGGGTGCTCGCCGCTGGGCGGCTGGGCTTTCTTCACCTGCATCCGGCGCAGAATGACCACGCTCACATCGTCCTCGGGCGGCTCCAGATTCTGGCGCTCCATCTGCCTGCGGATATGGCGCCCGATTTTGCGCTTTTCGTTCGTCACGTATGGCGAATTGAGGAAGGCGCACTGTTTGAGAACGCCAGCCACAACGTCGACATCATCGGGCGAGAAGTCGTCCGGCCAAGTGGCACCGTAGTTGATCTGGAACGAGCAAACGCGGAACGCCTGACCGTCCATGCTCAGCGCATCGTGCGCGACGTAAATGTGATCGCCGTTATCGGCGACGACAAACCAATTGCTTACCCATTCGTGGTCGCCGCCGTGCGGAAATTCCCGCGCCCAAAACATCGTTGGGGACGGCAGCACGCTCTTTGAGATCGTGTGTTTCGGCAGGGGCGCGGAACGCGCGAGCCGTTCGGTTTGCTCGGTCCACAGATAGGTCTGCGCGATCCGCAGAAGCATTAGCGGCCCGATGGCGGCTTCGTTCGGCACCACCTCGCCGGAATCGAGGCAGCCGTATTCGTCGTCGCCGGTTCCCGCACCCTCCGGGGCGAGGATGATGGTCGCGCAGGTTAGCTCGGCCCATAGTTTGTGTCCGATGGCGTGCTCGGGGCGGGTGTTGGGAATGTGCGCGTTCATTCGGTTGTAAACGTCGTTGATGAGCGGGTGCCGCCAGAGTTTCCGTTTCACCAGCTCGGCGGCCTCGCGTGTATCGTCGGGGAAATGCTGCCAGAAGTCGGGCCCAGCATCGGTCCGGAGCAGTATCTCGTTAATTTTATGGTCGAGGTTTTCGCGCGCTTTATTCAGGTCGACGTCGAAGGCATCCCAGTCGCTGCCGAGATGCCGGAAATCGCTGCCACCGGCGGGCGGCTCGCAAATCACACAGCGCACCGGCCACTCGGGATGCTCGCGCATTGCGGCGGCCTGCCGGGGACCGATCCAGCATTCGCCGTGGCAAATTTCACACGGCACCTTGACCGCATCCGGCCAGATGCGAAAATTTACGATGCCCGCCTTCGCCTGCCGTTCTTGGTCACAGGGAATCCCCACGAGTATGCGCGGGCGGCCGTCGTCTTCGCTCATGGCATCGCCCACCAGAGAAGGGCCAGCCAGCCCACGATAAAAAGCACGGCCACCGAGATGGCCCAAAATGTCGCCGGTGAGATTCTCATACGTTGAAGCCCACGCGATTTTTAAACGCCTGCAGCTGCAGATCGATGTCGGCTACTTCAGCCAGCGCCTGATTTTCGTCTAGCCCCTGAAATTCGTTGCTCATCAGGAAATAATACATGGAACAAATCCCGGCGAAAAATACCCGGCGGCTCTCCTTGTATTGCGTGGCATGCTCGGGCACGTCCGGGTTTGCCCGGCGCATGAAGTCCTCGAAGGCGTCGTCGATATCGTATCTCACGGTTGCACGGTGCGCCCGGCGGCCGCCTCCTCCAGCTCGTGATTCTTTTGGATAAGGCCCCGATTCACGATGACCACCTTTTGCTTCAGCCGGAACAGCTCGTCGTTCGCGCTTTTGAGCCGGGCGATCTCGTCGTTGGCCCTGATAAATTCCCGGCCGTAAAGGTCGAGGATGTATTGCAGGAGGTCGTCGGTGACCTTCGTTTTGCTGGCGATGTTCGTGAGTAGCTCCAGCCTGCGGACCGGCCGGTATCGGTCCTCGGCGTAGGCGCAAATCATATCGATATCCTTTGCGAACCGGCTATCCCGGTCCTCGGAGATGTTCTGCTCGTTGCGCACCCGGGCGAGGGCTTCAAATAGGTCGGCGGTCATCGTTTCCTCCAGCTGCTCGATTGCGGGCACGTAGCAAAGTGGGATTTGAACCGAGCGGTTTCCTCCACCGGGATGGCGAAGCGCACGATGGCGAGGGGCGGCACGAAGTGGCCCCGGGCCCGGAGCAGGATATTGCCGTCGGTGCACGGCTCGGGGTCAATGGGGATGCGGTGCCCCTTTTCGGTTACGGCCCACATGATCGGTTTTTTACAAGACCGGCAGCGGTCGCGCGGCTGGTCGGATGGGAATCGACTTATCATAATCGGTTGTAGACGGGCGTGATGCGGGCGTGCGAATTCGGGTCCCGCATCGGCCGGAATTGATGGGTTGGCTGGATGGCGCCGCGTTTGAGCAGCGCATTTACGAGGGCGCCCCATGCGTTGGGATGCTTCGGCGGGCCTACCGCTTGCTCGCAATAGAAGCGAATGTCCTCGCCGGTGAAGCTCAGGTTTTGCCGGGATATAAATGCCTCGGCCGCCCGGGTCGCGGCTACGATCCAGCTTTCATTATTGCTGGTCACGCGGGCGATCCCGGCGTCGCGGAGCTGCTCGCCGCTGAATAGGTCCGGCTGGTCAAAGGTCATTTCCGGAGAATTTTGGGTTTCCGGGGCTCAAGCTCGATTACCGATTTGAGCACCTTGTTTATCTTGTCCCGGGCGGCGTCCCATGTGCCCCCGTGGCGGGCCCGGTAGTTTTTCTCGAGCTGGTCGAGCGGGATGTCGCAGATGTCGAGGATATCCTCCCGGCTGGCTACACCGGCAAGGGCCAGCATGGCTATGGCCCGCCGGACGTTTTTCACGGTCCGGACGTTCCATTCCTTGCCGAGGATGAATTTCGTAAATGCCCCGGCGGCTATGCGGGTCCGGGCCTCGTCCCGGGCGGCGGCCGAAACGTGGTCGGCCATCGTGCAGGCGGCCAGCACGGCTTCCAGCTGCTCGTCGGTGCATTCTTTCAGGCGCCGCTCGATGTAATCTTCCCGGGCCCGCTTCGATAGCTTCGGGTCCGGCCGAAAACGATCCGGCACGGCCGCGATTGCGGCCCGGAAAGCCGGGCACAGAAGCTTGGCTCTGCAGTATCGACACTGTTCCTCCCCGGCCCGTAGCGGCGCGTCAGGGGCCTCTGTGGCCGCGATTATGCCGTAGACCTCATCCCGGGCCCGGGAAAGGTCCTCGGCCTCGTAGCGGGCCAACGTCACGCGATCCCGGTGCGACCAGAGGCGGGGCTGCAAGATCGACACGTAAACCCGCTCCACGGGCTCTGTATCGCCTACCAGCACGGCGTAGCCGCGCAGCTGGAGGTTAAGCTCGGCCCGTTCCACGGCGGCAAAGCCGCTTTTCAGATCGTTTACCAGTGCCGTCTTCCGGGGGAACCAGAAATATACTTGGTCCGGCGTGCCGGAAAGTTTGCCGTCCCGGGTCGCGATGGTGTGCTCTACCCGGACATCGTGCACGGTTTCAAAGGCCAGCCGGTTAAGCACATCTAGCAGGAGCCGGTCGCTTACCTCGAGAAGGTCCCGGTCCTCCGGGGTTAGGAAAGCCCGGTCGTAATTCGGGTTTGTCCAGTAGCGGTGGAAAAACCGGCCGCTCCGGGCGTCCTCGGAATCGGTATCCGGCAGTCCGGCCTCCATCCGGGCGCTGCCCGGGCATAGCAGGCGCCGGTGCAGGTTCGAGGGGCTATTGATGGGCCGGGCTAAAAGAGCTGTTTCCATTCGCCTCCCCGGTCGCGCTGGTGCATTTCAAACTCAAAAAACCAGTCCTTGTAGTGCGCCCGGCACCCTTTGAAGCGCACAATATCCCGGTCCCAAATTTTCGGGCCCTTCACCTCGATAAAGCGCAGCCCGCCGTTCACCCGTAGCACGGCGAAGTCCGGTTTATAACGCATCCCGTCGCCCCACGTGAGCGTGATGGCCTCAAAGCGGTAAGCGAGAATCTCGCCCCGGCGCCGTTGCGCCTCGAGAATGTGCGAGAATTCGCGCTCGGTGGCATTCATTTCCCGGGGCAGCTTGAGCTTGCCCTTGGGCCTCGTGTGGGCATCGATATTGTTCTGCGCGGCCAGTCCGCGCTGCATGAATTCCTCGAGCGAGAAACCGTGTTTGCGCTGATGCTCCTCGGCCTGCTGCAGGCTCATGTGGAACGCCTTTTTCTTCATTGTTTGCGACGACGATTCTCCATCTGCTCTTCATGTGTTGCCCAGCGGCAATTCCCGGGCTCATAATCGCCGTCGCCATTAATGCGATCCAGCGTCGTGCCCGGTGGGCGGTCCCCCATGTCCGCGAGAAAATTTTGGAACGTGCGCCAGCGCTCGCAAACTTTAATTCCGCGCCCGCCATAGTGCTTAAATTTGTTCACGGTCGGACAGTGGCAACGGGTCAGCATCGCATTCCATGAACTATAGGTGCGGCTGCACCTGCCATCCGAACGCAGAGAATGGCCGTGATCGCGCGGCCGTCCCGGCGGCTTGCCTTTAATGGAAGATTCCACTTGACCCTTTGTAGCAGTAAACGCATCATGCACAAATGAAAAATGCACGAAAAACCACGAAGAGTGGCAGCGGCATGACGCGCACGGTGAAAATCGCCGACGGCATTCATCACCGCATCCGGGTCCTGTCGGTCCAGAAACGGATGCCCATGCAGAATTTCATCGAGAACCTTCTGCTCGCCGGTCTGCGGGACAAGGTTTACGAGAAATTTGCCGACGAGACGCCCGCCGCCGCCTAATGTTCACTATGGAAAAAACACCCCACAATGGCAGGGGCGATCTGCCCGGCATTACCGGCCCCGGCGTGGCGCCGATATCAATTCCCGAGGTCGACGACTGCGTCGACGAGTATGTAGGAAAGCGCGACAAGCGCATGGAGCAAACGCGAAAAGAGGTCGAGGCGAAAACCCGGCTGATCAATTGCCTCCGGGCGAACGCCGACAAAATCGGCGTCGATGCCGAGGGCTCGATTATTTACCGGCACGAGAACCTGATTGTTACCCTGCGGCACGGCAAGGACGATCTGAAGGTGCGCACCGACGGAGGGGAGGACGACGAATGAGTGAAGAAAATAAAAAGCAGCTTGTAGAATTTACGCCCTTCGGCACGAAGGACAAAATCCAGCTCTCCATCGAGGTGGTGAAGCGGCTGATCGCGGTGAAAACGAAGACTGGGAAAACCTGCACCGACGAGGATGCCTTCAAATTTATGCTCATGTGTCAGGCCCGGAAGCTCAATCCCTTTGAGGGCGACGCCTTTTTGATCGGCTACGACGGGCAGCACGGTCCCAGCTTTTCGCTGATCACCGCCCACCAAGCATTTCTGAAGCGGGCCGAGCTACACCCGGAATTTGATGGCATGGATTCAGGGACCATCGTTTTGCGGGAAGGAAACATCCACGACCTCGTGGGCGACTGGCACATGCCAGCCGACAAGATTTTGGGCGGCTGGGCCACGGTCTACTTCAAGAACCGGAAGCACCCGATGAAAAAGCGGCTGCGCCTCGACCGCTTTAATAAAGGCTACGGGATCTGGAAAGAGGACCCGGCCGGGATGATCGTGAAATGCGCCGAGGCCGATGCCCTCCGCAGCTCTTTCCCCACCATGCTGGGCGGCATGTTCATCTCCGAGGAAATGCCACCGGCCGGTCCCGAGGATATCGCGCGCCCGGTGTTTGCGGCTACGGCCGAGAATAACGGCCCGGTCGATATGGCGGCGCCGGAACCACCGCCGGAGGCCGTGCCGCCGCGCAAGGCCATCGAACCGGCAAAAAAAAAGCCGACACTAAGCCGAAAGAGCCCGGCAGCCCCTTCGGGCCCTACTGAAAAGACGGCCCGGGAACGGTTCGCGGACCTGCTGGCCGTGGGCAATTGCACGCCGCAGGATTTCGTTCAGCTGGCGCT